>Ga0306906_1000034_pt1 | contig 103242 bp, 114 predicted proteins | sample AntRauTorcE11897_FD_190405 | JGI IMG/M metagenome (GOLD analysis project Ga0306906, IMG submission 190405) | Saline lake microbial communities from Rauer Islands, Antarctica - Metagenome Torckler E11 #897 (v2) (version 2) | ecosystem: Environmental > Aquatic > Non-marine Saline and Alkaline >...
TAAATATACACCACCATCAACATCAATGCTCAAATCATCATTAATAGTATAGTTCTCTATTCCATACTTATCACACACTTCTATAACTCCCTCTCTTGTAGTTGGTAAGTTAGGGCTAGTGCTTTCGAATATTTTATAGGGTTTTATATGTTTCATTTTACTTTTTAATTGTGGTAAACTCTTTTTTTAAGAAGTTATTGAAATTCATAACAGATTTGCCCTTCTTGCTATCATCTTTAACACCATTCTTATCATCTTTTTTCTTCTGATTGAATGAATTTCTAAGAGCTTTTAAATCTATTTTCTTCTCTCTTGACTTCTTACCAGTCATAGCACCATGATTTCTACCCATCGGTACCATTTGGAAAACCCTATTATTACCACTTGGATTATAAGGTGCTGCCACATCACCAGATCCAGATGTTCCACCATTGCTTGCCCAGCTAGTTCCTATAGTCTGACCACCAAGACCTGATGGTTGTGATGAGACGATAGCTCCTGCACCACCACCTGCTGATGGTCCGCCAGTAGCCGAAGTGTTTTCAGTTAGTTTAGATTCTTCTATTTTTATAGCATCTAAAACGTTATACATTTTCAAACTACTAAGCTCTCTATTACTTATTAATTTACTCTTTAAATTATAAAGTTGTTCTAAATTAAGATTTTTCATATTCTTTTAAAGCATTTAAAGTATATATAAAAATAAGATAATGTATTAGTTATTCTATTATTTCATAGTGTTTTTTAATTTTATCTAAGTCAGGCATTTCTAAATCATTATCTTTAATAAAAGTTTGGAGTCTATCTAACATAACAGTATCACCATTTCTAACAATCTCATAGTCTACGAAGTCTTCTATCATAAAGCTATCCGCTTTATTGATAAAGGTATATACTAATAAATTTACTGTGTTTTCCTCTATATCTATAATTCCATTTACTTCTGGGAAGTGTTCTAGGTCTTTTAATTCATTTCTATAACAACTAAAATTACCACCTACTGTCTGTGGACCACCCTCTAGTGTTTTTAATTCATTATTATAACAATTAAAATCCCCATTTACCGTTTGTGGACTACCTTCTAATGTCTTTAATTCATTATAACCACAACCAAAATTACCACCTACTGTTAGTGGACTACCTTCTAACGATACTAATATATTTTCACGACAAAAAAATCCACCACTCACATAATTAAATCTAAGAGGTAGATATTTTAAGTCTTGTATATTTAAATATACACTACCACCAACATCGATACTTAAATCATCATTAATAGTATAGTTTCCTATTCCATACCTATTACACACTTGTATAACTTCTTCTCTTGTAGTTGGGAAGTTAGGACTTTTATTCTCGAATATTTTATAGGGTTTTATATGTTTCATTTTATTCTATTATTTTATAGTGTTTTTTAATTTTTTCCAAATCTGGCATTTCTAAATTATTATCTTTAATGAAAGTTTGGAGTCTATCTAACATAACAGTATCTCTGTTTCTAACTATTTCATAGTCGTTAAAATCTTCTATCATAAAGCTATCAGCATTTTCAATAAAGGTATATACTAAGTGATATACTGCGTTTTTCTTCATACTTATAAACCCATTCACTTCTGGGAAATGTTCTAAGTCTCTTAATTCATTTTTGTAACAATAAAAATTACCACCTACTGTTTGTGGGCTACCCTCTAATGTCTTTAATTCATTATGAGAACAATCAAAAAAACCATCTACTGTTTGTGGACAACCTTCTAATGTTTTTAATTTATTACTATGGCAATAAAAATGACCACCTACTGTTTGTGGACTACCTTTTAATGATCTTAATTTACGATTATAAGAACAATTAAAACTACCACTCACATAATTAAATCTAAGTGGTAAGTATTCTAATTTTTTATTACGCAAAAAAACACCACCATTAACATCAATACTTAAATCATCATTAATAGTGTATTTTCTTATATCATACTTTTCACACACTTCTATAACTTCCTCTTTTGTAGTTGGGAAGTTAGTACTAGCACTCTCGAATATCTTATAAGGTTTTATATGTTTCATAGAGTATATATTAATTTGTATATTATGTATTAAAATATAAACAAAACATGTTTCTTATAATATATAAATATAAAGGTAACCACCACCCAATGGATAGAATTAAAGAGTTAGAATTGAAAAAACTTATAAAAGAGTTAGATTATATAGAAGAAAACTATAATTATGTATCCGAAATAGTCTCAAATTCTGATGATTTATTCACAAAAGCTATTGATGATGTTCTAGAAGATAATCCTAGTCTTAAAAAAGCATATAACAATAAATTAGAACAAGCTCTAAATAAAGACTTAGAAAATAAAATAAAAGAACTTAAAAATGAAATATCACAAGAAAGTGAAAAGAATGATGATAATAAGGAAGAGAAGGAAAGCATTGAAGAGTCTGTTGGAAAAGTGGATGGTGATATAAAGTTAAAACAATTATATAGGTCTATTGCTAAAATAACACATCCAGATAAAGTTAAAGATAAGAAAAAAAATAATACGTATATAAATGCTACTGTTGCATATAAAGATAAGGATAGAATAGCTATGTATAGAATATGTGATGGGTTAGATATAAATTATAGCCTAGATGAAAGTGATAAGGATAACATGTTAGGAGTAATAGATTCTTATCGAGATAAAACAGTATTTTTGGAATCTACCTTTACCTGGAAATGGTTTAATACAGAGGATAATAAAACAAAAGAAAATATTGTTATGACATTTATTAAAATGAAGTTAAGATAATGCTTTATTTACCCAACCAGTCCCATCTACAAGATCCACAATCAAAAATTCTATAATATCCAATTTCATTCATTATTTCTATTTCTGTTTTATCTGAACTATACCCCATTTTAACAAGCTTGTCCTTCCTCCAGTTAAACCTATGTGTTTTTATACCATCAATAACCCAGTAATAATTAGGTACAGTTTGATGATTTCTCTTAAATTTTAATACATCATACAGATTTCCCTTTCCCCTAGACGAATCACTATAACTCATTACATATTCTGGATTATAATTCTTTATGAAGAAATTAAATAACTTAGATGCACCACCTATAACAGATGTATTTATCTTATTACAGAACCTTAATAACTCCCATCTATTTGCAGAGGATTTATGACCTAAAGATTTTCTAAGGCTACCAAAACTTATTAAACTAACTAGTTCTTTCTCAAAAAATAAGCCTATTTTAACTCTAGAACCAACAAATCCCTGTATATGATTGTCTAATAAAAACTTCTTAACTATAGAGTTATCTTTTATCTCTTTAATAACACACTTTCTAGCAAATATCCTATCTGATTTATTTAACTTATAAGATATAATAGATTTTACAATATCTTTCTTATAATCCCAATCATCTTCCCAAATGTGTATTAATTGAATATCAACATCTTCACACTCTTTACTTTTGTCTAAATGGTAACTCTTGGTCTTAAACAAATCACTATGCCAATAAAGTCCATTAAACTCAAATGCTATTTTTAAAGAAGGTATATATATGTCTAACTCCTTTGATATAATATCCCTAGCATTTGAAACAATCTTTCCCTTGTATATGCTTTTTATAAAGTCTAATACTTCTAGCTCTTTATTAGATTTACCACTAGATATAGGATTACAATATACACATACACCACTATTTGATTTAATACGAAACCACATAAGTTGTCTATTTATACTAAAATGCTTATCACATGTTTCACACACTAGCTTAAACACAGTATCAGTATTGTTATTATTTTGCTTCTTTGATATAAAGGATACTTCTTTTGGTAAAGAATCTATAAGGCTTTTCATTTGTGTATTATTATAAGAATCAATTCTTTTTTTAGCTATTGTATTTGCCTTAAAGTGATGGTCAACTCCCCATTTTTTCATTGATGATTCTTTTATCTTCTCATTCCTATAGTCATTAAATAATGATATACTACCCCAATTTTCTTCTAGTGTTTTCTTCTTCTTTTCATCTATTAACTTCTTTTCATCTAATGATTTGTCCTTATTAGAATTTGCCCTTGTTCTAATTATATCCTCTCTATCTGTGTTGTGTGAAAAGGTACTTATGCTTTTCTTAGATATTAGATTTGATTGCTGAGCCCATTTAACACCATACCTATCATCCATAGTGGAGTTAAATCTAGCCTTAACATCATTATTATGCATATAATGCTTACCATCCCATTTCTCTTTAATCTTATATTGTTCTTTATCTTTTATCTCTTTTGACTTCTTAGGATTGTCTACACCATATTTATCTATACAAGTATTTTTTCTTGATATAACTACACATTCTTTAGAACCACATGTTTTTCTATGTCCATTTTTAAAGCCTATGAACTTAGTTCTTTGTCCACAAAAACATAGATTCGGTATATTAATTCTATTTATATAATAATATATTTTTTCTGATGTTGTTAAGGGAATATCCATAAATGATTTACCAAGTGAGTCATTTATGTGTTTTAAATACAAAAAATTCTCACTTTTATTCAAAAAGCTACACAATGATCCTATATTGCATGTCTTTTTTTCTATTAGTTCTCGCATGAGTAAGCATATATGTTTTAGTATATATCAAATATAGCCACTTTCTTAATATCAGAAAATAATATATAAGTAAAATACTATTTATTTATGGAAGGAGAAGATTACAAACCATTTCAAGGTGGTCAAACAATAGAAGAGTTTATAGATTCTATACAAACAGAATTAACAATAGCATGTTCTTTACCTAAGACATTACCAGATGAGGCAATAAGGCTTACAATAGAAAAAAGAGCATTGCCATATTTCTATAGGTCTTATATGTATGCAGTTCAGAAAATGTACTTTTTAATAAGAAAGGAAGCCTTTCAGACAGATGAATTTACTAAGTATAACTATGTGACAGTTCCTTGTGAAATACAGTCTGTAACTTACTTATATGAAGTTAGAGGGGATTCATTGTTTCAGTTGGGTATTAATACTCCTAATATGTCGGTTAATTTAGGTGTTACAAATCAACCCTACCTATCTTCCTACGTAACCACAATCGGTGAGCTTGGGGTGTATAAAACAGTACTAGATAGTATGTCTGATATGCTTAACCAGATGAATAAGTATACATTAAAGCACCAATACAACCAATTAAACCACAGATTACACATATTGACTAATATTAAGCACAACGTGATTATGGAAGCCTATGCCGATATTCCTAAAGAGAATTTATTTAACGATGACCTTTTCTTTAAATATGTAGCAGGGTATGCTAAACAACAACTAGGCAACATGGTTGGTAGGTATGACTTCTCATTGCCTGGTGCTGTTAAGATAAATGGAGCTGACTTGGTATCACAGGGAAAGGAGGAAACTAAGGAGGTTACGGATTATATAGGCGAAATGTCTAATTCATCATTCTTCTTCATGGTTAAAAAATAAAATCTTTGTTCACCATCTATGGTATCCATATTTTTCTCATATATAATATATGAAAACAATATGCATATATACACTAGTAGATCCAATAACTAATCAGATAAGGTATGTTGGCAAAACCCAATTAAAGGTAAATAAAAGGCTAAATGCACATATAACAACTTCTAAGCTAGGATCAAAATCTCACAAAGCTAATTGGATTAGATCTCTACTTGAAAAAGATAAAAAACCTACTATAGAAGTTATTGATGAGGTTTCTAGTGAGGATTGGGAGTTTTGGGAAACTTACTGGATAACACAACTAAGATGCTGGGGATTTAACCTAACAAACTTAACTAGTGGTGGCATAGGACTCAATGGTTATAAACATAATAAAGATAGTAAGCTAAAAATGAGAAAATCCAAACTAGGATGTACTTTGACAAATTCACATAAAGAAGAAATTTCAAAGTCTGTGAAAGACATATACATAGATAGGCCAAACTATAATAGGAGTGGTAATAATATTAAAAAAGTAATTGATAAAGACTTACTATACAAATTATATATAACGGATAATCTATCTATACCAAGTATTTCTAAGGAATTAGGTTTTAGTGGAAAGAAAATATGGCAGTCTTTACAAGACCATAATATTAAAAAAGAAAAAGAAGTTTGGAAAAAACAACTTAGTAACTCAAAGAAAATTGTGTATCAATATAGTTTAGATGGTAACTTTTTAAAAGAATGGGATTCCCCAGCTCAAGTAAATAGAGAACTAGGTTATAATAAAGGCAATATAGCAAATGTGTGTAGGGGTTTGTCAAAGACAGCAATGGGATTCATATGGAGATATAAAGATGAGTTCATTAAGATTGATTTAGATTTGATAAGATAAGCAATATTTGTAACTTAATATATACTTTATGAATCATATTAAAAAATTCGAAAATTATACACCTGAATTAAACTATTCATTAGAATATTATAAAAAATTCAAAGAGTCGGATTTTCCCAAAACTCTAACTTTTAGTAATCCTAAAGCAACATATAAAAGAGTTGCATTTGTACCAGGATCTAATAAGGTATTTATGGACTATCGTTTAGATAGTAAAGATCCTAATAGGGATAATAGTTACGAAGGAAGTATACCAGAGCAAGTTAGATTTAATTTTTCGGTCACATATGATATGACTGATAAGAAAGAGAAAACTAAATGCTTTGTGAAGATTGAAGCTGGGACACTTACTTGGTTAGAATTTGATTATGAGGATGGTGAAATTGATTACATGGATGTCAAAAGAGCTAAACTAACTACAAAATCATTTAGTGATATAAAAAAAATACTCAAAAAATACTCAATATAATTATGGGAAAAAGAAACAAAAGATTTATAAAAACAATGGCAATGTTTATAAAAGAAAGTGCTGAAGTGGACGAAACTTATATAGAGACAATTGAATTTGATGATGAAACATTAACTATACACAAAATTGCGGATAGTCCATTAAAAACACAGTTTTATGCTAATACATTGGAAGGAGAATCTTACATTGATATAAGTAAGATATTATCTGATAACATGTTAATAGATGCTGTGTGGATAGAGAAAGGTGGTGATGAAGAAAGAATAGCTGATAAAATAGATTGTTTGTCTAAAACAGACAAAACTACTAAGGCTGGTTTTAAAACTTTCATAATGTATAAAATGAACTACCCATTAGCTAAAGACTAATGTGTTTCGGGTTTCACAGAGTGTGCTTCTTCACAGAAGTCTGATTTACTCTCCACCTTTGTATTGGACAGTCCCTGCCCAAATATTTTTAAACCTTCTTTTAGAATGTTTTTACTTGCATTTATGTCCCTATCATGAGTTTCACCACAAGGTGAGCAAGTCCATTCTCTGTGTGAAAGTTTTAATCCTTGATTTATCCAACCACAACTATTACAAGTTTTTGATGATGGAAAAAATCTACCTATTTTAACAAGTTCTTTTCCATACCAATTACACTTATATTGAAGTAATGTAACAAAATTACCCCAACTTACATCAGCAATATGTTTAGATAACTTATGATTTTTAATCATACCCTTTACATTCAAATCTTCAACACTTATTAAATCATAAGATTCGACAAGTTCTCTACTAACTTTGTGTAAGGTATCCAATCTACAACTTGCTATCTTTTCGTGAATTTTAGCAACTTTGAGTCTTTGTTTTTTAAACCCATTACTACCTTTTTGTTTACGAGATAAATGCTGTTGTACTTTCTTTAATTCTCTAGCATACTTTTTAGTATATTTATTATTTTTATATTTTTTATTATCTGAGGTAATCACAAAATCTTTGATACCTAAATCAATACCCACTTTTTTACCAGTTTTAGGTAATTGTTCGATTTCTTGTTCGGTGAAAATAGAAACATAATATTTACCTGTTGGTGTTTTAGTAATGCTCATTTTACCAATTTTGCCTTTAATTTTTCTCCTATCTAATTTAACTTTAATACCACCTTTAAATTTAGGTATAATTATTTTATTTTCTTCTAATCTACCAAACTGAGGAATAGTGAATGTGTTTTTGTTTTTTCTTGATTTAAAATTAGGAAACTGAGCATTACCACGAAAAAAATTAACATAAGAAGTATCTAAACACCTTAAAGCAAATTGTATAGTCTGGCTATTAACTTCTTTTAACCATTTATAATCTTCATCTTTCTTTAATTCTGTTAAAGATTTTGCTTGAACATAATAGTTATCTGATTTCTTATCTTTTTGATATTGTTCTTTACGCTCATTAAGAAAATGGTTATATATGAATCTTGAACACCCAAAATGTTTAGACAACAAGATTTCTTGCTCTTTATTTGGGCAAATTCTAAATTCATATGACTTATTAACGACTTTCATAATATTATATATTAAATTTTTAAAGTCCCTTTTACAAAATCGTGAATTATTTTGTAAAAGTTTCCATCTTTGAGTAAAAAACTTTTAAAAATAATTTACTATGTCTAAAAAATCTAATTACAATTCAACAAATCGTTCGAAACATTATCTAAAATGTTATTTAATCTTTGTATGTAAATACCGAAAGAAATTACTTGTTGGTCAATTAAAAGATGATATGAAACAATTATTATTAAATATTACTTCTAAAAGTGATTTTGAAATAGAAGTATTTGAAAGTGATATAGACCATATACATTTTTTAATTAGATATATACCTCGTTTATCTATTACATCAATTGTTAGAAAATTAAAACAAGAATCTACTTATCATATATGGCGTTCTACATATAGAAATTATTTATTTAATCATTTCTGGAAAGAAAAAACATTTTGGTCAGATGGTTATTTTGTTTGTTCAATTGGAGAAGCTAATCCAAATACCATCAAACAATATATTTTAACACAAGGTTAGAATTACTTTTTGTCAAATTCATCACAGAAGCTAAAGACTTCTGTGTTTTCTTTGGCGAATTATATAAATAAATAAATAAAAAAAACCACCTCTAATGTGGTTTTTTTTATTTATGGAATCTATTAAAAGACATTTGTGATATTTGAATAATCTCTGGTCCGCCTATAAAATCTTCTAGTGTTCTACACCCAGTATATGACATAGCGGATTTTAAATAATCGCTAAAGTTTTCTACCCATCCGTCCAAAGTATATTCGACCAAGTTATATTTGGTTATACCTTCACCTGTTTTTAAATCTTTTTTATTCCAGGCTTTCTGTACTTCTTTTGTTGACATACCTCTATAGTATTTATATACATTATCACCACTTTCAAATAATGTCCTAGCAGTCATATAATCCTTTTCTACATAAGTATTATCACTAAGCTTAGTATAACTAGTGCTACAACTTTCCATACATTTATTAAAAATACCACCAAGCATAACATAATCAGCACCAACTGCAATGGCTTTTATAACATCTGAAAAGCTTCTAAAGCCACCGTCTGCTATTATTTTTGTTGGCTTAGCATACAACAATCCTATATCATAACACTCTGATATAAGCGATGCCATTGGGTAATGGATAGATACATTGGCAGATGTTGTACAAGAACTTCCGCCACCTATACCAACTCTTATATAATCAACACCAATAGCACAATAAGTTTTATATGTTTCTGGGTTGGCTATATTACCAACCATAAGTTCCTTATCATTGCCATACTTATCTTTTATCTTTTTTGATATATTTATAAGTTTTTCCATATGACCATTAGCAACATCTATTAGTATCCTATTTGGTAATAACAAATCATTATTTACTTTCTCTATAATATCATCAAGTCCATATGAATAGAAATACTTCTGTTCACTGCCTTTCTTGAACTTAACATTTCTAGGTAGACAAACGTTTATATCCTTATCGTGAAATGTTTTAGAATTATTCCCATCAATAACTGTATCCATTGGTGCAGTGAATAAAGGAAGCATATTATATAAGTCTTTTATAGTAACTTCATTTCTTGAAGATATGCTACTTATAGCCTGTGGTACTAATGATATGTCATTCCAATCTAGTTTTATATCTCTCATATTAGTAAAAGATATATCTACCTTGTTCATCATCTATACAATAAATAGAAATGGGGTATAGTTTGACAATTCCTTTCTCTTCCTTTACCATAACTCTAATAGTTCCATCTATAATCTCTTGATTACTTATCTTAGCAGTTGAGCCATTAAGACCTTTGAATACAGAAAAACTATCACTAGTGCTATATATTTCCATAAAGTTCTCATTACCATTTATCCTACCCTTCATACTTTTGGGATAGGCTTTGTTAATCATACTCAAGATAGAGTCTTTCTCTGTGATTTCTACTTTTACTTCGTGTTTTGTCATTTTAATGATTTTTATTATTTATTATTTATTGTTTTATGCTCAATGTTCTAAAAAGTTTAATAAAAGGAGGCTTTGAATAATAATATATACTTTTAACACCGAGGGGCGAATGCCCTTACTTTAGGATCGGTGTAGTTATAACAACTATAAAAAGCCAGAAATTCGCTACTTCTGGCTTTTATTTTTAAAGATATACTTGCTTTAACTTTAAATTTCTTATAAATGATTTATTTTCTATAGCTTGTGAATCAGTAACTGACAATATAAATGTAACTCTAACATCACCGTTTTTGAAAGCCGATGAAATTGTCATTCTTTCTATAGTAGAATTGTATAATACATAAGACACTTTAGGACTATTATCATCATATATTATAAATTCAATATCGCCACTAGTTCCTTTAATATCTAAATACACTTTTTTTGGAATGGTGCATGTCATTTTGACCGATTCCCAACTTTGCCAGCTATCAGGTCTTATGTTACTAACAATCTTATTACAAATGTAAAATACACTATTGTATATGAATTTCATTTTATTTATTTAAAACAAATATACTAAATAATTATATATTGACAACATAATCATTATAAAAAATATATTTTTAGTGTTTTTTGCAAGGAGCGATGGTTTAGATTATATATAGAAAATGGATAATAAAACAAGAGAAGAATATAATACATTTATAGAAAAGGTAAGTCAACACTCAGTAAAAGAGTCTTGGGTTAAAAAGAATTTGCCCAATTTTTATGAATTTACAAATAATTTAATTGGAATATCATTTACAGAAAAGGTATACTTAATAGAAAATGAAAAAGCTAAGTGTAAATCATGTGATGGTAATGTAAAATTTTTATCAATAAAAAGGGGATATAGGGAATTTTGTTCTTATAAATGTTCTAATAATAATTTAGCCTTAATTAGTACTAAAATATTATCTTTTAAAAAAAATAGCATAGATAAATGGGGTGTTGATAATCCATCTAAAAGTGAAGTGGTCAGAGATAAAATCAAAAAAAGTAAATCTATGATAGATTACGATAAAGTGAATGAAAAAGTGAAAAAGACAAATAATGAAAGATATGGAGTTGATAACGTATCGCAAATAGATGAAATAAAGGCAAAGAAAAAAATAACAACTAAACATAACTTTGGTGTTGATAATCCTTTTGAGTCAGAGGAAATTAAAAATATAATAAAGAAGCAAAATATGGTAAAATATGGTGTCACACATCATATGAAGTTGGGAAAAGTGATTGATAAACTTAAAAAAGACAATATAAATAGATGGGGTGTTGATAATTATACAAAAACTAAAATGTATAAAGAATTAATGTTTGAGAAATATAGAGGTTGTGATATTAGAACTAACTTAAATACTAGTACGAATTATATGAATTACTTAGGTTTGGGAAAACATGAGATGTATTGTGATAACAAAGAAAACCACACATTTATTACCAATTCTAGTTTATACCATTTTAGGAATAGACTAAATAATAAGCAATGCACTACATGTTTCCCAGTTATGAGTACTTCGTTTAAGGAATTAGAATTGTATAACTTTATAAAGAGCATATATAATGGACAAATTATACAATCCTATAGAGATGGTCTAGAAATAGACATATATTTACCTGAATTAAAAATTGGATTTGAGTTTAATGGATTATACTGGCATAGTGAATTATTCAAAGATAAAAACTATCACCTAGACAAAACCAAGCATTTTAACAAAAGGGATATAAGAATTATACATATTTGGGAAGATGATTGGTCAGATAGAAGGGATATCTTAGAAAGTCAGATAAAAAATTGGATTGGATTAACGGATAATAAAATATATGGTAGAAAATGTGTTATAAAAGAAATAGATGATGTTAGTGAATATAGAAACTTCTTAAATAATAACCATATACAGGGATATGTATCTGCATCTTTAAAAATAGGACTATATTACAATGATGAATTGGTGTCCTTGATGACATTTGACCATTTTGAAGGACGTAAGAAGATGTTAGACTCTGAATGGAATTTGTCAAGGTTTTGTAATAAAATAAATACTAGTGTTATAGGAGGTGCTAGTAAATTAATATCATATTTTAATAAAACATATAAACCAACTCGTGTCATATCATTTGCAGATAAATCATGGTCAACTGGTAATTTGTATACTAATCTAGGATTTTATATTAAAAATATCACATATCCCAATTATTCATATATAGTTAATAAAAATAGATCAAATAAACAAAAGTGGACTAAGAAAAAGCTTATTAAGATGGGTTATGATAAAAATTTATCAGAATCCAAAATAATGGAAGATAACCTTGGTTCTTATAAAATATTTGATTGTGGACAGATAAAGTTTGAAAAAATATATAGATAAACAAGTCTTATATTAATATAAGTTAAACCTATCAAAAAATATCTAGAAATAACTAAACATAGTAGAGTTATAATGATATATATAGTAAACAAAATTTAATTATATGAGCAAACAAGAAGAACCAATTTTAAAGGAAAATCCAAATAGATTTGTAATATTTCCATTACAACATAACGATATTTGGCAAATGTATAAAACAGCAGAACATTCATTTTGGACTGCCGAAGAAATTGACCTATCACAAGATATGGACGATTGGGAAAATAAGTTAAATGATGATGAAAGATTTTATGTTAAGAATGTCTTGGCTTTCTTTGCGGCAAGTGACGGGATAGTTAACGAGAATTTAGCTGAAAATTTCTTAACTGAAGTTCAGTATGCAGAGGCTAAATTCTTTTATGGCTTCCAAATCATGGTAGAAAATATTCACTCGGAGACTTACTCTCTATTAATTGATACTTACATCAAAGATAATGAGGAGAAAGACCGCTTGTTTAATGCACTAGAGACTGTGCCTTCTGTGAAAAAGAAAGCAGATTGGGCTTTACAATGGATTGAATCAGATTCATTTGCTGAGCGTTTAATTGCTTTTGCAGCAGTTGAGGGTATATTTTTCTCTGGATCATTTTGTTCTATCTTCTGGTTGAAGAAAAGAGGTTTAATGCCAGGTCTTACATTTTCAAATGAACTTATATCAAGAGATGAAGGCTTACATTGTCAATTTGCAACTATGATACATAACGATCATGTTATAGACCAAGTTCCAAAAGAAAGAATTAAGGCTATATTATGTGATGCTGTTGAAATTGAGAAAGAATTCGTATCAGAATCTTTACCAGTTGCACTTATTGGTATGAACTCAGACCTTATGAAGCAGTATATAGAGTTTGTTGCAGACTTCTGGTTATTAGAACTAGGTTGTGAAAAAGTTTATAATTCTGAAAATCCATTTGATTTTATGGACATGCTTTCTTTACAAAACAAAACCAACTTTTTCGAAAAAAGAGTGGGTGAATATCAAAAAGTATCTGATAAAGCTATTGATTATGATGACCTTGATGAAGATTTCTAGAAATTTATATTTCATTTTAATAAAAACCCATAATTATATTATGGGTTTTTTTATTTAATATATAACGTAAGTGATAAACTTAAAATGAGTAAAATAAACTATGAAATATTTAAGCAAATTCAGTGAAGTAGAAGTAATAAATGAATCTTTACCTAGGCAAAAAAGTGTAGACCAGCTGGAAAGAGTTATGAAGTTATCTTCTAAGACAGATATAGGGAATAGAATATCAGATATGAGTAAGGAAGGTGCTAATATTGTGTATATTAGAAATCCTATTGAGAATGGATTAGAGTCATATGAAGATTTTGAAAAAAAGAATAAAAAGTTTATACCATCATGGAACTTAAAACACTTAATGTCTCCTTTTAACGAAAGCTTTGAGTATGATAAAGATTCTAGAGGTAATACAGATCACACCGAGACAGAAAAAATAGCAACTGAAATACTTCCTCGTTTAGAAAAAATGAGAAGTGATGGTGAATCTGTAACAGTAAGAGTATTGGATAAGATGTTAGATAAGCTAGATATACACAAAAGTAAATTTGACTCAGTAATGCACCATGTTGTTGATAAAGGATTCGACCTTGATATGGAACAAGATTTAGGTGCAGATGAAGATGAAAGCTACTTAGATATTAAGATTAAGTAATTACCTAAGAACCATATACTTAATACCATTAACTATTTTAGTTTCATACTTACTACCATCATTTACTTTTTTCTTAGTTGACTTTTTAGTAGACGAAGCGGTTTTTTTATTCTTTTCTGGTTCTCCATACTTATTTTTAAGAAGTTCTTTCATTGAAAATTTTTCCATAGCAGTTGTTTTTTTTACAAATATAATATTTTAATATATATATAAATTAAAAATAAGTAAAAATATGATAATTACAAGCTATTCATTGTTCATCAATGAGAAAAACGAAACCAAAGAAGAAAAAATATATGAATATGGATGTGCTATGTTATACTTCAATGTTAAGAACTGGGAAGAAATAACTAGCTTTATAGACAAAGAGGATATAGGTGAAGATGGTTTGGAAGATGAGCCTCACTTAACACTTCTATTTGGACTTCATAAAGATGAAGTTAGCATAGATGACGTGAAAAAGGCATTTGAAGGTTATACTTCTATTGATATAGAATTAGAGTCAGTTGATTTATTTGAGAATGATAAGTTTGATGTTGTTAAATTCAAAGTTAAAAAAACTAAAGAATTGTTAGATATTAATGAAAAATTATCTATATTGCCACATACTACAGACTTCCCTGATTATAATCCACATATCACAATAGCTTATGTGAAGAAAGGTAAGGGTAAAAAGTATGTTGTTGATAATTACAATGCTACTCTATCATCTAAAAAAGTTATGTACTCGGCAGATGAAAAGACTATGTTTAAACTAGAAGAATAACCTTAAAATAAATAAAATGAATTACAAGTCAATACCAGAAATGCTTAGTTGGTTAGAAAATAAATCTGAAATAAATTGGATTTTACTGGACACTGAAACCACAGGACTCAAAGGTTCTAAAATAGAGCAACTAACTCAAGTGTCTGCTAAGTTAGTTAAATATGATTATTTAGAAAATAAATTCTTATACAAGGCAGAATTTGATGAAAAAATATTATTAACCGCTGAAACAATTAGGCGTTATGATATAGTTAAGCCTATATTAGAGTTTAATCATTATGATGATGGTGATTATGTGTATAAAAATGAAAATATTGTACTAGATAGTTTTTTTGAATTTATAAAACAAAATACTCCTAGTCTATTAGTTGCACAAAACGCACCGTTTGATGTTGATATGTTAACTGGTAGGTATAATCATAAAATAGTTGAAGAAGTTTTTGATACTAAAATGCTTATTAGGTTATATTTAATACCTATTTTCCAAAAATTATCTGAAACTGATAACCATTATAAAGAACTCCTAAATAAAATTGGAACATCTGATAGAGACAATGGTCTTATATCATCTTCTTTGTCCAAAATCGGTCCAGCACTAGATATAGATATGAAAGGATACCATGATGCACTTACAGATTGTGTATTAATGGGTGAGATGTGTATAAGTATATTTAGAACTATGAAAGATAACCATTCTTTAGACATAGAGAAGTATCAGCTAGATAGAGTGAATGTTATAAAGACTAAGAAACAATGAAATTAGATACAACAGATAAAACAACAAGACCAGATTCCAAGCTATTTGAAGGTTGTTTAGTGTTTTGGGAATATGAGGAAATGGTATATCTTAGAGTATATAATAAAGAAGCAGAAACTGGGATAATATCTTTCAAAAACCTTGATAAACCATATTTAGAAGTTCCTTTAGTTGAACTATCTATTATTTGGACACAGTGAACTTTAGATAGATAGGGTGAATATGTTAAATAAATACTAAAAAATAAACAAACAGTAATATTGCTTATATAAAGATTCAGTATTATAAAGTGTCGAGAAATAAAGAAAAATAAATAAAAATAAATCTAAACTTTTCAGACCTTTTTAATATAACATATATCAACAATTAAGTTGAATATAAAAATAAATAAAAAGCAATATTATGGAAGAATTAGATCAATTATTTGACGGAAGTCTAGACACGAAAATGGACTTCTTAGAGGAAAAAAAGACCTCAAACAACGATGGAATTTATCGTGTTGACTTGACAAAGGTTAAGGACACTAAAAGAGGATATCGTTCAGTTGTTAGGTTTTTACCTAACCTAACAGAGGAAGGTAAATTAGGACAAGTAGCACTTGAAAAGATTTCACACTATGTAGAAATTAAAGAACCAAGAGAATTAGGTGGTTATTATGACTCTCCTAAAAACTTTGGAGAACCATGTCCACTTACAAATCTTTTTTACCAGATGAAGAACTCTAAGAATGCAGTTCTTGTTGAGAAGGCGAACGTTCTTAACTACTCTAGAAAGTACTACTCTTATGTATTAGTACTTGAAGATGAGCAACAACCAGAGTTAGTTGGTAAGATTATGGTTATGCAGTATGGTAAGACAATTAAGGACAAGATTTCGGCAGAAAAGAATGGAGAAATCTCTGGTGAACCTTGTAATGTGTTTGAACTAGCAGATGGTAAGGACTTTGTATTAATCGTAAAAGAAATCTCTACAGGAGATGCAACTTACCCTGATTACAAAATGAGTATGTTTAAGCAACAAACTACATCTCTACCAATCTACTTTAAAGAAACTAAAGAGTTTAAGAATGTACCTTTAGATGAAAATAACAAAGTAAGTCAAAAGGCACAAGGAAAGATTAAAGGATTTTTATTAGATAGAGATCATAATGTAGAAGACTTCGGTCCTAAGCCACTTACTGACGAACAACATTCGAAAATTTCAGAAATTACGAATATATTACTTGGTAAGTCGTCTAATAGCTTTAATAGTGCTAATTCAACTAGTGCTTCTGAACAAAAGCCCGAATCAAGCGACTTCGATTTCGAGAATAACTTCACGGAAGGTAAAGAAGAAGCAGTTAGTACTGACGAAGATGACTTTTTTGACGACCTCTAGTAGATAGTTAATATTAAAAAAGCACACATTATACAATGTGTGCTTTTTTTTGTTGTATTATTAAACAAATTAATATTTAAGTATATAATAATAAATAATAAAAGTGTTTTGATAGAATATTTAAACAAAATTATTAAAACAATAAAAAATAAAATAAATAACATGACTTTAGCTAACAAAACTTTTAGAAACAATAAGACAGGAGAAACTATAAGAGTTTTAGATAATTTTGGGGATACTGTAGTTTTAGAAAACAAGACTAAGATTGATAAGAGTGTATTATTAGATACATCTAAATACTCGGAACAAATAGATCCTAGTTCTTTTTTAGATACATCTAGTGCCTTTTCTAGTGTGCTTAATGACATCAAAAATCTAAAAACAGATGATATGATTGATGAAAATGTTAGTTTTGATAGAGATGACTCTTTTAAACCTTCTAGTAATGAGAGTGCAATCATACAATCTAGCGAAGAGGAAGAAAGAGCAGCATTAGCTAAAAAGTATGGTGCTGAGGTTGATGTTTCTGATAGTGTGAATAAGCAGAATGAAGCTATGAATAGAATCATAAACGGTGATGATACCCCTAGTGAAAATCCTAGTAATGCTAGAAAATCACAAGATATATCTTATGATACTAAACAAACTAGCGAAACTAGGGAAACTACAACAAGACAATCTAATGCAGAACCTATACAACAAACACAGAGGATAGATGAAGATCCGATTATAGCAATGTTTAAAAATGTCAAGAAGAATGTACCGTTTACTTTTGATTTAGAGATAGATAGGAAAATACCTCGTCTAGATTTTATAGAGATGATGGAGGATTCATATAATGTATCTATTATTGATTTTTTAGCTGAGGAATTCACTAGAGAATTATTACATAATCCATCCTTAGTAAAAGATAGAATTAAGAGAGAAATTGAGATAAAAGTCTATGGCGAATCTAAATCTGATAAGAAAGAATCTAAACCTAAAGCTAAAGCTAAATCTAGTAAAAAGCCTAGTGCAAGTGATAGGGTTAAATCGATATCTAAGTTAGAAACAGTAGAAGAAATTGGTGTAGCTTTAAAAGGCGAGACTGCTAAGACTGTAAAAGAAGCGGGTAAGAAAAGAATTAGTGAACTAAAAAAATAGATATAATATGATTCAAGAAAATTTATTACAATCAGCAGTAACTATAAGACAAGAGTATTTAAAGGTTTCATCTAATATAGAACTATATCACAAAAGATCAAAAGAAATAGTATCTATTCTAGATAAGAATATAGAGAGTCTAGATAAGCTACAAAAAGACATCAAGAGTAAGAAGGTAACTGATCCAGAGAAGTCAATATCTAAGCTAATGGAGGTTATTAAAGAGGTAGAGGTAGAGGGAAATAAGCTAGAAACACTTATGGCACCCATGAATAAAGAGATTGAGAAACTACAAAAGGAAGAAAATGAGTTATTTAGAACATTAAAAGAAAAAAACCCAGAATTATCTGATGATCAGATAATTAAAGAGGTTGGGGATAGGCTTAGACAAGAAAATTTATAAATTCTGACTATGTAAAATAATCGATTACTGTATTATCTCATAATAAAAGTAAAAAACTACATTTTAATAGAATATGTTTTGTATATTTGTCAAAATAATATAAACTTAAAACATAAATTATGAGTAATTCACCAGTAAGTGGTATTCTAGTAGACTTTAAATTAGAAGGAAGTGGTATTGTAAACTTTGATTCAACAGATCAGAAGTTCATGTTCTTCAAAGATGCTAATAAAAAAGATGATGATAGAATGCCAAAAGTAAAAGCATTGGCACAGATTAACGATAATTGTAACTATTCTAAAAAGAATTTCTTCTATAACGAGAAAGGTCAGTTAGATTTTAAGGTTAAGATATCAGCAGAATGTTTTAACAAGGCACTGTTTAAAGAAGATTACGTAGAAGATAACCCAAGAGCTTTATATGATAAGAATACTCTTTATAACTACCTAGGATCTACACATGCAATCCTAAAGGGTTATTTGAAAGCAACAAAGGGTGAAAGTTTAAAAAGAAAAGGTCCAATAACCACAGGCAATATCCAACAGACATGTACTGCACTACCTACTTTACCACAAGCAGTTAAAGCAGGTAGTAAAAAGTCTCCAATCTCTGGAAAGGGTAGTACAAGCTTGTTTCAATATGAGTCTTTAGGAGATATAAAATATAGTGGTACTTCCTTTATAGACATTGGACAATTACAATTTTTATCTTGTGATGCAGCTTTCGATAGATATGGATTTAATCCAGATAATGCTGAGATATTGATAAAGTCTTTGAATATGAATCTTAATAGCACTGATACAAAGTTGGCATATTACAAATTATCAACATCATGTCTAGATCTTGCAGAATATGGTATTAAGCTGAATGATGATAATGTTGTATATTTGGTAAAAGAATATATATACCGTTTGTTAAAAACACAAATAAAAAGAAGTAATGCTAGTGCTGATGTAATTAGCGTTAGAATAAAGCTAGTAAGAGATCCTTATGTAGATACTATGAGAAATCCAGAAGGTTGGGATGATATAAAAAATATGAAAGATATTAAAAATATCTCGTTTAAACCCTTTGATTTTTATGAGGAAGTTAGTGGTGTTATAGTTGAAAAAACAGAAGAAAGAATTAATAAAGGTATCGAAAAAGAAAAGGCTATAATCAAAGAGGCGGCTGAAGAGAAAGCATTAAAGTCTAAAAAGAAATAAAAATAATTTATGGAATATCTTAAACTAATATTCAAAGATGCCAAATTATTTAGGTATAATAAAGGCACTAAAGACAAGTCTATATATTCTGGACCTAAAGTTCATAGAGTTAATAGAAATAACTTATTTTCTTATGTAGAGCCAATAACACATCATCAATTGTCTAATTCAATTCATGTACTTCTAGGTGAGAGACCTGTTCCTCTTCATAGAAAAGTCTTTTATAAGAGAATAAGTGAAATTGATGACTTGGTGTCAAATTCACTTATTCGTGTAGAAACTGTGTTTAAACCTGTTTTTAAAAACAATAAGGTCAATAAGTATCTAGAGACTATATCAACTAAGAAAGCTTTCTACAATTCATTTAATCCATCAATTAAATTGAATTGGGAACTAGTTAGAAAATATATGACTTATAATAAAGGTCTAGCCTGGGGGTATTTTGTAAAGGAGTTTTCAAAAATACTTAAAAAGAACATTCTAGAATATAACTACAAAGACATAGAGTCAGAGATAAGAAATATAAAAGATGACACAAAAGTCAAAGCTGTTTTTGTAGCTATTTCTAGACTTGGTAAAACAGCATTGGTTAGAACTATCCAGACTGGTAAAAATACTGTAACTTCATCAATACAAGATGGAAGTCCTATATTGGTAAATAGTGGTATTGAGAAGTTTGAAATATACAATGGTGAAATATTAATACCAGTAAATGACTTTTTACGAGAAAGGGAGAGTGTGATGAAGCCATTTTCAACTATATTAGATGGTGGTATTGTATTTATTGATGGCATCATTGATGAAGAAGATATAAGTAGCAGAGAGTTTGATAAATACAAAAAAGTATCTGATATATCAAATCAAATTATTAACCATTAAAACATAAAACATGAGAATTAAAATTAGTTTTACTCCAAACACTGAACCATTAATTAATAACCAGAAAATAGTAAATGGATTTATACATAAATGTCTAGGCAAGAACAACAAATATCATAACTCTGTATCAGATTATACAATATCAAACCTAGAAGGTGGTGTGTTTATAAATGGTGGACGAGATGTAAATTTTCCAAATGGTGGCTTTATTGTTGTGAGTTCGTTGAAAGAAGATTTTATCGGTAAAGTCATAAATGGATTACATTTAGATGGTAATCTAGGAAAGGGTATGAAAGTAAATGGTATTGATTACATATCTGGAAATTTTTATAGTGGATATAATCATTTTAAAACACTTAGGAATGGTATTCTTCTAAAGACAAAATTAGGATTTTTAACATTAAAAGATAGTGGATTTGAAAAAGCTTTAGAAGAACAAACTAGATCCAAGTTTTCTAAGATAAATAAAGGATTAAGTTTCAAAGACTTCAAAATTGAAATTGGTCATAATAACAAATCAAACAGAACTATAAATGTTTATGTAAATAACATCAGAAACAAATCTAGCTATTGTCCACTCACTATATATGGTGATAGAAGTCTTATTGAACATATATATAATTATGGATTGGGTAATAGCACTGGTTCGGGGTTTGGGACTCTAATTAGAACTGATAATATTAGCAAATACCATCCAAAAGAAGAGCTATTTTAGTAGTTTTTATATCCTAAATGACACTTATATATCTAGCTGAAAGCTAGATATATAAGTTAGGATAGTAATCATATTAATACGCAAGGTAATCACAACGAACTTGTAATTCCGAACACGGAAAGCCTAGATAGTAATCATATTAATACGCAAGGTAATCACAACTATTCTCTACATTAGTATGCCCCAAAATACGATAGTAATCATATTAATACGCAAGGTAATCACAACACTTATAGCTAAACGAATTATACCGTTTTTGATAGTAATCATATTAATACGCAAGGTAATCACAACACTTACAACGCAAGCTAGAAAATCTTGCAAGATAGTAATCATATTAATACGCAAGGTAATCACAACTCGATAATTAATATTTTGAATGAGCGTAAAGATAGTAATCATATTAATACGCAAGGTAATCACAACCATATAACCTTTAGTCGCTTGTTAATCATAGATAGTAATCATATTAATACGCAAGGTAATCACAACGATAGCGACTCTGATGCCTACGTAAAGAACGATAGTAATCATATTAATACGCAAGGTAATCACAACAGATACTCTCAAGTTAATAACTGAATTAGTGATAGTAATCATATTAATACACAAGGTAATCACAACCACAAATCAAAGTTCCAACAACTCGATTATGATAGTAATCATATTAATACGCAAGGTAATCACAACCCATAAAAATTTGTAGCAAAAGACCTCCTAGATAGTAATCATATTAATACGTAAGGTAATCACAACGGTAGCTTAATAAGTAGCTTCATCATTCTTTGATAGTAATCATATTAATACGTAAGGTAATTATCTACATAGATAAAAATAGTTCTTTGACATTTTAAAACAAACCACTAAATAATTAAATGTAGTAATTACAACACTTTATTGACATATGCTTTAATAGCACTATATAGAAATCATATTAATACATAGGGTAATCACAACCTTAACACAAATATCTACCAAAAGGCTTAGATAGTGATCATATTAATACGTAAGGTAATCACAACGAGATGAGAAGAAATGTTTCTGAGGTGATTGATAGTAATCATATTAATACGTAAGGTAATCTCAACTGGTAATTATTTTATAAAGCATGGTAGCATGATAGTAATCATATTAACACGTAAGGTAATCACAACAATATAGATGATGTTCTGCCTCCTACTTTAGATAGTAATCATATTAATACATAAGGTAATCACAACTAAATACACGTTTAAACTGTCTGAATATGAAATATTAATCATATTAATACGCAAGGTAATCACAACGAATAGTACTTTAGATGTTTCTTAACTTCTGATAGTAATCATATTAATACGCAAGGTAATCACAACATCCAATCAACTACTAAAAAAAGTCCATTTGATAGTAATCATATTAATACACAAGGTAATCACGACACAATTTCAGCCATTATCATAGCTTCTGTTGATGGTGATCATATTAATACGCAAGGTAATCACAACTACTCTTCTCCCAGGAGTAAAAGTTATGTAGATAGTAATCATATTAATACGTAAGGTAATCACAACAGAAAGTTTATTAATCGTCCAAAAAACTTTGATAGTAATCATATTAATACATAAGGTAATCACAACCAAAAATAGGGTGAAAGTAATACTAAGCTAGATAGTAATCATATTAATACGTAAGGTAATCACAACTACGAAGTAGACTTAACACCCCTTTTTGGAGATAGTAACCATATTAATACATAAGGTAATCAAAACCGACCTTCGCAACAATCGAAGCTAATTATTAGTAGTAATCATATTAATACATAAGGTAATCATAAATATATATAGCAATTGTTTTTTTTTATTAGTATATTCGCAGTCTAAAATATTAATATGATAGTAGCAAAGTCGAATAATGGTAATAATATATCATTAGAGGAACATTCAAAGGAAGTCAGTGATAAGGCTGTGAAAGAATTAAAAAAATTACCAAATGTGAAAGAACACTTAATGGTAAACATAAAGGTAGCTTCTCTATTGCACGATATTGGGAAGTCAACAGACTCTTTCCAAAAACATATAAATGGAGAGAAAGTAGATAAGAAACATAAAAACAAGTACTTACATCAACAAGTTTCATGGGCTTTTGTAGATACTTATTTCGATTATGTAAATTATTTCAAAGACAACGAAATAAAGAATTGTGTTGGTAAAAACATAATACCCAATCTAATATATTGGCATCATGGTATCTTGGACAATGAGGGGATTTGTGCCAAAGATGTTTTAGGTAGTATACCATCTAGTGATATAGATACCATGAAGAAAGAGCTTGGTAAACTAATTGACAGTAAGTATATCATTAATAATCCTAAAAAAAATAACAATACTAGACCTGATTACTTTTTATTTAACAAAGATAGGAAAGAAAAAACAGACAACCTCAACCGAGATATAACATTAATTAGAATGATATTAGTTTATTCTGATAGAACTATATCTGGTGCTGATGATATAAATCTTAAAAAAGCAAACAAGTTCTTATTTGAAGTTTGTCACTTCCCTGACGACAAAAGATTCAAAGAGCAAAAAAAGATTATAAATGATATTAAGGATGAGGATAAAACTACAATAATTAAAGCACCTACAGGATTTGGTAAAACTATGTTAGGTCTTATGTGGAGTGAGAAGTCAGATAAAAAGTTATTGTGGGTATGTCCTAGAAATAATATAGCAATATCAACATACTATTCTATTGTAAAAGAATTAGAAGACTCTGAAAAGAAAGTAAATATAGAACTAAGGTATGCTGGGAAGGTTCAAAAGTCAAGCTTTAATGGAGAAGGAAAAGAAGCAGATATCATTATTACAAACATTGATTATTATCTAAGACCATATAGTAATGCTGGTAAAGACATGTCTCTTATGTATTTTATAATACATAGTGATGTTATATTTGATGAGTATCATGAAAATGTAACTGATTTACCTATATTTAGCCTCTTTATAAACCTTATGAGAGTTAGAAACATAAAGACAGATTCTAGAACTTTGTTATTAAGTGCTACACCCATCGATATAAGCCATTTGTGGACTACTAATTCAAACAAAACTAAGATTATACCCAATGATAAAAATCACTTACCTTCTATACATAATAAAAAATATAATGTTAATATTGTAAATAAGATACCTAATACAATATCAAACAATGAGATATTATTTGTTAATTCAATAAAAGAATCACAAGAAATTGCAAAGAAATTAACAAATGCTATATTAATACACTCTAATTTCATAGAAGGTGATAAATCAAAGATGTTTGATAAATTGTTAAATGATTATGGTAAGGATTCTAAAACAACTAACAGAAAGCCTTACATATCAACACTTATTTTACAAGCGGCTCTTGATATATCTTTTAATAATCTATATGAGATACCATTATCCCCAGAATCCACATTACAACGGATAGGAAGATGTAACAGATGGGGTCGGAATAAAACTGCTACTATAAATATTATAGACACTTGTCCCACCACATCAAATGGCTATGTCGTTGATATAAAATATAATGAGAGTTTAAGAAAACTTTGGGTTGATCATTTAAAATTATTGAGTGGTAGTTCCTTAACACTTGACGAGATATATGTACATTATAATGATTTTAATATTACAAATAATACTGAAATAGTAGATTACATAGATGACAGTCTTCATCAAAGTAATGAAAGTTCGAGTAACAATATATACCCAGTCAAGCATTATAACACAACACCACCAAGTTATATGTCGGCAAATTCTAACCCACTTAGAAGCAACGGTTCAGAAGTATTTTTTATAGTACAGGACGTTAAAGGCAAATGGGTTGGTCCATTCACCAAGAGCATGTACGATAGTTTTGATAAAGATTTTAATGAAGGTGGTACCGCCATTTCGGTAGGTAAGATGATAAAAATAATAAAAAATATATCATCACCTACTTCTGGGTATAAATATAATTATGGTATAAATAGTAATAAACATTATAAAAATATTAAAATAGACGATCTTAGAAGAAAAGCTAGGTTAGATAAATCACCCTATATAGCTATTAATTTCTCTTACGACTATAGGCTAGGGATAATTAAAAAGATTATTTAATAAGTGTTCATTATTTTATCCTGTTCAGTGACACTGAACACTTTAAAATAATGAACACTTTAAAACAACTTAATTAGAGCAACTACCATTTAATATATATGTAAAACAATTACATTAATGGCTAAAATCTCTAAATTTGTAAAATTAAATAAAGATATATTATTAGAATATATTTATAATGATGCTAACCTACTGAGTGAACCATATAACATATTGGTTAACTCAAAAGATAGGACAACTGGATATTTTTCAACAAGTACATCATCCACTAGCAATACAAAAACAAATCAATTATTTAGACTAGATCCAATAGAATCTAAATGGGGTAAGGTAGATGAAAGTAATTATACATTTTTACAAGAAAAAAACTATACTGCATCCTCACCACTAAGACATGATACAGTTAAAATACATTTACCTATAAATTGGACATTTGGACAATACTTAGGATTTTATGTTAGAATATATGCATTTGATAGGTTAAATCAAACACAACATGATTTATCAAATTTCTATTTTGATATGACAGATGTTGAACAACAGTATTTACTTAATTTTTCATCACCACCACTTCTATTCCAAGAGAAACTTTGGGGTAAGAATATTGTATTAGATATACCAGCTTTAAGTGAGGTTTCTACACAATTAACAAATCAAGAACCAACTGAAAATAGTCTTAACTCTGTTCTTACTAATGGTCTTGGTTTAAATATAAATTCCCCTGTATTTATAGATTTTCATTTTATAAATAAAACTCAGAGAATAAATCAAATAAAGACATATTTATTAGAAAGTGCAATTACTACAACAATTCCACAGACACCAGAATTTGAAAAACTAGGTCTTAAAATAGAAAACTCCCCTAATGGTGACTTTTTTGAGATTTATGGAACATACAATGGTAATATAGCCGAATTTAAAAGGTTTATAGATGATGCAATACCATTGGGTAACAGATACTATGTACAATACAATATAACGATATATGAGCAAAATATAAGGGGTAAAACAACTACTATAACACTTACTAATAACTTCAATGAGACTGTTGAATATAGACCTATTATAAAGTACTCAACCACGACTGCTATTATAGATGTAGAACTTAGACTTATAGACTCTGTTGACCAGTCTTATATAATAAGAAGGGCATCATATGGTATGTTACAAGATGAGGTATCTAAGTATTCTCTTAGAATGACTAAAATAAATATAGCTAATGCATCCAAGCCAAAGGTGTATAATATAAAATCTTCAATAAATCCAGATTTAGTTGGAGTTGCTAACTCTTTTGGTGTTATACCAATAAACAACACTCCTAAATCACCTATTAGACCTAGAATAACACTAGATGAATTAAATTCAAATAATAACAATAGTAATAATGGTGGCAATGGTGGCGTTATTGTAGAACAAGTTAAAGTACCATTCCCTGTTTTGGTAGATAGGTTTAATATAATGGCTAAATCAGAAAGTTCAGTATTGGACGAAAGTAGGTTCTATGGATTTGGTAAAATACAAATACTTTTATATCCGTTTGATAATGTAATATCATTCACAATAGCTTCTGGTACTAATGAAAAACCAAAATACCTAGATTTAACAGGTTATTCTGAAATTCTATTTACCATAAAGAACGACAAAACATCAATATCATTCTCTCCTTTTATAGAATCTGGTGAAGTAGACCTAGCAAATGGTATAGTTGTATTTAAAATAACACAAGGTAAATTCAGTCAAATAAAACAAATATTTACTAGTGGTATAAACGTTTTTTATATAACTGGTACTAATTCATCAACTACTTCAGTTGTCTATACTGGGTTGTTTAAAATATATGATGATATGAACAATGTTGGAGAATTAAATGATGACATAGAAAATGGTGGGGTAGAACAAGATGTTGTAACTGAACCAGAGAAGGAAACTGCAATAGTAACTAGAAGAGTTATTAGTGATGACAACAGACCAATTAAAAAGTCTAGTTCTGCTAATACACCCAATACTAATAGCAGACCAAATGATGTTAGATTTAGGGATTCTGGTGATGATATATTCAATGAATAAGAGATTTTCATAAGTTAATATATACTATAAATACATATAATTGAATGAGACTTAGTTCGCAATCATCACAGTTCATCTTTAACCTACCACAATCATTTCTTCCAAATGAATTGATAGAGAGTTATCAACCTATATTGGAAAAAAACTGGGTTCAGTATGAAAACGTCATAGACTATATAAATTCTACAATCTTGTCAGTGAATTTTCCAGGTATATCTTTTGATATGCCAGAGCAGATAAGAATGAGGGGTAAGAAAAGAAATTTCAAACCTTCTAAGAATCCACAAGATATAGTATCTACTAGAGAACTTCAAATAACTTTTAGATCAGTTGATGCTTATCTTAATTATTGGCTATTATTTGATATTATAAACAAGCATTATATAGATGTTGAGAATTCTTTTCTGGATCCATTTACTATAACATCATTGGACATACACAGAGATGCTATATACATAATTAAATTTGGTGAGATAATTCTTAGGAGTTTATCAGATGTCAATTTCAATTACTCCCAACAAAGAGTTACTGGTAAAGAATTTACACTAACGTTTAGTTTCAACTTCTATGACATAGAATTTTTATTAGATAAGAGTAAGGTATTAGAGACAAAGAATATTACTACTATAATACAAAAAATATAACTATATGGAATATTTAAAAGAATGGAAAGAGTTCAATCCTGTATTAGATTTAAAAGTAAAGGAGTATGTGAGTATGAATAAGTACAACCTACCAGATTTATGGAACAAGAGTTTGTCTGAGGACGAAAATGTAGATTCTATGATTGAGTACTTTACTAAGTATCCAAATGAAATGGTACATTCTATAAGCAATGATAACATAAGAAAAGCGAGTCAGAAATCTAACTCGCTTGAATATGTGCCTATTCTACAGAATATAGGGGGTCATTCTTTCGAAGCCTAAATTTCTTCGTCCTTGGGCTTAGAAACTCTCTTCTTTCTTTTCTTACCAAGACTAACTACTGACTCATCCAAATCTTTATCATAGCTAATTGTTAGTGTAGAACCCTCTTTAGGACTTTCTTGGATGATAAACTCTGTTACATAATCATCAATCCAAGTCTGTAAAGCTCTTTTAAGAGGTCTAGCACCACTATCTAAGTTATAACCAACATCTAGAAGGTGTTCCTTCAATTCATCTGTTACAATTAGATTATATCCAATATCAGAACCTCTTTTAAGTGTCTTAGTAATTTCAAGTTCAACAATCTTCATAATGTCATCTCTGTCCAAATCTTTGAAGTAGATAATATCATCTAATCTATTGATAAACTCTGGTGGAAAAGCCACACTTAATTCCTTTTGTAAAATAGCTTTAACTTTATTGTGTTCTTTCTCAACTGATGTTTTTGTTGAGAAGCCTAGTCCAGTTCCAAAACTCTTAACCTTTCTAGTACCAACGTTTGATGTCATCAGAATAACACAATTCTTAAAAGATACTTTTCTTCCATGTGAATCTGTTACAACTCCATCATCTAACATTTGTAAAAATAGATTGACAACATCAGGGTGGGCTTTCTCAATTTCATCAAAAAGAATAACAGAGTAAGGCTTTCTCCTTACCTTATCCAATACATTACTATCTTCATATCCAACATACCCAGGTGCAGAACCTTGGATTCTAGTAAGGGAGACTTTCTCCATGTATTCAGACATATCTAAACGAATAATAGAATCCTCTGAGTCAAACATATACTTAGCAATTTGTTTAGCCAATTCAGTTTTACCAACTCCACTATTACCAATTAGTATTCCTGAGAAAATTGGCTTGTTAGGATCTTTCATACCAACTCTACCTCTCTGTATAGCTTGTACTACTTTTTTAACTGCTTTGTCTTGACCAACAACGTTATTTGAAATAACATCAAACATTTTGGCTAATTTAGAATTTTCTTTTTGCCCAACCTTACTAACAGGAACTCCAGTTATCATAGATACTACTTGTGCAACATCTTCTTGTGACACAACTTGTGGGTTATTTTTAGTATCTTCTTCCCACTTATCTCTAGCCAATTCTAATTCGGCATCAAGTTCTTTCTCAACATCTCTAAGTCTAGCAGCTTGTTCATATTTTTGAGACCTAATTACTTTTTTCTTTTCTTCTTTAATATCCTCAATCTTTTTCTCGATTTCAGTTATCCTTTTAGGAACAACTATATTTGAGATATGAACTCTTGATCCTGCCTCATCTAATGCATCAATTGCTTTGTCTGGTAAGAATCTATCACTCATATATCTGACTGTAAGATCAACACAAGATTCAATTGCCTCTTGTGAGTAAACCACATTATGATGCTTCTCATATTTATCTTTGATGTTTCCTATGATTTGTAAAGTTTCCTCTGGTGTGGCAGGTTCTACGATTACTTTTTGAAATCTTCTTTCCAAAGCAGCATCTTTCTCAACATGCTTTCTGTATTCGTCTAATGTTGTTGCACCAATTATCTGAATTTCACCACGTGCTAATGCTGGTTTGAACATATTGGAGGCATCTAGGCTACCAGATGCTCCACCAGCACCAACCATAGTATGAATTTCATCGATAAAAAGAATAACATTTGGCTCATCTTCTATTTCACTCATAAGAGCCTTAACTCTTTCTTCAAATTGACCCCTATATTTAGTACCAGCTACCATAGATGCTAAGTCTAACATAACAATTCTTTTATCAAAAAGAACTCTACTTACCTTTCTCTGTACAATTCTAAGTGCTAGACCTTCTGCAATAGAAGATTTACCAACACCAGCTTCACCAATGAGAATAGGATTGTTCTTTTTTCTCCTAGATAAAATTTGAGAAACACGTTCTATTTCTTTATCTCTACCAACAATAAGATCTAGCTTACCATCTTCTGCCATATTAGTAAGATCTCTACTATATGTATCAAGGACAGGAGTCTTAGATTTACCATTCTTCTTGTCAGGGACTTTAAAATCTTCATCTGGTGGTCCATCATCTGCAATAGAGTTTTTCACATCGATAGTTTTTCTTAAGTAATCTTTCCCTTCTTTGTCTTTTTGCATAATTTGATTTTTATTCATAATGTTTATAGTGATTGATAAGTATTTTGTTTCTTAAATATGGACAAATATACAAAATAGTTTTAATTAAATTGTTATAATTTGCTCAATAATTTTTTTAGTTTTTATAACCAACTGATTCATTGTGTTTTAATGAAGTATTTTTTTTAATTTGTAGCTTCTTATTTCTTGTTTGCTTAATCTTACAAAGTGATCACTGCAAAAAGTAATATGCATTGATTTAGAATTGGGATTATATCCATACGTAACATTTTTAACAAATGTGTTATAAAAATTAAACACATTGCTATTAACATTAAATTTGTACATATTTTTTAGTTTATTCAATAGATCCAAATCCAAATTTGTAATAATTGACCAATCTATAGAAGGTATTACATCAGTGTATGTTGTATATGAATTTGATAGAGTGTTAAAATCAGTAACTTCTATTATTTCAGTAACTTCTATTATTCCTATCCCCTCTATATTAATTTCAGTTATCATGCTAGTCTAAGTGGATATAGTAAATTTCTTATAAATACATTTTCCTCACCACCTATTGTATCAACCCATTCTTCATAAGATTGACCACCAAGAATGTCAGCGTCATATTCAGGATATTTTTTCCTATTAAAAACTCTCTCGTCTATTATTAGACAAAAGGCAGTTAATTGATCTCCGAGATCTGGTTCGTAAAAATCACTTGTTAGGATACCTCTATCAGTTAACATCTTGTGATAATTATTGAGACTACCTAGACAATTACCATCAATACCTTTTCTGATGTTAGTAGTACCACCATTTAATATAACAAAAGTTTCGTGATTATCTGCCCAATCTATATACTGTTTATGATATTTATTAAAGGAATTGAGTTTAGTAACATTTCTTCCATATCTAACTACGGAGTGTCCAAACTGTATTCCCTTTTGTATGTCCGATATATTATAAGGGACTAGTCCATACATTCTTAATTCTAGATTTTCTTCCTTTTTCATAATTTTTTAATTAAATTAAAAAAGTTTATCTTTAAAAGATAAACTTTTTTACAAAGGGCTATGATTTTATCCTTCGAGATGGGAAGGGCTTATCACAATTAAGCTTTGCCTATTATACTAGCACCCAATTAGCGAGAGAGGATAGGATTCGAACCCCGAAGTCTGTTAAGACACTCATATTACTTTATATAAGCCCATTTGACCACTCTGGAACTCTCTCATATTCTATACTTTTTCAAATCCACATCTTTTAAGATAGTCTTGTCCAACTTCTGTACCTAACCATTGTACAGTAGAATTTACAATTTTTAATTCTCTTTTTGTTAGTATTTCATACTTAGAATTAAAATCACCAAAAACTCTTGATTCTATTTCTGCTAAGTTTACTTCCTCTGAGAACTCATCTACCATTTTTTTCTCTAATAAATTTCTTTCAAATCTATGATTTTTAAATGTGTCTGCCATGGTTATAGTTTTAGTTTATGGTTTTGTTTAAACAAATATACGAATAAATAATTGATTTGTATATATTTTTTATTTTATTGTGAATAGTTTTTCTGTGGCTCTTAACTTTTTATCTGTTATCCCATTCCCACTTGATGATATTTCTTTTTCCCACACACATTCAAAATCATCAGGAGCATTATATTCACTTATAAATACTTGATGACCTTCATTTGATGCCTTTCTACACCAGTCCCAAAACATATTATGATTAATTTTATTATCACCAATATAAGGTCTAGCACCTCTATAAGGTGGATCGCAATAAATAAGACTGTTTGGTGGTATATCTAGACACTCATAGCTACAACAAACAAATTCAACATCTGTTAGATTTGGTTGTTGTTTCATAACATTATTATATGCTTCAATATCATAGTCTCTATTTCCTTTGTTATCTCTTCTATAAGAGCCGAACCACACACTACCGAATACTAGTTGTGTAGCAAAGTAACCAACCATTTCAAGTGGATAATCATCTCTGTTATCCTTCAAATGTAGATATTCTTCCTTAGACACATTCTTTGGTGGTATCCAGCCTTTTTGTAAAGCTTTGTGTAGTGCTATCATATATTTATTACTATCAGAACCAATTCTATTGCCACCAACTTTATCAATTGTGTTCCCACCACCCACAAAAGGCTCGACATAATATTGTCCATTAGTTCTACCTTCTAGTATAATTGGCAATATGTACTTAGATATTCTATTCTTACTCCCTAAATACTTCATTTATATTTTTATTTATTTTTCAACGGTAACTACTATATCAAATTTATCTTCCTCATTAATAATTGCGTATTTTTCTAACATATCCTTTAATACTGTTAAGGAGATATGCTTTTTTTCTTCTCGTTTTCTTTTATCATTTCTAATAGTATACTTTTCATCATCTAACAAAGGGAATAAAATAGCTACTCTAGTATAATCTTTTTTAAAATAGTTAAGAGTGTTTTTTCTTTTTTTAGACATATTAGTCATATCAACAATAGCACATCTTCTATTTTTGTTAGATTCTATGAGCCTTTCTCTTAATAGTGTATTTACTTCTTTCTCATCAACTTCTGAATAAGACTTATTATAATCATCACTACTTGATAACTCCATAATTATATCATCTCTAGATATAATATCAATATTTTCATAACCTTTCATATTTAGTATATTCTCTTTAATCCAAGTGGTTTTGCCAGATAGTGGTAATCCAATCAACATTATGATAAATGGTGTCTTTAATTCGGATATGTTTAAGGCTGGCTTCATTTTGCAAATGTAGTAATTATATTTAATATATACCTTATATGATTAAAAATTATTTAAGTTTTAAAAACCATTCTATTATGGAAAAGTTAATAACAGAATCTGTTGTGTATTACTCACCAAATTTTAGAAATACTATATCAATAATTGGTGGTGATATATCAGATGCATTACTTTCATTAGAAGGCGAGGATATAAACCCAGATATAACTTTTATTGATAACGGTAAAAAAGAAGGATATGTTAGTTTTACAACAATGAATAGTGCTATTAGAAAAGTTAATAATAATGTCAGAGTACCCATAACTAAATTTGATGAGTTTAGTGAAGAATTGGCAGATGAGATACACAATAATGATGTTGGTGGCATATACAAAGGGAATAGAAGTGAGTTTAAAATAGGCAAATTTATTAATAGAGCATTCCCGAGTCGATTTAGTAAAGAAGAAGTTGAAAATTTTGTAAATAAATATAAATCAAACTCAAATTATTCAGAAGCACACATTGAAATAGTATCTGGTGATGAAATACCAGAGTGGTATGACGCGGACAAACACTTTATACAAAAACGAACTGGTACACTAGGGAAGTCTTGTATGGTAGGCGTTGATTCTAATTTGTTTAAAATGTTTGTAAATAATAAAGATGTTTGTAGCCTAGCAATATTAGTTAAAGATGGTAAGTTATTAGCTAGAGCTTTAGTATTTAAACTAAATGGTATTAATACTATAAGTGATGAACTTGGGGATCTAGAATATTATATGGATAGAAGATATTATTTCACTGATTCAGATGGTGATAAGTTAGTTAAATATGCTAAGGATAATGGTTGGGGTTACAGAACTCACAATAGTATTAAAAACATGGATTTAATGAACTATGGTGATAAGACATATAGAGTTAATATGAACATAAAGTTAGAAGGTGATTATAATGCTTATCCATTTATGGATACTTTCAGAAATTACGATAAGGAAAGAAAAATTTTATATAACAATAATGTAGAATATGAGGGATACTATCTACTTGATAGCACATGTGGTGGATATAACACTAGAGGTGGTGATTTGGGCCTTTAAACTGCTCAACAACCCTAACATAGTTATGTAGTATGCTATTTATATTATGAGCACCAACTGTGTTGTCAGAATGTACATACCATTTAGGCATTTTTAAACTATTATCTAAACATATCTCTATTAAATAATTGGCAGCATCTTTACCAGTGTATTCTTTACTATCTTTATATGAAGCTATGTCGTGATCAAATGATATAAGTGTTATATTTTCTATATTATCATCTAAGAATTTAATGAAAGAAAAATAATCTCTTATTATAATCCATTTATTAGAATCAGAATATTCATTACCTAATCCTTTAGTTTTATTATGTGACATATTTGGTTCTCTTATATCATCTAAGAATATATTCATATTTTATATGAGTTTAAAAAGTATTTTTCATTTTCTGTTAGATTATCAATTCCTACGCTAGATATCCTATCTAATACAAAGTCTATATCTAATTTTCCAAGAACCCATTCATTTAGGCAAATAATGAAGTCTTCAAAGTCTTCACAATTTTCCTTATTGATGTTATGTCTTAAGTTATCTTCTAGATTAACAGTTGAATTTAATATTCTATCGGAAAAATCTTTAACATATATATTTATTTTGTTTTTATCCATAACACCCACGTAAGTTCTCATCTCTACCTCAGTAGTTATTAAATAACATACATAGTTACCTTCTTCGTGAAAATAGAAATATGCCTCAGCCTCTAACTCTTCAACATCATCTAGGTCTTCATCAGAGAAATACATAAATAGGTCATCTAACTCTTCATCAGTAACATCAAACTTAATTTTATATATACGATCCATATACTATATATTCAAATATAACAGTTTAGTTTGAATTATATGTTGTTTTTTGTGTTAATTTTTTTTGTTGCTTATTAACAACAAAAAGTGCTAAAATGTTGCTTATTAACAACATTTAGTTTTAACTATAATTTTTGTCGAAGATGTCCGATTCGAACAGCAATTCGATGTCCCAAACATCGTGTGTTACCAGATTACACTACACCCTCGCTATACTTGTTACCCCAGTAGGGTTCGAACCTACAATCTCCTGGACCAAAGCCAGACGTGTTAACCAATTACACTATAGAGCATTTTTGCAGTCCATAGGGGATTCGAACCCCTATCTTCCGAGAGACAGTCGGAAATGATAACCTTTACACTAATGGACTATTAAAAATTTGTCGAGAAGACAGGAATCGAACCTGCTAACTGATGCCTCCAATGCACCCGTGCTTATAACCTTAGTCACTTCTCGATTAACTTGTTACCCCAGCAGGGTTCGAACCTGCAATCTTCTGGACCAAAACCAGATGTGTTAGCCAATTACACTATGGGGCAATTTAATATTAGCAGCTCTGATGGGAATCGAACCCACTCCGTTACGTGAGACAGACGTACATCTTAACCATTTGACCTCAGAGCTATATAAACAAAAAAACTCGGTTAATCTAAAAGACTAACCGAGTTTTTGTTTTTATTATTTAAATATCAACTTAAATTTAAAACATAGTTAGCACCTTTCGTATCAGAATCCTGATCGATATCAACTTGGGGTTGAGGGTTAACTACTATGTTTAAGTTTAAATTTTTCATTATGTTTTATATATTAACTTTTATTTCTCTCTATGGTTATTTATAGACTTTTTTTTTATAAAAGTTTAGAATTATATTATTTCTATGCAAATATAATATAAATAAATGGTTTATACAAGGTTTTTTTTAAATTAAAATAATCTTTTTTAATATATAGAGTTATGGTAAATATAAACTCAGATTTTGAGAAAGGAATAATAACTATATCAGATGAATATGACGTGATGGCAACTGGTGTTGAAGATGAAACTCCTTATCTAAATTCTATCAATGATGAATACATATTATCTTTTGATAAGTTAGATAATGTGGAAAAGTTCAAAAGATTTACATACGATAGTTTAGGTCTTAAACAAGATAGATTTCTCTTACAATATTATAGAGTTTCCAGAGATGGTAACACATGGTCTGAGTGGTTAGACTTAAATATTAATATAACCAACTTCCCAGTTGTTGATACACTAGATAGTATGTACCTTGAAATTAAATGGGTGAGAAAGGGAACTTCTGAAATAGGTAGTATAAGAATACTAGAATATAAATTAGAAGGTATTATAGATAGACAAGAAATACAATTCAATGGTGAACAAGCATTTTATATAGAGCCAGGTGATTCTAAGATAGTAAAAGCACCTTTCATATATAAAGTTTTTAAATTAGAAGATATACAAATCATTAATATAACTAGTTTAGATGACATAAGTATAAAGTATAGATTCTCACAAGATAACTCTAGAACTTGGACTGAATGGGAACCATTGACTAAAGAAAATATAACAACCAAAAGGATAAACCCTATACGTTTCTTTGAAATAGAATATCTTATTGATAACAAATCGGGATCAGTGTCTAGGTTTCAAGACATAAATTTAGTAGGAGATTTTCAAAATGTTAAGGAAGATTATAAAAAGAGTAATCTATTTGGGATAAGAGAATGTTGTAAATCCAACCAGATAGGCTATATAAACAGTGAAGGTAAGTATATAATGAATGATAATTTAAACACAACAGGTAACAACTGTGAAGGTGAGAATGATGCATTTAAACCAATGACAGATACAGACAAGGCTCAGTTATATAATCCTTATGAACAAACACAAGCTACTCAACTATATGAAAAATTAAGTACAGACTCTGAACAAGTACTAGGACATAAAGTAACTTATTATGCAACTGATCCAGATGCCAATGGTCAAGACCACACACTTAATGAATATCAATTATATAATGTTGTGTGTGAGGGAGATTTAAAAATATCTATTGATGGTAATAATTTTCCAGACTCACAGATTAAGATGAACATATTCGATTTAGGATTATTTGATTCAATGGAAGCACATATAACAAAGAAACAATTTAAGGAAATGTTTGGTGTCCAGAGAAGACCTTCTAAAGAAGATTTTATACATTTTTGTCAAGTTAATAGAATGTATCAAGTTGACCATGCTCAACAGTTTAGAAATTTTAATAATGCGGCTGTTTATTATAAACTTATTCTCAAAAAATATTCTCAAAAATCAAATGTTCAGACAGATATTCCAGAAATTTCTAATAGCATTAGTGAGTTAACAAAGAATACTACTATTGATGAACTATTTGGAAAGGAGATAGAACAAGATAAGAAGTCAATTGCTAATAAGAAGGAACAACAACCTTTATCTAGAGATCCTATTAGACTTGAGTATTTTTCTGAAGTTGATAAAGAACTTATTGAAAACTCAACAACCATAATATCTAAATATTGTTATGATTTATCAACAGTAGAATATAATGGTTTGGCAGTTCAATACAAGAACTTTAATTCTATACTTGATGTATCTGACAACATATCATTACAAGTTTGGTTTAGTATAAATAACTACATAAAAGATGAAGTTTATAAATTTATGGACGTTTATGACAATGGGATTAATAAAGGATGGAAGTCTAGTCTAAAGAATGATAGCATTACAGTTACTATGAATGAAGAAGAATATATATTTGAGTTAAATGATGGGGAAAGTGATGCATTAGAGGAAGATACTTGGTATTGTTATGTGCTAAATTTAAACCAACGTCAAAGGTATATTGAAAATTATATATATAAGAGAAATGTAGATATAGAAGATGATGCAAAAATGCTTAATAGTACAATTTTGAGAAAAGAGTATTATAATAAACAAGACATAGAACCTATTCAGTATAATATTGATAAAAATCCTAAGATATTAGCATCTGATATGAAGGTTACTAACATAAGACTTTTTAGTGATGTTATCCCAGAGGAAGCTCATAATAAAGTATTGAATCAATATATATTGGGTGATGACTCTAAATATTTAATATTTGGTGATAATGCCAATGATAAAATTTATCTAAAGAATTTTCCATTAAACGAAAATTTCTAAAAAAAAAAAGAATAATAATGAAACATTTAAAAAAGTTTAATGAGGCAATAATAGATTGGAAGTCTGATAATTTAGAAAAGTTTATAAAAGAGGTCGAGGCTGAGTGGAGTATTGGTGTTGATGAATTACAAAGAATTGGTACAAAAAATGATATAGAGGTTGTTTATTACAGAACATTCTATGATGAATTACCAACTGATAAAATGAGGGAAGATGCACCACCAAATGGTATGAAAGTATTTGGTTTATTAAACCCAGTTACTAAAAAGCCTAGATTGGTTCTTGCTAATAATGTAAGATATCTTGAGAGTAATGATATCAGTTTTGCTATCCACGTATTAAAGCATGAAAATATACATTTAAAACAAGGTTTGAGACGACCAGCTGATTTAAATTTTGAATTTTTAGGAAACATTTCAGATCAAAAGGCTTATTTTTCGAATAAAGATGAGGTAATGGCTTTTTCACAATCTATAACAGACCTAATAATGGAAAGAAATCCAAATGATATAAAAGATGCATTTTCTAAATTAAAAAGTATTGGTCTATGGATGGGAATATCAAGGGCGGTGAGTGATGATATTAAGAAAAGGTATAAAAAATACATTTATCTTTATTTAGAAAAAGAGTTTGAAGAAATAAATGGTAAATAAAAATTAATATATAAGAGTATGATAAAAAAATATAAAGACTTTAACAATAAAAAAGTGAGCGAAGCAGTAACTGCAAAAGCTAAAAAGACAGAGATATTTGGTGTTGATAGAAAACCATCTAATGTTATGTCTAGGGAGGAGCAAGATTTCTATGACTACTATACTAGAAAGAAATTTAGAGGTATGTCAAAATATGAACTTAATAGTAAAGTATTCGATTTGGCACAAAGAGATGATGATTTAGCAGTGTTGGCACAATTCTGTTTGCAAATAGAAAGAGAAAGTATCGCTGGTGATGATTACATCGCTAAAGAAATAGATAAAGGGATAGAAGATGTTATTCCTGTAGTAACAGATAATACTGGTGATGCTGGTAAAGATTTAGATGATATATCTTTAGATGATATAGATGAGATAAGGGATGATATAGAAAGTCTTAAAAATAAATAAAACAAATAATATAAAAAAGAGGGGATATAATTAATTATATCCCCTCTTTTTTTGTACCGCTAGTTGGACTTGAACCAACAATAAGATTTCTCTAACTTGGATATGAGCCAAGCACAATTACCACATCTGTTCATAGCGATTTAGTACACCAGGTGGGATTTGAACCCACGTTGTTCACCTCAAAGGGTATCAGATTTTAAGTCTGATGCGTTTCATCCACTTCGCCACTGGTGCATTTTTTTAGAGCTGACAGAGGGATTCAAACCCACAACTTTTTGATTACAAATCAAAATGCTCTACCAATTGAGCTATGTCAGCATATTAGAGTACCTAGAGGGATTCAAACCCCCGTACGATGGGTTGCAGCCACCTACCTAAATCACTCGGTCATAGGTACATTTTGTAGTTCTGGTTGGATTCGAACCAACGACTTCTTCCTTGTAAGGGAAGCATTCTGAACCCCTGAATTACAGAACTTTTTATTTGTACCCTAGATAGGACTCGAACCTATATTTTCAGCTTCCAATTACCCTTAATTGTTTAGAAGACAATCGGGACTACTAAGGCATTTATTTTGTACCAGTGGTCGGACTCGAACCGACAATGTTTACCTCTTGGGTACTAGTTCCTAAGACTAGCGTGTTTCATCCAATTTCACCACACTGGTATTTATTTATATTTTACTATGTATTTCTCTATGACAATTAGAACATAATAAAATACATTTATCAACTTCTTTTTTTAACCTTTCAAGTGACCAAGACTTTCCGCCGATACTAAAATCTTTTTCATTAGGATCTAAATGATGAAATTCTAAAGCACTTATACATTTAGAATATCCACATTTTTCACATTTACCACCTTTATATTCTAGTAGTTCGACTTTCTTTCTTTTTCTCCAAGATACTACATATATTGCTTTTTCTTTCTTTATTTCATCTTTTGTCATTTTTTTTCTTTTTTTAAGTGTTACATATTTTCGTATAGTACGAAAAGAATGTCCCATTTCTTTACTAACTTTCTTAATACTACCCAACTTATCATATTGTGTTCTTATTTCATCTATCTCTGTTTCTGATAATTTACCATATTTACCACAATTTACCAAATCGTGCATTCTACATATTTTAGATATGGACTTTATTGAAATATTTGTTTTTTCTTTTATATCAGAATAACTTAATTTATTTTTCCTTAATTTTATTACCTCACCAATATCATAGTTTTCTATTAAAAATGATTTATCTTTAAACTGTTTCTTATTTTTTTCAATTACATTTTTCAATTTTATTTTATTATTAGATTTTATTTTAGAGCAATGATAAGATACTGTTGATTTAGAACAGTTTAATTCTTCACATATTGTTTTATAGCTATGTCCCATTTTTCTTAGTTCTAATATTCTTTCTTTCATACTATTTATTTTTTATAGTATATATAAATATTAGAACTCACCCCTAAACATACATGTCATTTATCTAAAAGTCGGCACAGTAGGACTCGAACCTACGTTTTCAACTTACCAACTACAGTTCTCCAAGGTATCAGCTTGGGCTGGTATGTGCCGATTATTTGCTCCTCCCACGAGATTTGAACTCGTAACCTTCTGATTAACAGTCAGATGCATCTGCCAGTTGAGCTAGAGAGGATTGTAATATCTGTACTAATGATGAGATTTGAACTCATATAATCATTTCTGATTAAAGGATTTTGAATCCCTCGTGTCTACCATTCCACCACACTAGCATAAAACAAAAAAACCCCTAGAATTTTCATTTCTAGGGGTTTTAGTTATTTGTATTTTTTATTTCACTATGTCATAAGATGAAATTTATTAAATACACTAGAACCCCTAGATGGTCTATTACATAACATAATATTCACCACATTGAGCGTTAAGTTTCTATTTGTATTTAGGTTTAAATTTTTCATCGCTATTATATATTAAATTTTATTTCTTCCTTTGGTTATTTATATTCTTTTTTTACTAAAAGTTTAAATTATTTTAGGTTCTGTGCAAATATATAACTAATATTTGTTTCTCACAAGTGTTTTTTAAAAAGATTTAAATTTATTTTCATATGAGTTCTAATTCAACTTCACTATCATGACTAAACGTATAGTATTGGTCATGGTTTAAGTTTATATCAATCCCACTTTCGATAGTATCTATACGCCTATCGGATTTATCGCTTACATCTAGTCGCTTAACAACACTATCATTGTCATAATCCTTAATCTCGATATACTTAAAAAGAGGTACATTAGTATCTATAATAGAATTATTGTCTTTATTCATTGTTTTATTATTATTATTGTGTAAATATAGAAGCTAATAGCCAAAAAATTTATAAAAACATTTAACTAGGCTTGTGATTCGCTTTGTTCTTTTGTCCATTGTGTGAAGTGTAGCATATATGCTGGTTCAAATCCGTTTGTTTTAAGTGGGTGGTCGCTATTCATTATTACATCAATCGCACTTTTTGGTAGTATTTTAGCCTTTTGGTCATCATTTAATTTGCTATCCAAGTACTTGTGAAATTCAATTCCGATTTCATCAATATCCTCATTGCTTATTTCGCCAATCTCAGAGAAGTTCTTTCTGATGAAGTATCTAAATGTATCTTTCATAATTTAAAAGTTGTTTGTTATTAATTTGGTCTGTAATTTCTTATGTCTTGCCAATCTCCAGTTCTCTAAATACACCATATCCTTTTTAGTCCTCCAAGAGTAACCACTTTGAAACCCAGTATTAATATTAATTAAGCCAAGGTTTTTAATAAGTTCAGTTGCTTGTTCACATGATATCGTTAGCTTTATCTCGGTATTTTGAGAGTCTTTTCTAATATATTTGACTATTTTCCAAGAATTGTCTACTTTCCACTCAGCAAGCATCCATAAATGATTCCACTTGTCTGTGACTAAGTCAATATCTATATCGTTAATATCAGTATATTTGAATGTTCCTTTTGTTATTTTCATTTTAATACGTGCGTTTATTAATTAAATAATTTTCTTCTGCTAGTATTCTTAGGTTGTGTTTCAAATCAGATAAATTACAATCAATTACTTTACCAAACTTTGCACCACCTATTCTACATCCAAACTTTAGATTGCCAAAGTATGCAGTTCTAAGTGTTGTATTTATGTACAAGGTATACATTTTTCTAATTAACATAGTTCATTTTATTAATTATGTCGTAAAATACATCGGTCTTCAGCCGATGTGATGTTAGACATAGGCAAATATACAAATAAAATTTATAATACCAATAGGGAAGGCAGACTTATTAATATATATGTTAATGGATGCCTACCTTAACTGGATGTGTTAGTCTTAATTAAATAAATAAATATATGGTAAGGGACTTGCCATTACAAAGGTGGAGAATAAATCAGACTTTAGTGATAAAGCACATTCTATGAAACCCGAAACACATTAGTCTTTAGCTAATGGGTAGTTCATTAGCCTATTTTCTGTAGCTACTAGGAAAACATTTAGAACTACTGACAATATCCCATTAGTTTCTTTTTTATTAGATTCCATAGTGTATAGTTTTATATTTATTACATTTATTTTTTGGAAGTTTTCCAACCGTTCTTTTTATCAAATATAATTATAGTTCCTCTTTTTACAGAATCTTTAAAAGTTTGTTTATCTGGGTCATCACAACTACATTTATTAGTGTGTCCACAATAACATAATTTTTCACCATGTCTATCTTTTGATTCTTCTCTTATTTTTAGCCAGTAGTAGTGAGCAAGGTTAGTAATTGATAAATTTCTAAACCATTTTTTAATATTTTTCATAATAACTTCTTTGTTTGTTCACAATACTATTATCTGTAGTAAATTATATGATACAAACATACTGAATATATTTCGAATTATTAAAGTATTTATGAAATATTTTATTAAATTTATTCCTTTTTCTTATTTCTCCATCCTTCTAAATCACGCTCAATGAACTTTCTAATCCTTTTTGATATGTTTATTGAGTTCTCATCACACATTTCGTGATATTCTTCTAATAATTTTGGTGGTATTCTAAATGAAAACATTTTATTCTTTGTACCCATGATTTTTTATATTTTATTATATATATAAAAGTATATATCTCCCCTGTTGTATATATCAAATAAAAAGGTTATATTTGTTTAATATATATGACAACTATGAAAACTAAAAAAGAAACAAAGCTAAGAAAGGCTCTATTATTTATGATAGAGGCACACGATGGACAGTTTAGAAAATTTTCTGGCAAAGAATATGCATGGCACCCAATTGCAGTAAGCAAAATAGTTAGGGAGGTCAAGGTGAGTAAAAATAAGGAGCTAATTTGTATTGCGGCATTACTTCACGACACTGTTGAAGATTGTGATGTTACTATTAGTAATATAGAAGAAGAGTTTGGAAAAATGGTCAGTAGTATAGTAGAAGAACTTACATCTGATAATAACAAAATAGAGAAGGTAGGTAAATCACAGTATTTATTAAATAAAATGCTAAATATGACTAGTTATGCTCTTGTTATAAAGTTAGCTGATAGATTACACAATTGCTCAGATTTAGAACAAGGTAGTGATAAATTTGTCAGCAAGTATGTGACAGAAACTAGATTTATTTTAGATGGTTTAGTATCAAGGAATCTATCACAAACACACAATGAATTGATGTCTTTGATAGATTCTAAGATAAGTCCATTTGAGAATAACTAGTCATTAGAATCATCTAATAATTTCCTTAGCTTTCTTGTCCTGATATGAAAGTCATTGTAAAGAGTTTTCTCTTTTAAAAGCCTATCTATTTTTTTATCAATTTCAACTAATCCATAGTCTATATTTATCTTGTGCACATCATGTGAATCTGCTTCAATGGTATCATTTTCTAGATTAAATTTAAATTTAATTTTTAAATCTTTTACAAGCGTTTTAGAAAATTTACTAGAATCAATGTCTTTAAAGTTATTATCCTTTATTATTCTTATAAGCAATTTCTCTTTAGTGTTTAAATCTCCTTCACCAGTTACCATCATTATGCTATTACTTGCAATACCAATTATTTCTACAAGTGAACCATAGTAATGGACTGAACGACCATTATCATAATGTGATGTAAATAAAAATAAATCTCCTTTTGTGATTTTTTCTCCCATATCTAATGTTTATAATGTTTATATAGTTTAATCCCAGCATCAATTGATGATGAAACATCTGATTCGCAGTATTTTACAACTGAATCTAAATTACCAGACCAGTATGCTTTATGGACTTTAGAACCATCTAGTTCATTCTTAGGGGATTCCACACCTAATTCATAACACATTTCATCAAAGGTATGTGATAATAAGTAACCAGTTTTCCAATCATCAGACATATCAGCTACTCTCATCTCCCATGGTTTCTTATCATATACATATATCATATCAACTGGCTCTATACCATATTTATGTAATTTGTGTAATATCCAAGGAATATCAAAATGTTTTATCCTGAATCCACATAAATGAAAAGCTTTTTTTTCTATGTATTTTAGAGATTCATTGAACTTATTGACTAAATCCTTTTCATTATCAGAGTATAACGATTTTATTCTTTTTTCTCCGTTAACGGTAAATCCAAATGATATACATATTATCTTACCATATGTTGATATTATCCCACCATTTTCAATGTATGCTTGCTCTATACTCCCACACTTTTCTATCCAATTCATTTTTTTGCATTTGGCTTCAAATAAAGCTGATCCCCTCTCATCGTTTTCCTTAAATGATTCGAAGTTTTCATACTCACTTGTGGTTTCTATATCAAAATGTAATAACTCTACCATAGTTTCTTTATTAATATATACATACCTATGGAAAAGTTTATATAAAAAGGATACTTTAACATTTGTATCTGTTTACTATGTAAATATTTAATATATAAGTAAATAAATAAATTATAATGATACATCTTAAAAAGTTTTTAGAACAGAATGAAGAAACAGAGGAGGTAAATGATAACTCTCAGCTAATAGATGATGTTAATAGCTGTATAGAGTTACTAAATAAGTCAATGGAAAAGACTAAAGTTAAAGCCTTTTCAGTAGACCTAGGAGAGTTTATTAAGATATGTGAAGCTTTTGTGTATGCACTTGAGAATAAATCACACCATCTCTCTAATATATCGGATTTGGTATTTGAAAGTTCTGTTTATTGTGCTGATAGGTGTTTAGAGTTTAAACACGAAGAAACTGCAAAGGCTTGTATAGCACTATCAGAAACAGCAGAAGATATTGTGGAATAAACTACCACTTACCCTCTTCTAATAATCCTTTGTGTGTTTCTAGTTCTTCTCTAGTACATACCCAATGATTCCAGTTATTTTTCAATTTACGATGGTCATAATTAAGTGCAGATCCATTATTTCTACCTATATGTGACATTATAGATTCTGTCACAATACTAAAGTTTCTGTATTGGTTTTCACCACAGCCACAACCAGTAGAAGATCCATTATTAAATTCCCATATAAGTGGCTTTAAATCACAAATTGGACAATTCAACCAATGCTCAACGTCTTTTGGTATTTTGTATGCTGATATACATTTATATCTATTATTAACTATATCAATTTTAATACCTCTTATAATGTCTTTAATATTTGTATCCATGCTTTCCATAGTGTATTAATTATTTTAAATTTAATTCTTTTAAGTGAGTTAGTTCAACATTTCTTAGCCCTAGGTTATTTCTATAGTAGTATCTTGATGTAAGACTTGTGTTTATCCTAAATGGTTTTGTAGTTGGTATTATATTAACAAAGTCAGTCGAACTAATTTTGTTAATAATAAATTGAAAATTTTTGTAGTTATTCTCACTAACTAGGTTTATACACTTCCTTGCACTTTCTGAACTTCTAAAAAATAAGGCAAAGTATATATTATTTTGGGGTTCGATATATCCCCTAGGTCCATTATAGTAAAGGGTCTCTAATGTTTCTGTTTGATGAGACAACACTTGAGCAATCCTTAATCTTCTATATTGTACAAGTGTGTACATTTCTATATAATATAGATATCTAATTCGTGTCTTATTTTGATTATTCATTAATGTTGTCTATTTCCCTACACTTTAATGTTTCCATATATGCTTTCTCATCACGCACAATGCCTATATTAATTATGTATAATCCCATATCCCATTTTGAACACTCTGGTACTTTTAGCGGTATTAATTTTATAAACTCTAATCTATTAATTTCGATTATTTCCATAGTTAGATTCTTTTTATCACACTTTTCTTTCATAGCAGCCTTTTGGTTGATAGCACTTTGTTTCTTCTTCCAAAAGCTAGAAAGATATATATTCTTTATAGAAGTATTTCTACTTAGTGTATTAAAATAGGTGGGTCTTATGTTATTATCTAATCCCATTACTTTATTTAGTTTTTTACTCCTAAGTGCTGCTATATCATATACTTCAATGTAGAAAAATGTATTTAATCTATAACGTTTTCTTTTCTTTTTAAGTTCTGCCATAACTAATTACATATATCTATTTAATTCCTAATTTTTTTAATCTGTTTTTTCTAATTTCACTAATTGGAGTTTTCACTAATTGGAGTTAGCTTTATCTCTCTCATTTCGTACCTTATGCCATTTTGTGAAATTACATATGAATCTATAGGATAATAAGCTTTATTTATAAATTCTTGTATAGTTAAACCTACTGGCTCAACGAGTTTTATTATCTTATCAAATTTAGGATTCTTATCATATCCAGACATGTATACAAAATGCATACCAATAAGGCTATCTTCTTTATTAAATTTCATCTATGAATACAATTTGTCTAGTTTGACAGATCGATTATGTGTCTTTATAATGGATTTTTCTTCACCATCTAACCATTCTGATTCTGATTCTAAATCATTAATGATTAGATTATTTATTTCTTTATTAAATTTGTATCTATATAAATCATCACCTTCTTGTGATCCATATAAGCTTGGTCTCAATAATACTTTCAATTCATTTGTCATCGTTGAAATAAGATTATATTGTTTAATTATATAGTCTTTAAATATTAAATCAATTGGTAGCAATTCAAACATATTATATTGCCATAATGATTGAATATATGTCTTTTTTCTTGTAGTTTGTTTTCTTATTAAATCAAAAAACTCTTTCGAAATTTCTTCTGTAATATCAGCTTCTGTCATACTTTCAATATATGATATTCTTTCTGATATGTTTGTTATGTTATAATCATCAATACCATCTAAAATACTTTTTATGTAAGCACCTCTAGTATATTCTTCGGGGTTGTCAATATTTATATCTAGGCTTCCATTGTCTATGTAGTCAATGACTTCTGTTCTAAAAAAAGATATGAACAAATTGTCAATTATGTCTGTGTTTTTAACCTCTTCATCATAAGTTCTACTACTAGAATGTATTAGATTAAGTAATTCATATATATTTATGTTAAAGAATTTTTCTAACATTTCTACATTTATGTCATTTTCTATATGTCTTAATCTTCCATAGCTATCATATCGACCATTTATTGGAAACCCAAATGGTGAGAAGAACTCTTGTGTACCACTTTCTGATACAATTATGTTCTTATGTGAATTGAAATTTTCACTTCCACCAGGGACTAATATCTGAATACTTGCTCTATCGCCGTCACTTATGACTGTATTAGATATTGAACATATTATATTAAAACTACCCATTTTTACATTTTTTATGATGAATAAAATCCTTGATACCGATGTATAAGGTCAAGATGCCTACTAATGCCCAAACTATTGTAAAATATGGACTGTGTAGTAAATCTGAAAATAAACCACTGTGATTTGTTGGTGTGTCTTGTAGTTCTATAGATGCCTTTACAAGCATAAAAGATTGAACAAATTGAAATATATGAAGGCTAGCATGTAGTATGTTAAGTACGCCAAGTCCTATTATAATAAATGATTTCTTAAAAGTTTTCATATTATTTTTTTACAAATATACAAATAAAAAATATTATACAAGTATTTTATGGTATTTAATTAATCTACTTCGTAATCCCAAAAATCAATACCTATTGTAACTTCTTCTTGATAGCTATTTCTTAGCTTATCTAGCAGATGTTCTTTAATATCATTTTTAAAATCAGATACATTATTTTCTATTTGTAATTCGTTCAACCTATTATAGTCATTGCAAGAATTAATCTTTACTTTAACTTTAAGTGTTACCTCGATTTCCTTATCTATTTTATAGTTTCTATTTGACATTATTTTGTTTTAACTATCAACAAATTCTTGTTTGATTATTTTTATTATCTTCTCAATAGTCACATCCTCTAAATCTGTCATATTTACAAGTTCACTAAAACCATAAGATAGTAATGATTTAGCAGTATCTATACCAGCTTTTTTAAATTCATTTATTACCCATAAATCAACTTCATCAGAAAATTCCATAAGATCTATATCTTCCTCTGTAGCTTGCTCATCATTTATAAGATTTATTTCTAGACCAGTAAGTAAGCTAGTTAATCTTATATTAGAACCTTTCTTACCAATAGCCTTACCAATATCTTCACCATTTAAATGAACGTCAGCTTTACCATCTTCTACCTTTATAAATTTAACAACGGCTGGTTTTAACGACCTAGTTATATATAAATCCATATTATTTGTGTAGCTTATGATATCTATACTCTCACCATTTAGCTCTCTAGTAACTGCCATTATTCGACTTCCTCTACTACCAACACAAGTTCCAACAGGATCAATTCTATCATCATATGTTTCCACTGCTACCTTAGCTTTAATACCAGGTACTCTAACTATGTTCTTTATATTTATTAGACCATCGAATATTTCAGGTATTTCTTGTTCCATTATTCTTTCTAGAAACTTACTTGATGTTCTTGATGCAATAATGTATGGCTTATTGTTTCTAATTTCAGCTTCTTCTACCACAAATGATATTGTATCACCTTTTCTGTAAAACTCACCAGGTATCTGATTATCTTTTGGTAAACAAATTTCAATACCCTCATCATCTAGTAATATAACCATATTTCTTTTTATGTGATGGACTTCGGCATTGAAAATATATCCAATCATATCTTCAAACTTCTCTATTGTTGATTTATTTTCGTAGTCTTTTATTCTAGCCTTTAGATTCTGTCTTAAACTTAATATAGATCTTCTTCCTAATTCTGATATTTTGAATTCTTGTGGATATTCTTCCCCTATTTCAAAATCTGACTCCACCTTAAGAACTTCTGAAATTTCTATTTCAGTATTGTGGTTTTCAACCTCGCCATCTTGTACAACGATTTTGTTTTGCCATATTTCTAAATCTCCGTTATCTGGGTTTAGAATTATATCAAAGTTTTCATCTGTATCATATTTTTTTCTAAACTCAAATCTAAAAACAGAGTCTAGGATTTCCATTATCTCTATTTTATTAATCATTTTGTCTGACTTAAGCTCAGTAAATGAATCTATAATTGATGTGTTATTCATATATTTAATTTATTATTTTTTATTTTCTATTTTCTAGTATATGCTTTTATTAAAATTGATTGTTTGTGATATTAGAAGTTTATCATAAGTAGCACTTACACACTTATACTTACAAACAGATAATAAGTTGTATTTTTTATATAATTAATACTACTCATCTCATAATTAAATTAATAACCTACTCTGCACAACAATGTATAAAATTACCTAATTTTTAAAGTCCCTTATTTAATAGATATTTGGGACATTATCATAGTCTATTTTTCTGTTTTTACACTTTTTCTAGTATTTAAATCCACTTTAAATATTTCTCCACACTTACAAGTATGGGGTGAATGTCTGTTTACACCTACTAGTATATCATATGGGCAGTTTTCTAAATCAACTACTTCTAAAAAACCATCACCACTCTTACTTTGAAAATCTTTCTTCTCACCACATGAAGGGCAAGGTACTTTTACTGTATCGTATAGTCCCATAATTTATTTTTAAATAATTATCATTTCATAATCAGAATTAAGTAAAGCACTATTATTCTCATTAAGATATCCTCTCATTGTGGTTGCTATAGTCTTTCTTAATTTCATTGTTTTTCTCTTATATATAAATATCAGTCATTCAATAACATTTGAATATTTAAGTATCTTTTGTTTTCTTTCTTCATCATCCATTGATCCTTACAACTATTTATTGATGGGTGTAAACCATTATATTCTTCTTTGTTTATCTTATTTTCATCAATATAAGGAATAATTTTATTAACTACAGACGTTATATTAGCTTCCCTTAGTGGAACTGAATTTAATTCTAGAATTATATAATATATTGATGTTGTATTTTTATCAGTAACACCCCATATTTTAGTCCAAGTATCCAACTTAACACTTTTGGTTATATTATTATTTTCAATATCAGTTCCTATATGGAGTATCCACTTTTCTCTAAGATAGCTTGGTGATAGATGTAATATATCAATACCACATTCAGTGCTAATATTGAAATAAAAGTTAATTATATTATTTGTTTGAATTGTGGTCATATAGATTTGTATTATTAAGTGATTAGTGTTGTTAATTCATCTAAAAACATGCAACATCATGATATATAGTAAAATAATATTATAATTTTTCTTTCTTTTAGAATTCTTACTATGCAAATATATACTAATTAAATTACTCTTAAAGACTTTATCCAATTTTTAACATTAAAAGATGGACATGCTTTTGATGAAAATTCATTATGTCCATGAAATGTTATTCTAGGTAATTTATGTTTAAAAGCTCTATAAATGGTTTCATAGACATCCTTTTGCTTTTTAGTTATATTATCCAATGCTCTACCATTTCGGTCAACACCACCAATATATGATATATTTATAGTAGTAGAATTGATACCACGAACACCATTAGAGACTCTGTTAAAGTCTAGTAGTTGATTCCAAGTTCCATCTGGCCTAACAATTATATGATAACCTGGTGAACGCCACCCAAGTGTATTCTTCCAATAATTCACAATGGCAGATACAGTAGCTTTTTGAGATGTTGCAGTACAATGGAAAACAAGCCTTTTTATATTCCTAGTAATATCACTAGATTCTATTAGGTTTATAAGTTCCCTTGTACTAGGGGACAAAGGTTGTGTTTCCTCAATATCTTCTACACAGAACATACACTCTGGATCAGATACAGAATCTTCTTCGTTTAGATCAACATCGTAAATTGGTCTTATTCTATTCTTATCGTTTTTTACTAAAACAGACCAAGTATTAGGACCAACTATACCATCTACGCTTAATCCATTATCTCTTTGAAAATTCTTCAAAGCTTTCAAAGTGTTAGGACCAAATATACCATCAGGTTTTAGTCCTAACAAGTTTTGTAAATCCTTAACTTTTTCTCCTCTACTTCTAAATCTTATAATCATAATAATATGTACATTTTCTCTATATATATATTATTAATATGTTTCTAAGAAATCTCCATTAATGAATCACCACCATAAACTATCACATCTACTGAATTTGTTAGCTTAGAAATCGGTGACATGTCCACAATATCAACAACTCACCTATCTATAGTGAAGCTTTGATATTTTCTAGCCTGATGATTTTTAGACAACTTCTCCAATTCATCTGATGCAAATTTAGTAATTACTCCTCTCTCTATCTATCTCGCACTCAAATCTTCTATAATTATTGTTTTTTTTTAATTAAGCTGTGGAGGATATCGGATTTGAACCGATGTATGACACAGCTTGCAAAGCTATCGCTTACGACCAGACTGAGCTAATCCCCCCATTAATGAGCAAATGATAGGATTCGAACCTACAACTTTCTGAATGGAAATCAGACACTCTAGCCAATTGAGCTACATTTGCATTTTATATCGAGCAGGTAATCGGGATCAAACCGATTCTATTCTAGCTTGGAAGGCTAGTGCACCATCACTTATGCGTTACCTGCTTATTTTGTTGGTATGATGGGTATCGAACCCACTATCTCATGGATATAAGCCATGTGCTTTTACCATCTAAGCTACATACCAATTTATAATAAAATAAAAAACCCAGTCATTTCTGACTGGGTTTATGATAATTTATAATTAAATTAATTACATAACAATTCCCAGCCAATGAGTTTTCCCTTTGCCTATCGCTATTATTGCTATGTTATTAATTGTTCTCATAATTGTTATATTACACTATATATTAAAAGTTTACTCTCCCTCTTAAATTAATCTGTATTTTCTAAAATTTTAATCTGTATTTCTGTTCCTTCATAATCAAATCCTCTCTGATAGGTAGGATTTAGATAGTCTTCAAAACTATTAAAAGATACTTCTCTAAATATCCCTTTATGGTAAGTTTTCAGTCTTGGTCGATTACCTCGATGTAACAAATCATGTTTTATGTCGAATTCGCCAATTCCTTCTATCTCTATTTTTAAAACCATAATAATTTATTTTTGTAATTCAATTTCTTTTAATATCCTTTTCGGATAAAAAAACGAAAAATGTGTCTTAGCTTGCTCAACATTGTAGGCTTTAAATACACATTTATGTATTTTTTTACCAGTCTTATAAACATATACACACTTAAAATCTTGTATTGTGTTTTTTTCCATTTAAAAGCTTTTTAAAATTAAATAATAGGCAAATATAAGCATTATATTATTATAATCCTATTTTAAACAATATTTAAATTAGTACTCCGTGGGAGAATTGAACTCCCGTTACCAAGTTGAAAGCCTGGGGTCCTAGTCCACTAGACGAACGGAGCATGTACTAAGTGGGCGTAGTGGGACTCGAACCCACAATACCTTTCGGAATCGGTTTTACAGACCGACATGACTACCTGTGCCATATTACCCCCATATTTTTAAAACAAAAAACCCAGTCTATATTACTAGACTGGGTTTTTTTTATACTATAATTTAATTTACATTATAGACATCAAAAGACTAGCCGAGCGTTTTCGTTCAGATTCTTCATAATAATATTCTATGTTAGTAAAAGTATTCATTTTATTTATTTATTTATTTGTAGCGGGAGTTGGACTCGAACCAACGACCTCTAGGTTATGAGCCTAGCGAGCTACCTACTGCTCTACCCCGCGATTTATGTTTATATACTATATATTAAAAAAGTTTTGTCTCTTTTGATATTTATTATACAAATATATGAAATGTATTAATTTAACACACTATTTTTAAGATATAATTAACAAAGATATTATTTTAATATATATGGTATGAGAGCTACTACAAGACAAATAGAAGGACAAAGAGTTGAAAGTGAAAGGGAAGTAACTGGACAAGAGGCAGAGGAACTACTAAGAAAGTACGGTTACTCTGATAGACAAGATACTATAAGAGATAATAGTGTAAATAAATCAGATAATCTAACATTTGAGGAAATGCTTAAAGAAAAAGAGGAAAAGGATAAGCAAAAGATGCATGGTGCTAAACCAATAACATTTCATTCTGATAATGGATATCACTCTGAGACTAAGTATGGTTCTGATGAAAGCACAGGACTTGGATTTAAGATTGAAGTAACAAGTGATATGAAATTACCTAAATAACAATTATCTTAATATGGAATTTATCTTTAAATGTCTTATCTTTTCTTTAGTTTTATGGAACCACCAAGTTTTATCATATGCTTTTCTCATTTGTTTCCAGTCAGGTTTTTTGTCCCAAACGTCATAAACAAATAAACTATCTTGCCATAATATAAGAGTACTAATCTCACTAGGAAAATCATACATTAACATCTCACTATCATCATTTGTTACACTTATATTATATTCCCATGTTCTTCTATAATCATACCATTCCAACTCAAAGGTCTGATCTATTGGTATTGTATTTAAAAACACACCCATTTCTGGATAACATATAAGACTACTATTTCCTTTACTTCTTTTGTATAAATATTTCTCGTATAAAAAATGTTGTCCAATCTCCAATTGCTTAGACATATTGAAGATATCATATTCTTTATAGTGGCTTGTGAATTTTCTTCCATTATCTATTTTCTCATAAATATCAAGAGTTTTTTTCTTGAAATCTCGTACTTCTTTAACTGATTTAAAATTCCGTGTCATATGAAAGCATATTTACTTATATATTAAAATTACTACATTAAGTTTAAAAGCAATTGTGAAATTAAATATATATAGTATAATAAAAAATATTATAACGTATGGTATTAGTATACTTTCAAAAAAAAATAACAATAGACTAAGCAATTGCTCCTGAGCCAGGTGGTTATGTAATAGCATATGACCGAGATAATTATTTTAGGAGGTGGTAAAATAAATATGAATGGTGGTAGTATATTATCAACACAAGGAAGTGATGATATAAAAATGGAATCTAGTGGTCTAAGTTATTCTAATCTAATATATGATTCAGAAAATAACTATTTAGGATTTAGTGGTACATCATCATCAGTATTTTCATCAACACCAGAGTACTTTGCATTAGCATTTGATGAAGAAGGTGTACTATACAGTAACGCTAGTAATGGCACTAGTAGTAGTACTTGGTCAAGATATTTAACAGTTGATGATGCTACTCCACTAGAATATGTTTCTATACCAACAAACAGTACATCTTCGGGTGTTCAAGGACAAAGAGATTCAGACGACTTATTTATTTACGAATGTATATCAACAGACAATTGGGTTAGATACGAAATCGATCAAAATTTTTAAAAAATAAAAAGAAGTGGCTATAACATAAAAATCTAAAGACTTACGAACACACCGTTTCCTTGTGGAATATATCTTATTATGCTTAAATAGATATAGTTGTGTTTATTGGTTATAAATTTCTCTAAAATATTTAGACACTAACTTCTTATCTGCTGGTAATTTACTAAACTTTTTCATAATACCACCTATGTTATCAACACCATCTTTTATAAATTGTGAAACTTTCTCTTTTATCTCAATTTCGCTCATTTCTTTAGGAAGATACTTAGATATAATCTCAAGTTCTTCTTTAGCTACTTCATCACCATTTGATAAGCTTTCCTTTAAAGATTTAGTCATCTTATTTAAAATTTTAGTAACTTCCTTATCAGATAGTGTTTCTACTCGCATATTCTTCTCTAATGTTTGAATTTCGCCTTTGACTACTGATAGAAGCTTTTTATCTAAATCTTTTCTAGCTTTAAAAGCCATCATGTAATCTTTACTGATTTCTTCCTTTAATGATAATTTGTTTGACATCTTATAGTTATTTAGTTATTTATTATTAAAAAATATGAGAGACAAAAGCTTTTGTTAAGTGTGGACGGAAGCCTAGAACTCTAGTGTACTTAACTTTTAGTGATCTAATCACTTGGGCTTACCTTTTAATGGTCTTGTGACCTTCTTTAAGCGTTGCTAAAACACTCATTTTAAGTCTCTCATATTCTGGATATTGTTATTAATATAATACACACCAGAAATATATTACATACTTTTTTATCATATATTTATATATATACGGGGTAGTTCATTGATTTTTATCAAAAGTAAAAAATTATTTGTCAACTACTTACTACCATAATTCCATTCATTCTACATACTTATACGTTATCGTATATTTTAAGTAATTGTATAAATGGCTCTAACATAAAACTATCTTCAATTCAATTGTATCTACTAAGTTATGATTTTGGACTATCACATTTAAAATAAACAATTTGATATTATTTAGAATTTCTGCACAAGATATCCAATTTAGAACTAAGTTCATCATCAATTAATGTCTTGTCTGGTAGTTTTCTCCAATTCCAATAACCACAAGAGTATTCCTCTGTTGCTATGAATTTTACCTGTTGTTTAAACAATCCAAGAAGAACAGAGTCTTGACAAGTTAATACTATGTTATTTTTTTTATTAATTTCTTTTTTAATTACCCTCATCGTACTTTATTTATTACTTTTTTGTTAATTGTCTCTTCTAAACTAATGTCTATTTCTGATATTTCACAATATATGTTTTTTTCGTTACATACTTTTAGAGTAGTACCACTTCCCCCAAATGGATCATAGACCTTTCTTACATTAGGTAAGCTCTCTAAAATGTTTGAAACTATTTCATCTGGCATAACAGCAATATGGCCTTCTTTTTTTCTTTTATGAGTAGGGACACATCGCCAAACATCACTCAATTTATTTTCATTGTATAATTTTGTTTTGGGATTTTTAACCAACCAATAGATTCTTTCTGAAAATGGAAAAAATCTAATCTTATCACAATTGGCACTTTTACCCATATCCCAGACAATTTCTTGTTTTAATAAAAAATTGCTTTTTAATATCCAAGATAGGGGATGTGTTGCAACTCCATTTTTTATTCTAACCTTATGATTGTAGAACATGCTCCCACCATCCTCAAGTATTCTATAACATCCATTCAGTATTTCTATTTGCCATTCTTGATAAGCACCTTCGCTCATATCATTATTCGCATAAGTGCCAAACTGTAAATTATTACTATGCATTTTACCAATATTGTAAGGTGGTGATGTTATAATAGTGTCAAAACTACCATCTTCAAACCTAGGCATCGTTTCTTCACAAGGTTCTAAATGTATCATGTGTTTTTTTCGATTATTTTTAATATATTTCACTCAATCTATTGTTTATATCTTTTTTTAATGCTTCTCTAGAATCCGTTGTATCTTCAATATAATAGCTTATTATATTTCTTTGGGATCTATATTTTCCACCAAAACCAAAGTGTCCACAAAATCTCCATTCAGAACAACCGTTTTCACCACTACAATGGTTATAAACAAAGTCTTGTCTGTCAGACTCATTCGCACCTGCTAATTCTACTAATACATCATATACTGAATTAGCTTTTTTTGTTTGTAAAAATTCGTTCATAATCATATTTAAAATATTTTGGCAAATATACTTATTTAATACAATACAAAGTTATGTATTTCTAGATATTTCTCTTTTTAAATCTTTTTCTTTTAAATCTTTTCTTTTATCATACAGTTTTTTACCCTTGCCAAGTCCTATCTTTACTTTTATCTTATTAGATTTAATAAACACTTTTAAAGGCACACACGTATTTCCTTTATCTTTTAGAAATTTCTGTATCTTCTCTATTTGTTTTTTTGTCAAAAGTAGCTTTTTATCCCTATCTTCTATATGTACAACAGATGGGTGTGCATGGCTATATTTGCTTACTCTAAAGCTTTTAATATAGACCTCAGAGTTAGATATGAATATAAAAGAATCATTCATAGACACATTACCATCCCTAATGCTTTTAACCTCACCACCTTCTAACATTATACCACAGTCAAATTCCTCTAATATATTAAAATCAAAATATGCTCTTTTATTTTTTATAGTTTTCATTTTAGACGTATCTATTTTTTACACTAGTTATTATATTATTTTCTATATTACATCCAAAACTAGAACTATATAAGATTTTTCTATCTATACTTGTGATATTATTATTATTTAAAACTGTGAATATTAAGTTGTATTTGCTTGTTCTAACATACCTTAATATATCTAACAAATCCTTGCCTCTCTTAACAAATGAAGAATATGAATATCCATGAATTTCATTTATATGAATTACAAAGGTGTCTACATCTTTCTCTCTGGGTATTTTACTATTATTTATGTTCTCACTACCTAATAACTCTTTTATTCTAAGATTGCGGATTGATGATTTAATACCATATTTAGTGAACTCATTAATGTATTTGATGTGTGTTTCTTTTGTGGTTAAATATTTGAACACATCTATGCTATGAGTATCATACTCTATAAAGGATATTTTCGACATACGCATAAAACGAGTAGTTTCCTCTATTGATATTGAATCTCTCATATCTTAATTTATATGTGCTTATCTAGTTCGGTGATTATATCTTTCTTAGACAACACGGCTGATGTTCTTGATACTATTTCACCATCTTTGTATACTAGTATAGTAGGAATACTCCTTATACCTAATAGTGCTGGTATCTTGCTATTATTATCAACATTTAGCTTACCAACTCTAATTTTGTTGAGGTATTCGCTAGAAATTTCATCTATTATTGGTGATAAAGATTTGCAAGGTGCACACCAATCAGCATATAAATCTATTAATACTATCCCTTTCTTGACAAAATTATCAAAAGTATTATCTTTTAAATCTGTAATATAAGCTACCATAATTCATTTATTTTTAAGAATACATTTTATCTATTTTATCGAAATTGTTTTCACATATGTCAATTAAAAGCATACGACCATTTCTAATCTGTGATTTTATAGTGGACAAGTTTTTACCAAGATCACTAGAGATGTCTTTATAAGACATCTTTCTAATCTCTCTCATTTCAATAACTGTTCTATAAGGCTCTTTTAACCTATATATCGAATCTTTCATTAACTTAGCCTTTTTATTAATAACAATATACTTAGACTCATCTTCATCTTCATCATTTGATATGAAGCTTTTCATTGTTGTACCATCATTGTCATATTCAACATCGAGTGATATAGACTTTTTGCTTTTTTTCACATCTTGATAAGATAAATTTTTAGCTATTGTAAATAACCATGTAGAAAATTGTGCCTTTGATTTATCATAAAGTTCTATTTTATTAAATGCTACTATGAAAGAGTCAGTAGATATATCCTCTGCCTTTTTTCTATCATTACATATCTTAGATGTGAAGTATATTAGTTTAGGATAATACTTTTTATATAGAAATGTAAAATCTTTACCAGTTCTTTCTTTAAATAATTTCTCTTTTTCCGAGAAATAGCTTTCTTGTTTTATTTCCATTTATTGCCTTTTATTTTTAGTTATTAAACACTAATAGTTATATATTATATTTGTAATAAGTTGTGTATATATTAAGTATTATTTTAATACAGTTTTTAGCTTTTCACTTCGTTGAAACCTTATATCATCATCCAAAAATATTATAGCATCCGATTCTACCCAAGAACCATCTATCATTTCCATTATTTTAGAAATATTTTCCTTTGATGATGCTCTACTATTGTTAATATTAATATCATCAACTCTTATTTTAGAAATCATAGTACCTGAATTATTTTTAACAACCTTAAGTTCTGTTATTTCAAAAACAACACCAAAATGATATTCATCATTAGGACTATAAACCATTGTAAATTCTTTTTGATATATGCCACGTCTTGAGTTAATATAAGGATCTAGTTTCTTTTTTTTTAAAAAAAACATAACATAATTATATAAAAAAATTATCCCCATCCCTATCCCTATTCCAATTAATAATGATATCATGTCCATATTATATTTCGTTTAAGATTTTTTCCAATCCCTCTACACTCAAAATCTCTATTCCTAAACTAGTAGCCTTCACCTCCTTTGAAGAACCGCTTCCTAATTCCTTCACTACTAAGTATGTAGTGTTCTTAGAGACAGATGTGCTTACCTTACCACCATTAGATTCGATTATTTCATTTAAATCTTTTCTTCTTACACCAGTAAAAACAAATGACTTTCCTTTAAGATTTTCAGATTCAATATTCTTATCTTCATAACTTATAGTTACTGGTAGGTCTTTAATAAATTCAAAAAACACATCAAACGAATCTACATATACATTAGCACTAGTGTCTGCAAAGCCTTCTAATGCTTTAACTTCTTCAACACTTGGTCTATGTTTAAAATGTTCTAGAAGTGCTAGCTTCTTAGACCCTAAGCCTTTGAATATACCAGTGGCATGTTGCAATTTGCTAAGCCTAACATCAGTAACTGATTTTTTAAAAGAATTATATACTTTTTCAGCTTTTTTCTTGCCAAATCTATCAATTTGTAATAAATCATCTATTGATAGGCTTAGAACATCTTTAATACTTCTATAATTAGCATCCCATAGTTGTCTAATAGTACCATCAGATACATTATCAGTACCTAGTATTTCAAAAAATGCTATAATTTTTTTAATTTTTTGCTCATCAGTTTCAGTCTTCGTAATAAGTTCTATCCCATTTTCATCCCATTCAAGTTCGCTGCCTTCTATTAGAGGTATTTCAAAATCAACTCTTTCTAATACATCAACTATAAGAGGTATAACCATACCACTTCTTTTAATGGTTATAACTGCACCTATGCCTATACCCATTTCCTTTACAAATCTTGCATTATTACCAGTTACATTAGATACTTTAACACCATCAAGTTGAACAGGGTTTATATTTACAATAGGTTTTACTAAGCCATGTTTTGAAACATTCCAAGTCATGTCTAATACTTGTGTTGTGGCAGTCTGTTCAAAACTATTATGCTTAAATGCTCTAGCAAAGACTGGATTTTTAGAAGAAGTCTCTCTACCCAAAACTCTTTGGTGGTTCAAATCATTTACCTCTATTATAATACCATCAATTTCAAATTCTTCAGACCATTCTTTGAATAACTCAATCATTAAATCCTCTGTTATGTCGGATATCCTACATATTTTATATTTAACTTTTGATTCTTGGTTTTTATTTAAGAATTCTATAACTTGCTTTTTACTTTGAAAGTGTGGTCTAAATTCATTAGATATCCCATACTTTATATATTTACAATCTTTTAATTTATCAGTAGGTGTTTTAGAATTTAATAATCCAGCAACTAGATTTCGTGGATTTGCAAACTGTGTCGAGTACTTATCAGTGAATACTCTTTTGGCTATCATCACCTCACCATAAGTATATTGAAATAAACTTTCATTAGATATAAGCTTATTTCCTATGAGGTCATAGTGTTCGTTTGACTTTTGACCAACAATACCATCCCCTCTTGTGTATGCATCCCCATTACTCTCGTCAACACAAAGTGCTAGACCATCATATTTAGGGGTTAGTATAACCAATGTAGATTTGGGGACATCCCTAAGTCTAGACCAATCGTCAATATCTTCTATTGTTTTTATCTTATTCATAGATGCCATTACAATAGGAAGTTTTTGCTTTCGACTTTCATCTTCTGTTGCGTGTCCTATCTTTGTAAGTAATTCATCACTTGGTGATAGTTTACTTAATTCATCAACTAAACCATCATATACTTTATCCGACATAATAGGAACACCTAATCGATAAGCATCATTGGCTTCTACAATTCTTTTTTTAAGATTACTAATCATATTTTTTTTATTTTGAACAAATATAAGCAAAATAATTAATACAATAACAAGAATTATATAAATATTTAAATATTAATAAGGTTTTTGTCATTGCATTAATTATATGAAATGGAATAGTTTTAATATATAAATAAAATATAATTATAATATGTCTATAAATAGTAGCTTTCCAAAAGTAGCAGATCAAGTTATAAGTTTCAACAAAAATTTGGTAGATACTTTATCAAAGATAAACACGTTGACAACAACAACATCATCATCTGTTGATATCCAGATATTTGACGAAGAGGGTGTTCTGAGAAATTATACATTGCCTTCTTTTGTATCCCTAAAGGGTGAGATAGACAGGTTGAATAATAACATAAATTCACTATACAGCATAGATGCTAATGGATCTATGATTCAACAAAGTGGTAGCAACAAATTTAAAAAAATAATAACAGTTGATTTAAACAGAGATCCAATACCAGTATCTGATTTGGGTGTGGTTATTGATTTCAAGACAAAGGCTAATTGGTTCTTTGATTCAATGATAGATCCTATGTTACAAGTGGAATTTGATCTATCTTCTAAAATAGATAACAATGTTAGTAAATGCTTAGTCAGAAGGTATATTATAGAGTTTGAAAGAACTAATGACGATGTCCTAACACCAAACGGACAGTCTGCTTTAAATAGCTTTAATCAAACATTTAGGGGACAGACTGATATAACCATTATTGAGTTTAATAAATGGACAGAAACCACACCAGGTGTATCTAATCCAAGAAATGTTAGATTTGATGAAGAAAAATTTGAACTAGAGCCTAATACTATACGCTTTGATGGTGAGTTTACTGTACTTAAAACTGATGAAGATAGGCTTAATAGAAAGCTTTGGTATGTACTTAACACACTAAACTACATAGATATGAGTAATAATGATGAAGTTCTTGAACTATCTATAGATGATGATGTCATTATAAATACTACTAAATCATCCACTAGATATCGAGTTTTAGAAATATCAAAGAGTGATTCTAATCCACGTGTTAGATTCGAAAGAGTTGAGGGTATAGAACCTATTGCAATTGGCAAAGGAACACTTAAAATATATTCACCAGTTGTATATAACAAATCTGTAAGAGTAAGCATAGGATATAATGAAAGGAATGTTATTTTTCTAAAACCAATAAATACTGATAATAATCTAGTTGCTAAAAAATGGAGCAAAGGGACTGGGTTTTTTACTAATGATTTAAGAATGTCATCAGATGATGATACTGATGGTTTGACAATGGAGCAATTTTATACAGAATATGTTAATGACTATGGTGTGGTTTTACAGGATTTAGTTTCTAAGAAAATACCAAATAAATTAGGTGCTACACCAGTTGCTCCTATATTAGATATAAACAATTTTAAAGTTGCTCAGGTGAATAAGCACTTGACAAATACGTCTAATAACTCTGAATTGAAACAAAAGAGTAACTATCAATCTAGCCTTAAATCAGAAGTCAGACAAATAGAGAAAGCTATTTCTGATAGAAACAAAAAGATAAAAATAACTAGATTCAAATCTGAATCAGAAAAGAAACAAGCTAGTTTAGAATTAAAAGACCTCACATCTAAGAAAGAAACTAGAAGTAGGTTATTAAACACAGTCACAAAAGAGATAATTGATATTTCTAGAAGTGTGGATACCAAATCAGAACCCAAATATAGACTAAGAGGATTCTGGGAATTCCCAACTGCTATATCTAAGCGTGGAACACTCCCACAGGAAGTTATACAGTTTAGAATACAGTATAGGTATGTTAGTGTTGATGGAGAGGAGACCCCAATAGAACAGTATAAAATAGAAGGTACAAAAGCTAGTTTTTCAAATTGGAAAACTACAAAAACGGATATAAGGGAAAGAATTTTTGATACACAAACTGGTCAATATTTATGGAAAGATGAAGATTTGTCTAATCCTGATGTACCAAATATAAATAGTCTAGATATACCTATACAAAACAATGAAAGAGTTGAGTTTAGAATAAAATCAATATCAGAAGTTGGATACCCAGAATCTCCAATAGAATCTGAATGGTCTGAGATTATTTCATTTGAATTTCCTAGTGAAGTAAATAATGAGTTAAATGAGAGAGAAAACATATCTAAAGATGCTTTAAAGGAAGATGTTTTACAAGAAATGGACAGCACTCTAGAGTCAAGAGGCTTAGATGATCACTTATCAACACAAGTATCTCTTAATTCTAACACATATCACCATGATTCAAATAAGATATTGTCGGGATTTAAAGATGATAATGGAGTTGCGTTAGATTTATTTCAATATTTGAAAGCGTTAGAAGATAAGATTAAAGGCTTAGAAGAGAGAATATCTAGGTCAAGGGGTGTGTTGGAAGCTGTTATACTAAGAAATAATCAAGAATTTGTAGTTTCAAATGGTAGCGAAACATCATTCAATATAGACTGTGAAGATTATCTAGAACCTTTTAGTGGCACAAATATATCTAGTGGTAGAGTTTACGAAAATAACATATATGTTATAAAAGATTTCGTAGTCAGAATAAGAAACAAGGCTGTTGATTCCCCACTAGGCTTATTGTCAGATAAAAGTTATATTAGCAATTCCAATGTTTATAGGAATAACTCACCTCAAGTATTTTTCGTAAATGAGCAAGATGAATTGTTAAAAAATGATAATACTGGTGTGAGCAGAAGCCAATTAAATAATCAGTTTATATGGTGTGTTAATTATGATTCTATAACAGATAATACAAATTCTAAATTATCAGAAAATGTTGGTAATGATTTTAGGATATCAAATTCAAATTCTTTGACTAATGTATTATCATCACCTGAATATAATTTAGGTTATTCTGGTAATAGCATATTATCATTCAATGGTAATAACAACTCCTTGATGGAGCAAAATAAGTGGATTGATACAACAACATCAGTAGACTCGACTAATAAGCTATTAACATCTATACATCCTGTTATAAAAGATTTAGAATCTATACAAGAAAACAATTCTGAGAAGATTAAAAATATAAAACCAGGTGGTGAAAATGATATTATTATACCATTAAACATTTATTTCAAGATGAATGCTTTAGATAGCAACCAATCAGGTGTGAACTTTGAATATATTGATTTAACTAAATCAAAGAATACAGTAAGCCATATTAAAAAGGTAAAATTTTTATTTGAAAACGAATCAGAAAATAGACCTTTTGCATTTACTCTTAAATTTAATATGAACAGAAACAAACTTATATTTAAGAAATCATCAAGACCAATAAATTCAAATATAACATAATTTAAATGAAAAGCTTTTCAATACTAAGAACAAATGTTGGATTAACTACCAATTCTAAAATAATGGTGAATAACGAATATGGTATCAGTATTGATAGTATTGATAGTAATGATACTTTATCATCAGGGAGGTACAAATATTTTAAACTAAAAGAAGATTCTTTATATGATGAAGTTTTACCATTATACTTCAAGGACACACCAAGTGAAATAGCCTTTGATGTTAAGTACAGAGATGACTCTGATGCTATGTCAAGTGAGTTAAATACACAATATGATAGTATTTATAATTATGGTGCTAGAAATATAATAAATAATAAAAATTATTCAGAAGAGTATGAATACTTTGCACCACTTTATATAAATCCAAGAAGTTTACCATCTAACTTTATAATATTCAGATGTGATAATCCTGGTGTGAAAATATTAGCAAAAGATAACTTTAAAGGAGAAATCATAAACAAATTAAAAGCAGTTAAGGTGTATGATTTCTCCTCAGAAACACCATTGGGCAAATGGATGAATAAAAATTTTGTTGAGAACGAATATTTTCCAAAATCACCATTAGAAATAGACTTTAGAAATACTGAGTTTAGCAAATGGAATGGTATAGATTATAAAAGAGGTGGATATGTTTCTAAATCTAAATTTATGGGGGATTATTTTGAGGAAGAAAAGGAGATATATGAGTTAGAAAAATATATTTATGATAGCTACAAAGACAATGGTGTGGTTTTTCCAAATATATTAAACATGTCTTTTTTGTTTGATGACACACCATCAACTTCTACGATTAAAAGAAAATGGTCATTAAACACTTATTATGGATTTTATTTAGACTCTATGGATAGAGCCTCTAGCTTATCACCTTACTCAACGCCTATTATTAGGGAGGATGTTATAATAAAAGAGGGGAATATATTATTTTCTGCTTCTAATCCAGAAAATCCATTTATAGAAAATTGGTCTGAAGAAACACCTTTCTATGTTGAGTATGGTGGTGATTATTATTTGATATCTAAGTATACAATACAACAAGATGATGAAATAAGACAAGTGCAAGCTGTTGGATTCGTGGATGAACTTTATCAAGATAAAATAATTTATAATTATAAAATAGTATCTGACATTGACTTAAGTGGTAAAGAAGATAGTATAAATAAAAACTATGGGATAATAGATAAAGATAATAAAATATTATCATATAATAATGAAGAATTTGTTATTGATAACTTTGATAGTTCAGATGTTTGGGTTATAAAGATTGGGGAAGTATATCATAACATTATAAAAACAAGTTCTGTTCTCAAGATAAATACAGACTATTCATTTGAGATAAATGATAATTTCTTTGATTATAAAGTACGTGGTGAGACAAAGAGACTGAATACCGATGTTACATTTGACAAACCACCACTTAGTTTTGGTATATTCAAACTTAACTTTACTGATATTAAAGACTTCGATACTAATATTGTAGATACTGACTATTCCAAGTACGAATATGAACTTAGAGATGAGATAACTAGAACAGAAGAAAGTAAGATGTATTTCGAAGATCCATTGAGTCTTAATAATCCCAAAAATAATGAAGAGTTTATATATAAGAATAATGTAGAAAGTATACCAGTTTCTTCTGAATACACAGCCAATTATGAAACTTTCAAAGTTACTAATAATGAACTTTCTGATATATGGAGAATTAATCCTGTGTATTGTAGATGGGGATATCAAAATTCAATAGGTGCAAACGATAGACCTTATTTATTAAATAACTCTCTACTATTTGAAGACCATAATAGGACGGCTAATCCATTTATGAAGAATCAAAGTAGAGAAAATAGAAACTTAGATTATTTTTACACAATAAACTCTAACAGTAATATGTACACACACCATAGCTTGCATGTGGAAGGATTCAACTCTAACAATAATATTGAGAAAGAATTTCGATTTATAAGTTCAACATATTTAAATCCAGACATAGATTACTTCAGTGATATATTTGAAAGAAAACAGTTTTTTGATAATAAAAATATAGTTAGGAATGTCAGAAAATACTCCCACATGAATGCAGGTGATGATGTTATACCTAACTCCACAGTATTCAGAGGTTTGGAATTTAGAATGTATGATGTTGATAGTGTTATTAGAAATGGACAAGAGCAAATAAAAACTATAAATACCACAAACTCAAACTCTTTTGAAGATTATAAGTTTTCTATACTATTATCAAATGGCAATAGTAGTCAAGTATGGGATATCATAACAAATTGGGAAATGGATAAAGAGTATAAAGAAGGAAATATAGTCTTATTCGATGATATCGTTTATAAGGCACTAAGAGACAACATAATAATAAATCCTTTACTAGAGAATGGTACAAGGTCTGCACCTTATAATAATTTATCAGACTGGGAAGCACTTGAAGATAATACGATATTTTGGAATCCAGTATATGGATTTGGTGGGTTTACACCACTTAATACTCCAATATTTGATACTCCTGGTGGTTCTTCGTCTTCTATTGGTGCTATAAATGGATCCCCATTTCTTGGTAGTATTATTTCTGAACCATTACTTGTTACAAGAAATAATCTTAACATTGTTTATAATTCAGATAGGTTCTATTATACATTTAATGTTAACTCAACATTGGTTGATTTTTGGAATCCCCTAGGGAAACCAGGAGTTGTATTTGGTGCACAAGGTACTGGGAATGGTTATGATTTGTCTACCATAGTTATTTTCAAAGGCAAATACTATAGATCCAAAATAAAAGAAAATAAATATAGACCAGATAATAAAAAGTATTGGGAGGTGATTAATTTATCTTCTGATAGTGCAGTAAAATGGAAGCAAGCAGAACTATGGAACACAAGCCTTCCTTATGATATAAATAGCATAGTTGTACATAATAACAAGTTGTATATTTCATCAGAAGACGAAACAACAGACATAGGTGATGAGCCTGGTGTTTCTATATTATGGTTAGAGTTATATACGTTTGATTCTTCTAACAACATGGATGATAACTATGATATTTTCTTATTAAATGATAACTATTATAAAATTAAGTCTGATAATGGTGTGAATTCAAGTGACTTATTATCAAATGGTATAAATGTTTACATAAACAAAAAATGGAAAAATATATTAGTAAATATTTATATAAATGATGCAACTTTGACAGACATAAACAATGTTAACAGAGACGATATTTATAAAGACTTATATAATGTATTGACTGCTAATAATTTATCAAATTCTATAAATAATATATCAGATAAAAATGGATTTATTAATTATTTAAGGTATACTGTTATAGATGAACAAGGAACTGTTAGAGATTATGATTTTGATAACAATATTACTAGACTACCATATTTATTAACTTGTGAACTACCAGATGAGTTACAAATAAAAACGGATTCATTAATAAATAAACCACTTAGCTATCCAAATATAAAAGTAAGACTAGCACTTGAAGGTGGTAGTATAAGAAGTGTAGACATGATAAATTGGTACAATGGGACACCTCTTGCATATAGCATAACCAATAATGAAACAGAATCAAAAGTTTATAAAAATTACAACGGATTGAGTAATATACAGAATAATACTATATATAGGTACAGTGGTTATTATATGCCTATATTTTACGACATAGACTTATTCGATAAGTCTAATATAAGATTTAATGGTGGTAATTACAAATTTGATACTACATTAACAAATTTTGGATATATGAGAGAAAGAAAGTTTAGAAAAGTAAACAGAGGTGGATCTGTTTTGAAATTAAGAGACTCTAAGGATAATGAGTCTATTTATCCTATGATTGATGAATATGGTTATGCATTTAAAGATTTTAATATTTTTAAATCAACATGGGACAAAGAGTTTCATATAGAAAGTGTTAGTAACGTGGATAGGCTTAAGATAGATAGAAGAAAAGATATATCTGTTCAAAATATAGGACAACCTTTGGGTGTTAAGATAGAAAATGAAAAAAAATATAGATTATAATGAGAAGAAGTTACATAACACCAGAATTTCACAATAATCATATAAATGGGTCTTATAATATGGACGAAAATAGTACATTTTTCGGTTCTAAAATGCTAGAGATAGAAGACAATATATTGGTTGGGGAAGATGACATAATCTGGTACGAAAATAGTATTGGAGAGCAATTAAACTTATCGATAGAGTCATCAACACAAGCCTTGTTTTTTTCACCATCTGATGATAAATTACTTAACCATAGTATTTATATGGACAAATCCAAATCCAAATCTAGAAGTGATTCAAAATGGTTTATAGATATAAAAATTGAGAAAATACTTATGAATTTTTTATACGCTAATTTAAAAAAGTATAGAACATTTGAAGGTATTAAGAATAACAGAACTATCTTTGACAGTGTTGATGATAGTATTAATGCATATATTATCTCAAATGTACTAGATAGATATAAGTTTGATAGAATAGATTTGTTTTTAAGACACAGAAGGATAGATAATAGTATTAGTTTAAAATTAAACAACACATGGAACCCAAATGTAAAAGATGTGTATAATAAATTTGAGAGTAACCTTAATGGGATTGGTAATGAACTAAAGATAACATTCAATCAATTGGACAGTGATAAATATAGTTTTGAATATTATTTTAATATTAGATTTAAAAAAATATAGATATGGATAACTCAGGTAGATACGATAAAATACTGTTACTAATAAAAATGTTCAACAATAGACCACATCTATTGACTAGGTATTTGCTAGAAAATTCTGCATTTGATGATAAATTTATTGAAAAAGTATTACAGAATAAGAAAATAGATGAAGTATTTGAAAGTCAAGAAAAAGTGGAAGATATTAAGTTTGGTACTATTTCTGAAATACAAGATTATTACAATTCATTAATAGAGACTAGTGGTAAAAGCAAGAGTCAGTTGTCAAATGAGTTAAATAATAAACTAAATATTGCTATTCTTAATGAAAAATATGAAGAAGCTGCTAAGATAAGAGATTATATGAAGAATAATAATATTAAAAAATTTGATATATTTTAAACTTTTGTGGTATTAATTAGTATAATACCTATAAAACAAAAATAATATGATAGAAACAGTAACACAAGAAAAATTAGATTTGCTATTTGAAGATCCAACAGATTTAAAAATGAGTTCTAAAGAATACAAAGAACTCGAAGAGCTTTATAATTCCTATGAAATGATATCACCGAAAAAAGGAGATGTTGTAAATGGTACTTATAAAGGTATATCCTCGGATCAACACGTATTTAGCGTTGGGGGTTATAAAGATGATGTTAGGATAGAAAATAAGAGTGGTGAGAATAAACACATTGATAATTTGGAAATAGAGGATAATATAGATTTTATAATTATCGATGTTGATACTATGAACTTTTTTATAAAGGGAAGTATAGCACAATTGTTTGAGGGTAGAGCACACCTTAATATCAAGAATTTAGAAAAAAATCAGTCAGTAACCGCTTATATAAAGGACATCAACCCAGCAGGATATAGTGTCCAGATTTTAGAAGGTGGTGTTGTTTTGGATGCGTTTATGCCCAATACACTAGCAGGTATAAATAAATTAGTAGATCCAAAGTCTATCATAGGTGATGAATTTGAAGTAACAGTAGAATCATATTCAGAACATGAAGGAACTTATATAGTAAGTAGAAAAAAGTACTTACAGACGTTAATCCCAGAGGTAGTTGAAACATTAGACTATGATGAGGTTTATACTGGACATGTGACAGGAACTGCACCTTTTGGAGTTTTTGTTGAATTTAATAAATGTCTTACTGGTATGATCCACAAGGATAATTTAAATGAGGACTGGCAGAATAGAATAAGTGATATAAAGCCTGGGTTTGAAGTTGATTTCTATATAAAAGAGGTAATCAAAGAAAAGGGGAAAAGATTTAAAATAATCTTGACACAAATGGTTACAGAAGATATCTGGAGTACCATAGAACCTGGTCAAGTCTTAACAGGTAGTGTTAAAGCTATTAAAGAGTTTGGTGCATTAATAAGCTTAGATTCAGAAACAGTAGGACTAGTACACTCTAGCGAAATGGCTAAATTTACGCAAGAATTTAAAGAAGGAAAAGATTTAGATGTTAAAGTGTTGCATGTTGATAGGTCATCTAGAAAAATATTCTTAATATCACCAAATTAAGAATTAGTAATTATGAATAATCAAAAGGCTTCTAAATTTTAGAAGCCTTTTGATTATTTTAATATTTGTACCAATATATCTTCAACGAATACTTTCATATCGGATGTGCTAATTTTATCAATAGTATCTCTTTTAGTATGACAGTCAAAAAGAATACTATCATCTAGATATACACCATTATGTATTATGTTGGAAATTAATCCACTTGGTAGGCTAGGAAGCGGATTTATGACAGTTGAATCTATCCCATATTGTCTAAATATGACAGAGTCATTGAATATTGTATTGTATACGGGACAATCGAACAATCCTTTAATATGATTGTATAATTCTCCTTTGTAATTTCCTATGAAAAAGTTTTTACCACCTAGTCCAGTAAGTTCTAAATTAAGAACCCATTTTATATCCCCAAAGTAATTGTTATTAATCTGTTGTGCTAACTGCTTAGATCCTAATCCACCAACTTCCTCACCATCTAATAAAACAACATTAACACTTGGTATTATCTTTTTGAGTGCTATTGCATTAATAACAGATGCAGAGTTGTCATTAGCATTGTCTGTTGAATAATTTTGTACATCGTGGTGTGCCACTACCATTTTATCAGAACTACCTCTTAGAATTAAGTTATGTACATAAGTATCAGAAGATTTATTACTATCTACCTCATATTTGATTCCTTCTCTCGATAGTAACTCTGTTATGAATTTTAATCTAGGTGTCAATTCTTTGGTGTTTCTATAAACATTTCCTTTATTCCTTACTTTACAAAGGTTATAAATTTCATTATATATATCACACATGATGTAAATCTTTTACTGTTATACTTTTATCTCTCTTAATTATTACACTTACATGGTCTCCAAATACTTTTTTAGATTTAAACTCCGTATTTTTATCAAACGTACTCTCTATCATTTTTCTAAGAGCTAAATTAAATAGTGGAGTTATGTTGTTGTTATTTATTTTTATACTTTCTTTATTTAAATAAAAATTAGACTCTAAATCATATGGTGTATATTGCTCCCAACTCACACTTTCTATAAATACAAATCTTTCAAAAAGTGGTTGAAGCTTATCGTATATAATGTTTCTATTTTTCATTTAATATTTTTAATATTTCGTCCAATGTCATATTTTTATAATTTTCCAAATCTTCGATATTTAATCTGTTATTTATTTTAGAAACTGCCCATTTTTCAATCGATAGATTATTTCTATTCTTGTCACATACTGATTGAAATATACTCATTAATACTTCGCTTGTGTCGGCAATTTTAGAATAATTAACACCATTACTAGTTATCACTCTATTATCGTTATCATTGATTATATTAATATTAGTTGTCCTTGATTCTGATTTTGATAATACTCTGAAATTGTTTTTAGAAAACTTGAACACTCTATCAATTCCCTTAAATTTAATAGACACATCTGTATTGATAGTAGTCGAATAAAAAACAGACTCTACTACATAAATTCTATTTTTAAATAGAGATTTAAAAACACCAATACACTCAAGTAAAGACCCTTTTCTAATTTCATTAATTTTTTCTTTTTCTGCTTGGTAATTTATTTTTGGTAAGGATTTTTTGTTTAAGCAAGTAAAATCACTAGGTTTATAGTAATTACTAACACCTTTTAGATATATTTTTTCAGACCATTGGTTACCACTATTGAACATCGTGCTAACCTCATATTCCCCTCCTTTGACTAGAATTCTTGTGTCTTTTTTAGATATTACTTTCATATGCTTCTACCATTTTTTTAAGTTGTTCTATTGTCATAAGTCCCAGTGCTATACCGAATATCCTTTCCGTCTCACAATCTCCGAAATCCATTGTTCCTAAAATAAAGTCTTTATATGTGTCTTCATTCCCAATACCTAACTGTATTAACTTCTTTTTTCTATTGAAACTTCTCACATCCACAACAACATCCTCTAAATTTTCTCTCACATCGGACGTAAAATTAATTATATTACTATCTTTGTGAAGGTGGAAAAAAACTTTACCATTAGAGACTAATACCTCCATTAATTTCTTAGATTCAAGGAGTCCCTTTTTAGTATGGGTCTTAATAATCTTAACACACATAAGTTTATTTAACAAATGACCATTCAGTATTAATTTTACTTCCATTTTTTTAAATTTATATTTTCTATAAAAACAAATATACAACAAATTAATATATAAGATATAAAAAATAAATAAATTATGATAATAAACTTAAAGTCACAAACCGATTTATCTGGATTTTATGTAGTATATGAAGGTTCTACTAATTTGGAGAAAAAAGGAATATATGGAATAACACATTTAATGGAACACTTAATGACTAAAAACTTCGATCACTTACAAGAAAGCTTTGACAAAGATGGCATTGACTGGAATGCATACACATCTTCTAATGAAGTAGTATTTTTCATAACTGGGTTAGATGAGAAGGTAAATAAGTGGAAGTATAAATTTGTGGACTTATTAGGTGGTTTTGATGTTGAAAAGAGTGAGTTTGAAAATGAAAGAAATATTGTATTAGAGGAATACATGGACTCATTTAATGACCAAACAGCATCACATCAAATGAATTTGTATAGAAAGCTATTTAATAACTATGGACCGATAGGTGTTAAGGAAGATTTAGAGAATTTAAAGTTTATGGATTGTTTGAATTATTTCGAATTACAGTATGCCAACCCATCTAAGATAATAAACGTATCTAAAAAAAGTGACTTTAAAAGTAATTTAATAAATTTTAAAGAAAGAAAAATAGACCACGAACTATCATATAGTAAGCATGATGTAACTTATGAATTGAATAACAATTATAAAGACAAGACTTCCTTGGTTATCCTATCACCTGTTATAGATAAAGATTTTGGATATGTACACTTCATAAATGCTATGTTATCCCTTGGACTAAAATCTCCACTGTATCAAGAAATACGTGAGAAAAAAGGTTTGGTGTATTATATACATTGCTATCTATCTAGAGTAAATGATAAAGCTATTGTTAATATTGCAACACAAACTTCTAATAAGAATTTTAACACATTAGTTGATAGTATTGGGGATGTAATGAGAAAGCCAGAAGAATTCTTAACACAAGAAAGATTTGATTTGATTAAAGAATATTTTGTAGTGAGAGCTAAAAAGGATGAAATATTAAGATATAGTAATGTAGGTAGATGGATATCACCAGAGGGTTATTCTATATATGATGTATTAGATGATATAACCATTGATAAGGTTAAGGATGTTTATAATGAATACTTTAACTTTGATGATTTTTACATATCAAATGATAGAAAAGAATTTGAATAATTATTTCAATAGTTTTTTTAATTTTTCTGCACGTTCTTCTCTTAACATTTCTTCTAGTGTTTTAGTTTTGCTAATTTTATTATAAAGTTCATAAAGTTTAGTTAATTCTTCATATTCTTCGTATTTGTTATAATACTTTGAATTTTCAATATGATTATTATATATATTGCTTTTGTAATATCCTTCGTCTCTCATTTTTCGTTATTTAAATTATTTTTATATCCTAGTATTTTTTTTAATTTTTCTGTTCTTTCCTTTTGAACCTTTTCCCTATTTTCTTTCTCTATAGTATCTGTAATTACCTTTTTAATTATTTTGTATTCATTACTAGTAAGATTACCACCAAAAGAACCATAATGACTGTTCACGATTTGTTTATATATGTCTATGTTTTTCATTTGTTTTGAATATAATTACAAATATACTAATTTAAAACTAGATAGAAACCATGTATCAAATAATATATAATAAAAATAACTACCCACATAATGTCATTAGGTTCTAATATCAAAAACATACGAGAAAACCAGAGCATTAGTATTAAAGATATATCCAAAAGGTTAAAAGTTTTCGAAAAGGCTTATAGGAATATAGAAAGTAATATAAAAAGACCAACAGATGAACTTTTGAGGAAGTTAGCATCTGTTTTTAATATCACAGTTGATGATATTAAAAATTATAATGAAGAAAGAGCTAGGAATGATAAACAAAGGTTAGACTTAAAAAATCTAAAGACTGTGGTTAATACCAATACTTCGAGTATTAAAAAAATGTCTGTTAATATAGGAAATGTAAAGTTTGTCCCTATAGAGACACCAACATTAAAGGATGTTATATCAAAAAAGCCTATTTTACTAAGTGCAGTTGATTTATTTAAATATAAAAATAATTTAGACCTAGTTGGGAGTAGTATTTCGACAGAAAGTAAGACAAGCAATCAAAGAATAGGAGATTTGGAACAAGAAAATGAAAGAGTTTCATCACCTAGACTTTTGAGCTATGTAGAACCATATGATATAAATAACATACCTAAAACATTGTTTTACACAGAGGTAAATACAAATTACAAGATAGGAGATAGGGTTTTTATAATAGGTGGTCCTTATGATATAGATTTGACTAAGATAAATAATAGATATAAGAAAGGTAGAGATGGTTATAAAATTCTATTCATAGACAAGTGTAGAGTTGTTTTAGATATAAATTACACTGGGGAACTTCCTTTCAAAAGAGATAAAAGGGATAATTTTCTTAACATATATGTGGCAAAAGATGTATCAGACTTTAGACTATATAGTAAACAAATATCAACAAGGAGTGGCGTGTTTCAATATAAGTTTTCTGCTGGTAAGAATAATATACTATATGTTGATAAATCTTATGATGGGTTTGAAGGACTTGGTTCTAATAGTGGTATAGAGAAAGAGGGATTTTATATAAGAAATATAGAGGGTGAGTGGGTTGATGTTACAGAGACACTTATATCTAGTAGCTACGAAAATATAGTTTCAAATTCTATATCTTCTTTTAATGATAGAGTTAGGATTAATAATGGAAATATATTAATATCGTATGAAGATAAAGCATATGAGTTTACAGAGGATGGTATATATCAGTGGAGCGTAGAAGATGGGGAATGGGTTATTGATAAAGATTTTGATGATGCTATAATAACCAAATCTAATTTTAGAAAGGGTTTATTCAATGGTAGGTTTAATGGTGGTCTATATGGTACAAAGAACAAAAAAATTCCATGGACTGGGGATGGAGAGTGGAATATGGGTACTTTGCTTAATGTAAAGTGGCTAAAAGGTATTATTAAGTCAACATTTACACTACCCGATAGTTTTATATCACAGTTTGGTGAAGGAAATAAGCCATATGAAAAGATAAATGGTGAAAATAATAACGGATCTGGTTTTAATTTCTTATTTAAATCTGATTTAAATGATGTAATTATAGAAAATGGTAACATATATGACACTTCATTTGGTGGTGATGTAAATCACTCTGTTATAGAAGACTATTTAAAATCAAATGATAGAGAATTTTTATTTGAATTGAATGGTGGATATTATAACAATTGTCAATTTAACGGAGGAAAGGTCTTGAATTCATCGGTTGATAATTGCCGTTCTAATAAAACTAAATTTGATAATATAACATCTATTAATTCAATATTTAATAGGTCTCTGATGTTAAATTCTGTTTATTTGAGTGATAACTCAATAAAGATATTAGACTATGACGAACTTGTATTAACTGACTCAGTAGATACTAGAGTAAGTCATAAGTTATATAAATTTTACATAGATGAGGATGGGTATAATACATTACAGTCAAAAGATAAGTTTTATATAAAAGGACTTAAAATAAAAGATAATAAAAGATATCCATTAAATTTTTTTAACAAAAGGTTTAAAATATCATCTTGGACAGAATATGTTGATTTTTACAACAAGAGTTTCAATGAAAGAGATAAAGATTTCTATAAAAGAGGTATAGAAATGGCATCATTTCTATCAACAAATGGTGATAATGAATTTTTACACACTGCTTATGAAGATACAAATATACATAAAAATGAGGTGGTTATAGAAAATGATAAAAATCTATACTCATTAGATATATTGGTATCTACATCAGATGTATCTGGTAGAGATATACAATCTACACAAGAGATACCATTTAGTGAAGTTCCTAGGTATGGTCTAGATTTTAACAACGATACTAATACACCTCAATTTTTTAATAACAATATAGATAATTTATTCCTTACTAATAAAATAAGAGATTATGTAGATATAGAAAATGCATTTATTGTCAATTCTGATTTCGATAGTGGTCTTATAGAAAATAGTGATTGGGTTAGTGGTGATCATATAGAACTTAACAACGACAATAACATATCTAATTTGTCTGTTAGTGGGTCTAATCTTTATGATATAACTGTAAATCCATCAGAAAGTACTTTATTGATTAAAACTACTGCTGAACCTAATAACTTGGAATCTATTGAGGATAGTTACAAAGAGGGTGATGTGGTTTATCTTAATCAGATTGTATATAATAAATTACCACTCATACTGGAAATACCAGATACTTATACTGTGGTTAATAATGATTTTGATACAACTGGTGAGTTATTATTAAAGGAAGTCTTTACTAATAATAGCATACTATCATCTATAAGTACTAATACTGGTGGTGCTTTTACACAAGGGAACTTAAATAATAATTACACACATGTACACAAGCTTAAAATATCTAAATCTAAAATACAAGGTGGTATTTTTAGAAGGTCTTATATAAAAGATTCATTAATAGAAAATAATGATTATGATGTAAGAGACATTGATTTCAGCAACTTATCACTTATAAAAAGTCTAGTTATATCGGATAGTATATTTAAAAATTTAAATAATATACTATCAAAAGCAACATATATGAATTCAAATTTTTCAGAAGGAAGTGATGTTTTTGAAAATGGGATAATATATAATAGTGTGTGGGGAAGTGGAGATTTTAACAATGGTGTTTTTAAACAATCTACCTGGTTAAATGGAATTTTCAATGATGGTATCTTTTATGATAGTAGAAGCTTCAATGGGATAGCAACACCTGAATCACCTGAATATAATTCTAATTCAATTCTTTCTTATTACAGGAATGGTTTGACATTTATAACTACATCAGATGGCGTTAGAACAAGCACTACTTTGTTAAAAAATAATATATACGCATGGATAAATGGTATTTTTAGAAGTGGTGAATTTAGAAAAAGTGATTGGCAGTCAGGTGAATTTCAAGGAGGTAATTTCTATAATTCTAAGTTCTATACTGGTTTTATAAATGGTGGTGTCCTTGGGAAGAAAAACCTAAGAACTAGCGATACTCGCATATACTCTGGTACAATTAAAAATACAACTGTTGATAATGCAGCTCTTATATCACAAAGTCCAAGTCTTTTTAGTGCAAGAAATAACACATTTATAATAACTTGGAACAATGGTGAATTTAATGGTGGTATTCTTGGGTCTGAAAATATTACAATATGGAATAATGGTAGATTTAATGGTGGTGAAGTAAATGGAAATACGCAGTGGAAAGGTGGTGAATTTAATGGTGGTGTATTCTTATCAACAGCTGGTGAAGATTCTTCTAATAATAGGTTAGATTATGCTTGGCAAGGTGGTGTATTTAATGGTGGTGTTTTTGGTAACGCAAGTAGTGTTAATAATCCGTCATGGTGGGATGGGGAGTTTAATGGTGGTGAATTTCAAGGAAAAGTCTGGAATAATGGAATTTTTACTAATGGTATGTTTAAAGGTTCTGGGCAATCATTAGATACAATTTCTAGTGATATATATGAAGGGGATAAAAGTGAAAACGCAAGTGTATTTGTTGACTCTTTTTTAAGAAGCAATAGAGATTTTTATGGTTTATGGAGAAATGGTGCAGTTACTAATAATAAGAAATTCTTCACAAAAGCAACCAAAAGTAATCAGAGACCAAATGTTAATAAAGTTATATTAGATGGTGTATTATGGCAAGGTGGAATATTTGATAATAGGAATGCTGATATGGTAAATTCTGTTTGGTTAGACGGTGTGTTTGGCAATGGTAGATTTATAAATAGTTCATTTAATCCATTTGTAGATAGAGAGTTTAGAAATGTTGAGGATGATCCAAACAAAACATTTAATACAAACGATAGTTGTATATGGAGAAATGGTGAATTAAAAGGTAGTGATTTTCATATATCAATATGGGAAAATGGTATATTTGATAAAGGCAATGCATATGGTATGGTATGGAGAAATGGGACGTGCTTGTATATGAATGCTTATAATATATTTTGGGAAGATGGAACTTGGAGAAATGGTAACTGGTATGGTTCATTCATAGAGTATAGTGGAAGCGTAACTGATAATTTTGATGCTGAGTTGATAAAACGAGGTATTGATATAACTGTTTCTAACGAATGTCATATATGGAATATCTTTGCAGAACCAGAAATAATGGCAAGTGAAGGTGGTATAGCATATGCAAAAGAACCTGTTGATACTGCTGATATTGGAGAGAATGACTTCTTACCACTGCCCTCAATTGTTGAGATTATACCAATTGATGGTGATCCAGAACTAGAAATTGGAAGTGATGAGGAAACTGTACAAAATGAGGCAGGAAATTATATATTAAACATAACTAGTAACATATCTTGGAACATATCTGCTGGGTCATCTTCTTGGGTTAGTACAAATCCATCATCTGGAAGATTGAATGAAAGTGTAAATATTGAATTTGTAAGAAACAGACAAAGTTCACCTAGAACAGCAACGATAGTGATAAGTGGCTTTGGTATTGTAAGAACATTTACTTTGAATCAAAATGGTACACAACCACCTTTCATACTAATAGAAGGTAACAAGACAGTCGATAGTAACCCTGGTAGTTATAATCTAGTATTAACAAGTAATGTTTCTTGGAATGTTTCAGCTGGTAGTAGTTGGGTTGAAAATATATCACCTACTAATGGTAATGGAAGTGGTACAATATTGGTTGAGTATGGGTCTAATAGTGGTGCTGAAAGATTTACTGATATTAATATAATTGGATCAAATATAGAAAGAATACAAAGACTAACACAAGAGAGTGGTAATAATATAGAACTGTTCCCACATTTAGTGGGTCGTTATGACACATCTAACAACGCCTGTGCTGGAAATGGTGGAACAACTATTAATGTTTGGACAGATAATCAAACTTGGACATTTGGTAATGTAATATTTACAGATGAATTTGGAAACACACCTGCACTAACTGGTATCTACATTAAAGAATTTTATTGGAAAAGTGTCGTGGACGGACAATTCAATGGTGTAGCTGGTCTATGTGATTTAACAAACCCTCAATAATTAATTTGAGAATATAGATAACCAACTGTAGATAAATAATATATAGAGCATGACAATACAGCAACAAGATGTTATATGGTTTGGACCAGGTTGGGATTTTAATACTGATAAGATATTTAAGGTATCTGGTGCTAGTCGTTTAAGATACTTAAACAAACCCAGCGAACTTAAGCAAAACAAATCTTACTACTATAAGATACACATTTCTAACTTAGCAGATATGTCTATTTCACAAAATGTAATAATGAGTGTTCTATGGGAGGATAGCTTTAGATTAAAATTCGATGAGACAAATGGACAGTCTAGCTTTGGTAACCAAGATGGATATATATATTTCAACTCTTCACCAATAAATAATGCAACAACTAATAATTATATAAATATAGTTGCAAATAATAGCTTTGGTAGTGACTTTGGGATAAAAGATTTGGAACTCTTTGAACTAGAGTGGATTATGTGTGGTTTATCTTGGATAAATGATAATCCAGATATTAGTCTGTTAAATAGCAGAGGATTAGGTAATAAAAATTTATATTGTAACGGATGGAGGTATGATAATAACAGTTCTGCATTTATATGGTATCATCAGAGGGAAGCCAATGTTAATAAAGCGTTTTCACCAGCTGGAGGAATACCCAAGGAGGAAAAAAGGGAATATAATTATGTTAATCACTTGTCTAGATATATTGGCTTTCAAGACTTTAATTTATCATTCCAATATACTAAAGGAGTTGATAATGGTATAACAACTGATGAAAATGCTGGTATTAGAGTTTATTTATCTGATATAGAACCACCACAAAGACCACTAGAGGATGGATTTGATAGATACTTAGATAGTTCTACACTAATAGCTTATTTAAGTGGTGAAGGTAGCTACAGTGCTGATTATATAGGTTTAGTTGGTAATAAGTATGTGGTTTTTGTAGGCGACACGGCAGCTCTCAACAAAGACGTAGTAATTGCAATATCTAACATAGAAATAAGAGGTGGATATTCAGATAATAATAATAAATTATTTGATGTAACATTACCAAACATAGTGGTTAGTGACTTGGGAAATAGTTTGTTTTCAACAATTGTGGGAACTGGTAAAATAATACGAAATAATACAGATCCTGATAACATACTAGAGGATTTTAATACTTTAATACCAAGTGAGTTAACATCTAAAATAGGAAATTCCTATTTTAAGTCAGGAATATGGGAGAATGGTGTATGGAATAGTGGATATAGGAATGATGATGATATGAGAGAGATGTACGATGTGTTATTTTCTGTAAAAACATTTTCTGATATAAAGTGGGTAGTTAGAATATCTGGTCCGAGTGAATCAATAAACGCATCAAGTATATCTGGTATAGGTTTGGGTTTAGTTGGCGAGGCTCTATCAACAAAAGAAAGTTTAAAAATTGGTGATAAGATATCAATAAGTAATATAGTTGGTGTAGACATAAACGACAATAGGAAGATACTAAGGGGATTGTATACAATAATTAGAATTGGTGATGAGTTTATAGATATAGATATAGAAACAACATTCCCACTGAGAAGAATAGAAAGAGATTCCAAAAATCATAGAATTATGATAACTAGAAATGTGTGGCTATCAGGTGGTTTTCTAAATGGGTATTTTAAAGGTATATGGAATTATGGACTATTTAAAGGATATCCACTTATAACTGAAATGTTAGACACACATTGGATTGATGGTATTTACGATGGTGGGCACTTTAAGGGCGTTGAGTATTTGACAGGAAATTTTATATCTACATCTTATGAAGATGGTTTACTATCTATTAAAACAGATTTAAAACACAATCTAGCAGTAAATGATATAATAGAAATTATATTAGACGATGATATAACAGTTAACACTGAATATAATGGAGAACATCGTGTAATAAAGATAAAAAATTCTTTTGAAGTTATATTAGATCAAGAATGGGGGCAGAGTGTTACTGATGAAAGTGGGACTTACAAAACTGGTTATTCAACTGGTCTTATACAAAATATGGATTTTAAAAGCAATAATGTATCTAGACTAACTTCCAATAAAACGCTTAACTCTCTAGCAGTTTTTAACTATAACTCTTGGTTGGATGTTACCTACTATGAAGATACTGCTGTTAATATCGGCAAACCACAAACAGTATTGAATAAGGTGTCTAGAAAGTATTTTTCAGAGAATAACTTATATGGTTATCCAACGAATGATGTATTATCTAGTAGTTCTAATTTTAGGGATTCTTTCTCTTTAAACAAAAGACTATATAGTCTTGGTACAAAGTTTAAGATATTTAGTGATTACATTGGTGAATCTTCCGAATTTAAGGATTTCTTTGGACCATCAGGTGATGATTTAGACTTATTTTTAGAAAAAGGATGGTCATTCTCTATACCACAGAACTCAACAAGTTCTATTACCCCTAGTCTAACATTTGATAGGACAGAAAGTTTAGGTGGATTTACAGTTATACAAGGCGAAGAACTTAAAATGTTGTCTAGTGGACAAGGTGGTGTTTTGGACTTAGACGAACCACTTGTTGATGTATTAGGAAGGGATAGGGCAGATATAGCTAGAAATAGATATACTCTTGTTGAATTCGATTTGGTTGAATATAACTCTGGGGAAAATGAATATAGGTTTCCTATAGATTCTCAATTTGGTGGAAATACTTTCTCTTCTAGTTTATCACCTGAGCCTACAATACATTTTGATAACATAAACAAAACATCTAGGTTAGAAAATGTTGAGTTACAAAGTGGTGGAACGCAAGAAATTATACAATTAAGACCATCTACCTACTTACCAATTTATAAGAACATAAACCACATAATAACACCCAGAAAGAGAAAGGTTGAATACTTTTTCAACAAAAGGCATTTATCTATGAATATAAGGGGTAGTGGATTATTAGGAGAGTTAGAAACTTCCACTATAATAGATAATTTGAAGTTACTTGAAATAAACATGGTACCTTTCTTCAAGTATTTTAGAGATGATAATATAAATAAAAGCATTCAGATACCATTTACTGGTGTTTCACCATATATAGATTATACAGATAATGACTTTGATTTTATTGATAATATCGATATAAATTTAGGAACTATAAGTTTGAACACGGGTGATATAGATTTTGGTAACTCTGGGATAGATATAGGAATAATTGATGTACCCGAACCACCAAGTGATGATGAGCCAGATGATCCATCACCAGGAGATGATCCTAATTTGATTATAGAAATACCTGTTTTGTTTGTTCCTAGAATTTTAGTAAGTGATAATCATCGTATAAGACTAGACTTTTCAGGAATAGAATTCTTAGAAAATGCGTATATGCCTATTAGATTAAATATAGATTTTAAATTAGGTGTCAATGGTGAAAATATAACATTTTCAGAAACACTATCTATAAACTTTAATGGGACTGGTGTAATAGATGCACAGGGAATAGCAGATTCTGATTCATTTGTGAATGGTTTAATCAGCTTTAGAGATTCTGTCTTTAGTAATTCAGTTGATGAATATTCTGCTACTTACACAATAGGACCAGACTCTTTTGAAATTGAGAGTGTTATAAATAATTCAATTATATTATTTTTACCTAATACAAGATTTACTACTACTGATGGCATAACAGAAAGATATTCTTATATAAATACAGATACTACAGCATCAGTAGAGGTCTATGGAAATATACCAAATGAGCCGAATGAACCTTCGTTAAGTGTGACACCAGAAAGTCTTACACTACCTAATAATAATAGTGGTAATGGTAGTTTTATAATAGATTCTAATGGAGCTTGGACAGTTAGTAAGTCAGCACCTTGGATTAATGATTTAACAGTAGAGAGTGGAGAGGGCAATGCTAATTATAGCTTTAGTTATCAAGGAAATTCTAAAGTTAGTGAAAGAGATGGTACTATTACTGTGTCACAAGTTGGTGGTAACCTCCAAGCAACTTATACACTTACACAACCTGGTGATCAACCTTATTTGGTTATTTCTAACGAAGGTCAAGTCTCTAGTGCTACCAGAGAAGTTAGTTCTAATGGGGGAAATTATACTATTGAAGTAGCTAGTAATACTAATTGGTCTATTGATACTAATGCTCCTTCTTGGTTAAGTGTATCACCACTCAGTTCATTTGGTACTAAAGATGTGGTTGTTTCACGCTTACAGAACACCACATCTGGTCCTAGAGTAGGTATTATAACGGTTAGTGAGGATAATGGAAATTTAAGTGTTACACAAGAAGTAACACAAACATCTAGTGGAAATGATGAAGAGACATTATTCCTTCATAATTTAAGTTCAGGTAGTACATCAGCTTTGGCATGTCAAAGCCAGTCTACATTATCCTATTATACAAATAATGATATATTTGAACGTTCTACAAAAGTATATGCTAACTTTATTGGAAGTATAGGTGCTAATGGATTTGTGTCTAATGGATTTGGATCATTAGAAGTAGATAATGGTACTGTAATTAGTGGTGTATTACCTTGTGGAAGATAATTTTATTACTTTTTGATAACTAATAAATATCCAACTTTACCAGATTTAGAAAAATGACCCATAGAGTTAAATTTAGTTATTTCACCACTTAGTTTAATATTGGCTTTTTGTAGACCAAAAATTCTTCCTTCACCCTTACACTTTCCACATCTATTTAGACCAACTTGACCTTTACCAAAACAAAAAGAACATGGTTGTCCATTATATTCTTTCCCAGTACCTTCACAGAAATCACAACCATCATCAGGATCGAATGTTCTAATAACCTTTCCTTTATTATCTTTTATCTCTATCTTAGAATTCAAATCTTTGCCATTACCATCACAAGTCTTACATCTAATCCATCTCTCATATTTTAGATTACCACTAAAACTATCATCAACCTCTATTTGTATATTATTTACTTGGTTGTTTTTAAAATCTTCTAATTTCTGCTTACTCTTGTCATAATCAAAGTCATAATCAACATCGAACATTTCAAGTTCCTCATTATAGTCTTTGCCATATATTGATTGATTATCATATTCCACTCTCTTGTTATTATCAGAAAGTACTTTATAAGCATCTGTTATTGCATTAAAAAGAGTGGGATCAATATCCTTGTTCCTATCAGGATGATATTTAAATGAAAGTTTATAATAGCTTTTTTTTATTTCCTTATCACTCGATAAATGACTTACTTCTAATACAGAATAATAGTTTAAGTGTTTATTCATGCCTGATATAAATAGTTTTCTATTTTCTTAATTGTATAATTAGTTAAAGCAACAAAATCACTTAATACTTCACTAGGAACATTTAACGATAACATCTCTATACTAACAATATTATCTACCCATCTAGGATTTTTTTTAAGATTAATATACAAATTGCTTATATATTTTAATCCTTTTGTATTTTTGTTCTGAATAATAATTGTCTTATCAGATGAATCATTTGTTTCTCTTATAACCTTGTCTCTTAATAAGTTATATTGTTTATATTTGTTATTATAATTATTATAAAACGATTTTGACCAAAAGTCCATAGATATACCTTCTCCTGTGTGTAAAGTATTGAGATAATCTAGATTATATAGATTATCTGTAATCATTATCTTATTTATATATTTGTAGTCACTCATTACTTATCTATTTAATATTCTTTTCTTTCCTTCTTTTTATAGCAAGGTTATAAATAGACAAATTATTCTCAATACTTATACTATTCCTACCAAGTTCAAAGCTTGCAATTCCTGTTGTATCACTTCCACAAGTATTGTCTAAAACAGTATCTTTTTTATCAGTATATGTTTCAATTAAGTATTTTATCAAGTCTATTGGTTTTTGGGAAGAGTGTATTCTACTATAATTATCAACACACTTAAATTCAAGTAAATTAGTTGGATACCTTGTTGTTTTTCCACCTTTATAATCTCTCTTATTAGTCCCGTGATAGGCTGTTCCATCAGAGCATCCTTTCGCACTATTTGTCGGTTCGTGTCCTTCTGTTATTTGTGGGCAATATTTTCCCTTTTTGAAAATAACAATCTCTTCAACTTTTCTTGTAGGCATACGTTTTGCGTGAAAAAAGTTTGTTGCTTGATTTTTTACCCAATACCAAACATATCTATAATCCTTTTCGTTGCTACTTATTATTTTCGTTGTAAAGGGCTGGGAAGCAAATAAGGCTATTGTACCGTTTTTGGATATAATTCTATTGTATTGCTCCCAAAGTTTATCAGAGGGTATTATCTCATCCCATTTAGGTGCGGTCATACCATAAGGTAAATCACAACAAATAAAATCAATACTCTTGTCTGGTATTCGTTTCATTTCTTCCAAGCAGTTACCAAACCATAATAGGTTATTTGTCTTCCCATCATCAACCATTTTGTCATCATTCAAGAAAATATTATTATTCGTCTTCATCCAAAGTTTTTTTTATTATTAAATCATACTAGACATACAACAATGTATAGTTACTCAATACTTATCTATTTAATATTCTAGTTCTTCTATACTAGAAAAAATGTCTTTATTTATTTGTATTATATTATCAAACATTTCTTGGCTTAGTATAGCATGGTGGACTACGAATATATTAATGTTATAGTCATTTGCAAACGATTTAAGCAATAGTAGTATAGAATCTATGCCCTCTAAGTCTAATGAAGAGAACACCTCATCTAGGAAAAGAATGTTAATATGTTTTTTAGTTCTTATAAGTTTTAAGTAAGCAATTAAAATACATATATTTATTTTCTTTGTTTCCCCAGTAGACAAAGAATCGTGATCAACAACTGCTCCCAATGATTTTATCTCTGCTGTAAATGTTTCGTCTAATCTAACTTCAAAGTTTAGATTCATTTTTTTAATATTCTCTCCTATGAAATGATTTATAGGTTTTATTATATTTGTTATTATAGATTTCTTAACACCATCTTCGCTAAGTATTCTATTTAACTCTTTATAATAAAGTTCTTTTTCTTTATTACTAGTTATTTCTTCTGAACTCTTTTCTTTCTTCTTACTAAGTTCCTTAATGGTTTCTTTAAACTCAGATATGTTAGATGTGTCTTCTTCTTTTAAGTTTGTCTTTTGCTTAGATTTAAAATCATCAATCTTTGTTTTATAATTTTTAAGAAGGTATTTCAAATCATTAAAAGACTCACTAGTTGAATTTGATATGCCATCTAATTTAGTTTTCTTATTTTTTAAAGATTGTATATTTTCTTTTATTTCAGTAGCAATGGCATCATATCCTTTCTTTTTCTCTAACAAAGATGATTTAAGGTCTAGAAATTTCTCAGAGTTAAAATCAGTAGCACATGTTGGGCATTTTCCAGAGTTATATAAGTTTATTTCTTTCTGGACGTTTCTGATGTCATTGTTTGTATTTATAAGTTGCCTATTTTCAGATTCTAATTCTTTGGACAAAATAGAATCTTTCTCTTGGATTTTAGATACTTTAGATTTTAATAAAATATATTCTTCCTTCCTAGAGTTTGCTTCATTTGTGATGCTATCAATATCTGATTGTAAATTTTCTTTCTCTCGTTCCAATGATTTTTTTATGGACTTTTTTATAGAGTCTATAGACTGTTCTAATGTAGATATTTCAGAATCTAGGGACGTTATTTTATTTTTATTAACCTTATTTAGTTCCTTCAGGATACCATTTAGGATATTAATAACTTCTAGGTTAAATAGTTTATCTAATAATAGTTGCTTTTCTTCCTTTGTTAAAGATATGAAGTTTTTAAAATCATTGATAGACATTGAAATAAATGATTTAAAAGTTTCTATATCAACACCAACATATTCTTCTATTTTATCGTTTATATTTCCCTTTCCAGCCCTCTCATTTAAGACACCATTTTCCCACAACTCTAATTTATTTGGTGATATACCTCTTTTGACTTCAACATCAACTCCTTCTGATTTGAATTTTATTCTGTTCAATAACTCACCATTTATTCTATTTGGTAATGTCCCTAACTTGTACCATTTCTTAGCTTTGTTTGATTTAACTTTTCCATATAATGTATATTCAAAACTCTCCAAAAGAGATGATTTACCATGTCCGTTGTTCCCTGTCAATAGGATTAATTTTCCCTCATCAGTTGATAGATTTAGAACTTGTTCATTATTACCAAAAGATTTATAACCCTTTATACCAATTTCGCTTATAAGCATTTTTTAAAATTTTAAATTATTACTTTTTATCTTCTTTGTTGTTTTTATCTAAATAGATGTCGTATTTGTTAGGTTCGAAATCATCAACTATATTTATTATCTCATCATACGGTACTACTTTCTTAATAATACTAATCATAAGTTCAGTGTAGCCTTCATAATCTTCTATATCACATTCAAGCTCTTTCTCTAATTCTTTATCTGGTGTTAATACTAATAAATCTTCTGTATAGAAAAAGGTAGCTTCATAGAATGTTCCATCAAGACCCAAAGATAGCAAAGTTATTACTCCACCCTCATGTTTTCCTAGATAATCTATTATATTTATTGATATTTTATTTTTTATATCACTCACTCTTTTAATGTTTTTAATTTTTCATCCCTAACATCTTTATCATAACTTCTTAGATAGCCCCCTATAATCAAAGTTTTAAACAAGGAGTCTGCCTGTTTATTAAGGCCTTGGTCATAACACATTAAAGCATCTCTATAATAAGTGTTTATCATTTCAAACTTTTTAATATTTCTTATTTTTAATACTTTTTTAATATCTAGATAATAGTCGCTATAGTTGTTATTGAATGATGTCATGTATTTAAGGTTTTATTGTTATTTTTTTAAACTTTTCATCCGTATCATAGAATATTATTTCTACCTTATCTACATTCAAGAACTCAACTGATTTGTTTGTAGCTTCGTTAATCATTACATCTTTTACGTATATTACATCTATAGCAGGTTCTTCTCCTAGAAATTTTCTTAAATCTTCTTTTATAGATTTCAAAGACCAGTTTTCTGACTTGAAATCTATGTCGGATACGTAATTCCTTATTGCATTTTCTTTAATTGTTTGCATATTTACATTTGTTTTTAAATATATCCTCTGTCTACTATATATGTATTATTACTTAAAAGTTTTAAATTATGTTCAATTTTCTTACAAATAGATATAAAATTAACAATGTCTTCATTTTCTAGTTCAAACCATTCCCCACCTATTTTTTTAAATGAGTATAATCTATGTATTTGCGATTCTATCTTAGTACCATACTCTGATTCAAATATTTCAACTATTTTTAAACTAGCTGGATTACCAGTTTTTAGTTCTTTCAACCTTTTTTTGACTTCTCTACGAGTGATTCCTATTTTATATAATTTTTCATTATTTATTTCGGATGATATTAAATATACGTACATGTATTATATATTTTCTATACACATCTCCTTTTAATGTTTTAGTTAGAAATAGTTTAAAAACATGCAACATCATGATATAATAATAATATAATTAATTTTTTGTCTTAAAATGAATGTTAATCCAGAAATTACTAGTATCTAATTTAATCATTACCTTGCTCTTCCATTTTTTATTAGACATCCATTTTTTTAGATTAGACTTTAATTCTATCAACTGTTCATCACTAAAATTACCATTAACCCATTCACCAAAACCTTTATATCCAAATGTTATAACATTATCACTTATAGTTGGATAAGACCTTTTGCTATAGAATCCAGGCTTATAATCCCTCATATCTTCTTTTATTCTACCAAAAGTAAGTAAATCATTATATGATATATTAACAATTAGTTTTTTAAAAGAACTTGAAGACTTGGAGTCTAGACCAAGCACCCATTTTATAGTGGAATTAGACAATTTAAAACTACCTATTGGCAATAGTTTATCTTCATAAGATATGCCATATTCTAATTTAGCCGAATTTTTAATACCAAAGTACATTTTTAACTTATCCTTAGAACCATCAATTAAACCGATATACTGTGTTAATGACTTAAATCTTTTGAATATAGTCCTTGCTTCAAAAGAACTTACTTCTTCTTGTTCAAAATACGCTATAAAGCCATCCTTAGAGTGTTTATAGTCTTGAGATATGTCTTTGTAACCTAAAGCAGTTAAAGTCTTTAAAAACGACTTAAAAACGCCTTTACCAGCTTTACTTATTTCTGTCTGTACTAAAGATTCTGATAATCCTTTGTACTTATAATATTCGTTAAACTTTTTAATCATCAGTAAAAGTTATTTTTACACTCTTTACTGGTTTTAAAGAATTTCCTAGACTATCAGTAATATTAAATGTAAGGTAATATTCACCAGCAGAATCTATTGTATCTATTTCTTCTCCAATGTTATTTTTAAGAATAAAATTATCATCTGTGTAGATAAAGGAATTGTTATTAGAATCTCTAACATCATTCACAATATTACTAACTAATGTTCCTTTAGTGACATCACTAATAAAAGAGTCAATATATTGGAATTCATCAGCAACAGTTGTATTATAAGGTTTTACAACATCTGGACTATTAGCATCTATTATATTTGTGAAATACACAACTGGTCTATAATCAAAGAAAGAAGATTCATCATCAATAATGGCTAACATAACTTCTAACCTAACACTATATTTTTCATTTGGATTTGATATAAATAATTGTGGTATACGTTTAGTTGTATTACCAGTAAGTACCATCATCTCTGAAACAACACCTTCATATTCCAAATTATCGTAAGGACTCCATGTTAAGTAGTTATCTTCTTTTATTACAGATTTGAAGTCATAGATAACTTTCATAGCTAAAAATGTAACATTATCACCCAATCCTAAATGATTGAGTAAATAATTCTGTTCTCCTTTTTTCAGTATTATTTTACCTTTCAATATTTGTGTATATGGTATTCTTAACCCAGATAACATAAGGCGTTCCATAGTATTAGATTCTTCAACAGCAACAAAGTCGCTTTTATTAAGCTTTATATAATTAAAGCCATTATCAAATAAAGAATTTCCACATACACTCATAATATCACTTTTGTTTATTTATATATTAAAATCAGAAACTTAATTTAATCTATTGATGCTAATTTGATACCTTTCATTTAATTCATCTGAGTTACTGACTCTAGTAACTTTTATACTAGAACCTTTATTTAGTGAAAAATAAGGTTTATTACTCAATAAAGTAGAAGGTGGAACGTGAGTTGGATTATGTATTACAAATGGTGATTGACCTATATAAGTACTTACTAAATCATTATTAGAACTAATATCAATAACTATTTCATTACCAGATATTGAATTTAAAATATACTGACCAGAGTAATCAAAAATAGATTCCTCTCCAAAAAATAAATTATTAAGAAGTAATGAGTCACCCGTATTTAAAGAACTTTCTACTAATATAGGATTTTCTTCTAATGATAGTTGAATAAGGTTATCTGATATAAGTGTTATGGGTTTACTAAAATCTATATTAAAATCAAATCCATCCCATAGATAAGAAGAATTCGGAAGTTCTGTATTAGAATTATAATATACTGGTAAATCAATACCCCCAATTAAAAGTGTCTCAGTTTGTTCATTATTATTAGATCCAGCATTTGATACCATAAATATATCTAGCTTTTTATTTTGTGTAGATTCTACAGTCCCTGTAATATTAATATCTAAAGTTTGCATAAGTGATAAATCTTTATCTAAGATAATAGTAAGTTTATCATTATTATCTAGGTTTAGTTGTATTTTGTCATCATTTTTAATATTTATAAGAAAGTCTCTATTTCTAGGAACTAATAAACTTGTTGAAACTATACCATCTTGTGTGTATAATTCACTAGATAATATATTGTCTACTTTATCGTATTTATTATCAACATTTATTAATTGAAACGTTGGGGGATTACCAGGTATCTCAACAACCTCAATACTACTACTGTTTTCGATTTGGTTCGTAGTATATAAACTTAATAACTTTTCTAAATTACTTATTTTTGTATTTATAGTATTCAAATCAGTCTGTGTATATAAAAGACCTTTCAATGAATTTAGTTCATCTCTAACAAAAGATTGTTCTGCAATTGTCTTTAAGAAACTATCATTAGTAGATGATAAGGATTGCATAGCTTTATTGAATAAATTCATACTAAACATAGAATTTATAGCTTCTGGATTATAAGTTTCGGTTGGGTTATCATTTATTATATTAAAATTAAGACTTAAGTTAAATGCATATGATGTACCATCTTGCTCCCCATTAGCTACTAATTTTTTAATAGCAGGGAACTTAATATCCTTATCACCACTCAAGCTATTGCTAGGATTATCTAAAAATGATATACCATATAAGTTGGTAGTTGTATTACCATTATTATCCTCTACTGAATAGTACCATAAAATTGCATTAAATTCAAAATCTCTAGGTGGTTCATTATTAACATTAAGTGCATTAAACTGATCAAAATTACTAACAGTTCTGTTGGGTATATTCATTTTGATATAATGACTAGTATCAAAGTCTAAAGTAACACCGTCAATTTTAGTATTATCAATAACTGGATTATTTATATCACCCTTAACACCATAGTAATCTCCATTCCTTCTTAGAGAATCACCATTTGATGTTCTGTATGTGAAATCTAGTGTATCAAATTGTCCAAAATATCCACCTGGGTAGTTTTGGCTAGAACTTACTATTGGTGAGTTGAAAAGTTCGGCACCTCTTATCTCTGGTTGGTACTGATTAGGTATTATTGGAAAGGTTACATTTGGTTTATAATTCTCATCAGAGAGAGTTCTGAATAAAACATCGGGAGTCTTTCCTGTGTGGTCTGGTATATGAGCATAAACTTCTGTATAAGACCTATTAGCTTCTTGTACATTGGATACTCCATTTATTTCTCCAACATATTGAACAAGCCTATTATAAACTAATCTAGCTTGACCAGTAGTCTCTATTATTTCGCTTAAATTAGACTCTAAATCAACAATTATTCTTTGTCCAACACTACCAGTGCTAGGAAAACTTTTTAATATTTTTGTATTAACACCTTGCTCTGTGTCAGCATCAGATAGGCTTGACTCATTTAGTATATCAGAATTTGATACATTGTATATGTTTATAACATCACCTTCTATTAAATTAGTCGTACCATTAAATTGTATTTCTAACCTTGGTGGTAAGTTAAAATCTGTATCTTCTGTTTGTCTATATGCGACTGTGTCCCAATCTATTATTTCTCTTTCTTTCCACAAGTACTCTGGAAAGTATTCATCATTATTTATATCCCTAGATTCAAATTCTGTTAAATTACTAAAATACTCATCACTTGGTAAGGCTGGTTCTAATTGTAGTATATTCAATTTTTTACACCATTTCCAGAATATCTTTTCAGAGGTAGTCTCCAATGATTCATTATTATAATAGTATTCTGTATTATTGAGTCTTGACTCTCTTATAGTTACCTCTTGATTAGCAACATAATTTCTTAGAGATTCAACAATTGACTCACCATATGTGGCAGGTGGGTTAGCACCAGTGGATTTTGAAAACACATCAAAGTCAAAATAATTAGGACTAGATGTGGATGTAGTATCTTGTTTTGGTAGATTAAGCAAAGTATACTTAGAAAAGTACATTTTATAATTACTGTTTTGGTATGCAGCACTTATGTCTTCTGCTGCTCCAGGAAAAGCATAAAATGTTGTACCATTTTGTTTTAATGATTTATAAAGAGGTGTTTTAGCCATTTAGTTAAATTGTGTTTTTATAATGTATATATATTTCTTTAGTACCTCTTTACTCACAAAACTTTACATACTTACGACACTGCTCATAAAAATATTCACTTACAACATTTTAATTATTTCCGTTATCGTTCTCTTAGTTCCATTTAATGTATATTCATACAATCCGAAAGAGTTATTTTCAGTAGGTATCTCATCAAAGTATTTTATATCATTAAGAACCTCATCTATATCATTTCTATACATTAAATAAAAATCATATATATCAGAATCATTAATAAGTCCTTCTATTTGAAAATTTTCGGGAGATTTATTGTACGAATCTACAAAAGTACTATACTCACCACCATTGTTTTCAACAGTTATCTCTATCATATCCTTTATTTTATCAATCAATTCTAAATACTTATCATCTTCAGCAACAAAGTCTGGTTTGATGTCTTCCTTTATGTAGTCTGTCCATTTTTTTATCATATACTATATATTATTTTTTAAAATTAGTTTATGACCAGTCTGCACTAAATACACCATCATACCACACACCACCTTTCCATATACCGTTCTCAAATAATCCATTAAACCAAAGACCACTTCTCCAATCTGCATTCCTAAACCTACTAACCGACCTAAAATCTAAGTTTTGTTCATTTACAGTGTCTTGTATATTTATATCAAGATATATATCACTGGTATTTTCATTTTGAATAGTATTTACGACAGAATATATACCAGGTTCTTCATTAGTTCCTAGATTATATATATCAATTCCCCTAGATATAGCACTAAAGGATGATGTTTTATCTGCAATAATAGTTATTTGATCCCCTATATTATAACTATAAGGCTTATCAATAGTTATGTAGTTATTTTCTATATTAATACCAACAATGTTAATATCCTCTACAATTCCACCATACCACACACCAGACCTAAAGTCTATATTATAAGCAACGCCACCATAAAATCCACCACTAAACCAAGTCCCTGTCTCCCATATAGAGTATTTGTGTACTTCTGATACATCATAATTACCATTAGTGTCAATATTTAATCTAGAATGAAAGGTTCCATTGATAAATTTACCAGACTTCCAAATAGAGGCTCTACTATTATATGATTTAACACCAAATCTTGACTCAACACCGTTTTTTTCATCAAAAACACCATTAAACCAAATTCCATTATCAAAATCTCCACCATTCCAAGTACCATCTAACCAATAAGCTGCCCCGTTATCCGTACTAAACCTCCCATTATTCCAAGTACCGTCTATCCATATACCACTTGTAAATATACCATTTTCCCAAGTACCACCATTCCAGAGACCGTCAAACCATTGTCCGTTTATCCACTTTCCATCATACCATCTACCAGTATTCCAAGTACCATTTTCCCAAGTACCACCAAACCATCTACCAGTATTCCATACCGAACTAATATTGTTATCAGAGTTTACATCAATGGTTACATTTATAAAATTATCCTTTATATTTTTTGACTTCCATATACCACCAAACCAATCTCCAGATAACCAAGTACCACTTATCCATGTACCACCAAACCATCTACCACATTCCCATCTTCCTTTATACCATACTAGACCATTATTATCAAGACCAATAACAGCATCGCTTATTTCACTCTCATAAATCCATGAATAGTTTCTTGCTAAAGTCTCAACATCAAGACCATCAACTAATCTAAATCTGAATCTATTATAATCTACATTTGATAGAGAATATAAACTACCAGCTAGTGTGGTGTTCTGTGGATTCAATTCTATTGACACCTTACCTAGTTTATCAACACCAACATCTATAAGGTCTGTTGGTTGATAATTTAAAAAGGGATCTTTCCTAATATATCTCACAGTCCCAGTATCTGTACCAATTAAAGGTCTATTTTCATAATTTATATCAGTAACTAAGTCAAATTCATTTATTACATTAACAACTCTATATCCAAAATACTGAGGATTAAGTTCTTCTGATGAACCATTACCACCATTAAAATCTAGTATAACACCATCCCCATTTGAAAGTTCGTGCTTTTGTGAACAAGAAACATATAATTTATTTTGAAACTCACTTGTATTCAATATAGGAACAGTTACTCTTTCCTCTAATCTAGTTATATTGAGTGCTAATTCATTTTTAAAATCAGTATAGACTATACCACTTATAGAATTATTAGTCGTAAAGTCTGATAATAATATTTTAGCATAGGAATCAGTATTTACTTTGAAATTTAATTTTTTATTTAGAGTTTCATATTCTACATCCCAAATCTGACCAGAATCAAAAGTCCCAGATTTATACTTCTTAGTAGAATATGACCTTTGTATATTATTCAATAACTGTAAATCACTACTTATAACCTCTAGTGATCTTCTTGACTCTATATCAATTGAGGTTAGTGGATTAACTTGGTTTTCATTTGGGTAAATAAATTCTTTGTGGAACTCTATAATATACGTATCCGTGCTTTGTTCATAATATTTATCAAAAACCAACATCTGTTCATTTGAAGATAAATCTTCGTCTTGGTATAAATTTATATTAACAAAGGTATTTAAAAAAATACTCTTCCATTCAAATTCTAAATTAGAGCCAAAAACTAATTTATTATTCTTCTTTATATTATAGTCAATATAAATAGAATTTATATCATTTGCAGAGACTGGTATGTTATTATAAACAGGCATAGAGTAATATTCCTTTGTCGGAAAAAATCTAGGATTTACTGTATTTATATCATTAATAGACTCTAAATAGTCTAATAAATTATAAGTTGGTGTGTAACCAAATTTTAGAAATGAGTCTTTATATTCCATTGTAGATATTTTAGCACCATCATTAAGACTAAATAATGTAGTCATATTATAATATGATGTTATGTTATTGAATTTAGGTCTAAAATTTATTACACCATTATTGTTAAATATTATATCATATCCCTTATATAATGGATGTTTTTTAAAATTAGATACAAGTGAATCTCTAGAATTAAATCTGTTTAAATTAGTTATTTTAATCTCTGAATTTTTAAACATATTAATAATAGATTGGTTAAACTCTGTATATAGATATACAAATGTATTATCTAAAAACACAACAGTTTTATTAACCATAAAGTTTTCATTTAGAAAATTTGTTTCTACATTTATGATATCGCCCTTACTTGGTATATCACTTAAATTACTATATTTTATAACCATTAAATAACTACCAAGATATATGTTTATAGCAGAATCAAGTGGTCTAGACACTTGTGGTTGTGAAATTGAACTAAATCTACTAAATTTATCATTGTATAGACTTGGTGATAATTTTAATAAATCATCATCTGATGTAGAAATCCCTTTTATAAACCTTTGTACATTTTCTTCTGTTTTAGTAAATTTAGACGAAAATTCCACTTTGGTTGTGTCTGTCATTGGTGAGTTAGTATAGTGTTCGAATGTTGATGTACTATCTTTCCAATAATCTATCCAGTTAGTCTCATTTTCAAAGGACGAAAACTCTATACTACCACTGATAGAATCATAGCTTATTTCTATAGATTCTGGTAGTCTGTATTCACCATCGTCTGTGAAAAAGTTTAATTTACTAGCAATATCATAATCTAGGAATAACATCTTTGACTTTAACTTGTTCAAGAATGTATCATCTATATCCTCAAATACTAAGGTATTATAATCAGAACTACTAAGTAAAGAATTATTACCACATATAACTATTTCGTTACCCCCAAAGTCAAATAACTTATTTGGATATAGTTCAGAAACAAAGTTAGCATTAGTTGCAGTTATAGACCTATTATCAAAGCGTGTTCCAACTCCTATAGAATTGAAATCATCTAAACTGAATGAAAATATACCATTACTATCTGTTTCTTGATTAAAACCAACAAAATAAAAAGTATTAGTGCCTTCTTTTCTCTCAATATTTACTATATCCCCGTAGTTTTTGTCCTTAAACTCCATAAATAAAAAATCAGTATCAAGTGGTATAGATTCATTTATATCATAAAATATTATATTACTATCATTGGTAACTATTATAACTAGTTCCTTCGGACTATCAGTTATAGTTATATTAGACTCAGAAGCATTGAACGATGTATAAAATGGATTCCAATTATCAACGGTTGTTATGATTATATCATTTATATTATCAACTAATAAAAACTCATCATCTTCATCTAAAAATTTGGATATCCTCCTCTTGAATGCCGTCCATTTATCACCATCGTTCTTAATCTCTAAAAACACGCCATTATCCCCACCTATAAATATCTTATTTGTATTATAAAAGATAACTTTGTTAAAATTAAATGATTGAAAAGCCTTAACATCAAATGGTATCCAATCCTTGCCACCATTAGATGTTATAAATATTGTATTATTATCACCAACTAAAACACCATTAAGATCATTAAAGAATGATATAGAATTTAAATTACTCACGACTTGTGTATTAGATTTTATTAACTCTATTTTATCTACTTCAAAATCGTGTTTCCTAGTTCTTAATAGATTACCCTTATTGCCCACTATCCAATAATATAATGTAGTCTGTGATATACTTTTCAAATCTACTTTAAACTTATTTCTTATTATATTGCTTCTACCGTCTTGATTATTTATAATAGATCCAAATTCTCCAACAGATATTATCCTCTCTGGTATTGAGTAATTGGTTTCGTTAAATTCATACGATTGTGTTCCGTGTTTTAAAAGGTCGTAATAATTTAAATCGGCTATGTTATTATAATCTAATTGATTTCTAAGTAGTTTATTTTCTTTTTGAACAAATTCAATAGGCTCATTAAATCTAGTTGTTGGATAATATCCATTAGATAACCTAGACAGATGAAACTGTTTATCTTTATTCACTAAACCTAATTTAACACTTACACTATATCTAATACACTTCTGATAATCGTCTAAATCATCTTCTTTAACAAGCCTATCATTTTTTACCAAATATATACCATTCCTTTCATCAAAATACTCATAAGTAGTATTAGTACCCAATGTATCTACTACAGTATAATTTCCTTCGAAGAAATCATCTGGATTTGTTGTTATTTGTAATATAATAGTTTTCTTTTGGTCTTTTACAAGTACTCTATGTCCTTCTAAAACTCTAACACCATCTATTTTAGTATCTCCAAGATTTGCACTTAAGTCTAGTATATCATCTGTTGTTGCCAAGTCAACATATATGAAGCTATTAAAAGATTCTCCTATTATTTTCTCTGGTGTGAAAAGGTTTTTTAGAGTAAGTCCATATTCTGATAAATTCTTTGTATAAAATTCATATGCAGTATCTCTATTTATAGGCGTGGGATACCTAGGTGGTACTAATGTGTTAACATAATCAGAAACACTTGGATCAATATACCATGTCTTATATCTTCTATTTGATAGTATATCATATATATTATCTTCATCATTAAATGGTATATAAGTAGCACCACTTAGACAATTTGAATAAAACCTAACACTTTCTTGTTCTTGTTTTAAAAATTCATAATTGTCATGAATTAAAGTATCTTTCTTACTAAACCATTTATCTTCTATTTTGTTATATTCCCACATATTATCTTTTAACTTTTAATTCCCATATAACTGTTTTGCTATTAAGGTTGATATTACTATTTATAATAGAAACTTTAGATTTTTTTAATATTTCTTTGATACTTTTTATAAAAATATCATATTCGTATATATCATAAATATATTCGGACACATCAATTTTATATTCTTGATTTCTAGAGAAAACCAAATCATAAATTAAATCTTCTATTTGTTCTGTTGTTTCCATTTATAGAATTTATAGTACTTTTATTGTTATTATATATTAAATAGAGTTAGTTCTAGGTTAGTGATGAGTAACATTTTTAATATATAAAAATAAAAGGTGAATGGGAAAATCTAAAAAAAAGAATTCATTAAACAAACAACAGTTTACTAAAAGTGGTGTAGAGTTAAGTATTAAACAAGATAAATTATACAAAGGTATTAGAAGTAATATACTCACTACAGTACACGGTCCAGCAGGTACTAGTAAAGCACAACCTATGGAAACTCCTGTACTAACACCAAATGGGTGGTCTAGAATGGGAGATTTAAAATTAAATGATAATGTTATTTCTAAGGATGGGAAACCTACTAGAGTTATTGGTATATTCCCACAAGGTAAAAAGGAAATATGGGAAATATCATTTTCTGATGGAACTAAAACTGAATGTTGTGGAGATCATTTATGGTTAACCCAAACTGAAAAAGATAGAAGCTATAGGAAGTGGACAAAAACAACAAATGGTATAAGGAAAAAATATAAATCACCGTTAGATGGTACTGTAAAAACGACAACTGAAATTGTGGAGACATTATATACAAAGAGAAATAGAATAAACCACACTATACCTATAACTGAGCCAGTAGAATTTAATAAGATAGATATTGATATTGATCCATATGTTATTGGGTGTTTAATTGGAGATGGTTGTCTAAGAGGAAGTATAGTATTTACTTCTGTGGATTCAGAAATAATAGAAACTATAAAAAATTCTATTGATGATGACATGAATTTAGTTAAGAGAAATGATATTGATTATTGTATTACTAAAAACATATCTGAATATAAGAATAGATATAAGCAGTATCTCATTAAGATAGGATTATTTGGTAAATTAAGTTATCAAAAATTTATACCTAATTGCTATAAATTTAACTCTATAACCAATAGAATAGAACTATTAAGAGGTCTTATGGATACTGATGGAACAGTGAGTAAAGATGGATTTTATGTATCATTTACATCAACATCTAAAAAGTTAACCGCTGATGTTATTGAATTAGTTCAATCACTAGGTGGTACAGGGACTTACCACACACCAGTTTATAATAAATATACATACAATGGGGAACTAAAAACAGGTAGATTGGCTTATACAATTTCAATAAAAATGAATCCAAATATAAATCCTTTTAAACTTAAAAGAAAGAAGGATTTGGTAGTTCCTAAAACTAAATACATACCACGTAGGCACATCGTTGGTGCTAAGTTAATAGGCAAAAAAGAAGCACAGTGTATAAAGGTCGATAGTGAGTCAAGTCTATATCTAACCAATGATTATATAGTCACACACAATACATTTACCACCTGTTATGCAGCATTAGGACTTCTAGCTGATAAGAAAATAGAGACCATTATAATCACTAAACCTATACAAGAGAGTGGTGAAAACTTAGGAGCTTTACCAGGTGATAAGGATGAGAAGCTACAACCTTATAAACAATCTTATTATACAACATTCGTCAAGATAATAGGTAAAGAAACAACAGATGAATTATTTGAAAATGATGAGATTATATTTGAACCATTAGCATATATGAGAGGATCAACATATGATAATTGTATAATGTTATTAGATGAGTGTCAGAATGTTACGATAAAACAACTTATGCTATGGGTAACTAGATTAGGAACTGATTCTAAGGCAGTTATGATGGGAGATACTTCACAGTATGATGTTAGGAAAAGAGATTCTGGATATAATGATTTTATGGAAATGATTAGTGGTATGAGTAACCTATTCCCATTCGAATTTTTAAACGAAGATATTGTTAGGAATAAATTCTTAATTGAACTAACTAATCGCTATGATAAGTATAGATTTAAAAAAGACATTTAGTAGGAAATCCCAATCATTGTATTGGGATTTTTATATATAGTAAATGAAATATATCTTAGAATACAAATCATTTTATAAAGTTGGAGATATTGTACTGATTGAATATTGGTACAATGATATGATAACACCTGTTAAAATATTAGAGGAAATAACTAAAAGAAAACTTAGGATTTCACATGATATAAAAGAATCAAAAATAAGGAATGCTCCTGATGAGGTTGTTAAATCAACTCAAGTAATAGATTTATATAAAACAACCAAATAAACATGAAACATATAAAAACTTATAAAATATTCGAGAGCAATAGTCCTAAATTTCCAACTACTAGGGAAGAAGTTATGCAAGTGTGTGAAAAGTATCATATAACAAGATATACCATTAATGATGATTTAAGTATTGATGTTGGTAGTTATGTATATTTAGATAAAAAAGGCTTAAAATATCTACCTCTTAAATTTAATTATGTGAGTGGTAATTTTGATTGTTCTCATAATAAATTAAAGACATTAGAAGGTTGTCCACAAACAGTAGGTGGTATTTTTGATTGTGAATATAATAAACTAGTATCATTAGAAGGTTGTCCACAAACAATAGAGGGGAATTTTAATTGCTCTGATAATTATTTGAAACTATTAAAAGGTTGTCCACAAACAGTAAGTGGTGGTTTTGATTGTTCCTATAATGAATTAGAAACACTAGAGGGTGGTTCACAAACAGTAAATGGTAATTTTGATTGTTATGGCAATGAATTAAAGGACTTAGAACATTTCCCAGAAGTAAATGGAACTATAGATATGGGGGCAAATCTAGTAAATCTATTAGTATATACTTTTATTAATAAAGCGGATACTTTTATGATAGAAGATTTTATAGACTATGAAATAGTTAGAAACAGAGATACTGTTATGCTAGATAGGCTTCAAACATTTATTAGAGATAACGATTTAGAGATGCCTAATTTGGATAACATTAAAGAACACTATAAAATAATAGAATAAAATGAAACATATAAAACCTTATAAAATA
>Ga0306906_1000036_pt1 | contig 101886 bp, 107 predicted proteins | sample AntRauTorcE11897_FD_190405 | JGI IMG/M metagenome (GOLD analysis project Ga0306906, IMG submission 190405) | Saline lake microbial communities from Rauer Islands, Antarctica - Metagenome Torckler E11 #897 (v2) (version 2) | ecosystem: Environmental > Aquatic > Non-marine Saline and Alkaline >...
CAGGCTCTTCAACCTCTTCAGGCTCTTCAACCTCTTCAGGCTCTTCAACCTCTTCAGGCTCTTCAACCTCTTCAGGCTCTTCAACCTTAGGCTCAGCAGGCTCTTCAACGACAACAGGCTCTTCTGCGACGACACCGTCTCCATACTTTGCAGCGTACTCGGCTGCGGTGAGAACTTCGACGTAGCCTTTGCTCTCGTATCGGTGGACGTGATCGTGATCACGCGCCCAGTCGGGGAGTCTTTTTATGGACCCTTTTTGACCCGCAGGCTTGAGCTCGAATTTTCCATGAAACATGAAAATCTGCGTCTGCGAGATGTTGATGATGTAGTTGCTCATGATCGAGTCCCGTCGAGAAAGATACAAAAAGGGCGGAGGCCAAAACCCCCGCCCTAATGGTGTATCAGGTGATGGTGCACTTCACCAGGGAAGCGGTGTTACCGATTCCGATACCAGGCGCGGCGTACGAGAAGAACTCGATCATGTCCGCTTCCTGTTTGATGTAGAGCGTTGCGTCCTGAAGAAGGAAGAAGTTCCCCAGGTACTCTTGCGGCCCGAAGACCCAGAACTCATCGTTAGGCAGGATGTCGTTCTTGATGGTCGTGATGACGGGGAACCCGAAGAGAGTGTTCTCCGACTCCACACCTTCGTCGTAGTGCCGCGACGCAATCCGGTCACCAACCGACGTAGCCGGCAGCGCCAGGACGTCGTAGTAGAGTTCCTTCGTCATCAGAATCTTGCCGATCGGAATCCGACGGTTGAGAAGATTCTGGAACGCTTTGACGAACGCCTCAGCTTCAAGACCAGCATTCGTCACGATCTGCGTGGTTGCCGTCGCAATTGCGTCGATCGTCTCGTAGAACCGGCTATCCTCTTCATCGGCCATGTCCTTGACGGAGTTGTCCGACAGGATCTTGCGGATGTCGTTCTGGTACGTCATCAGCTCGAACTTCGACTTCTGGAATCGCTGTGATTCCGTCTTGCCGAAGTACACGGCGTAGCGCGGGCCTTTGAACCAGGTTCGAGGGCCAGTGCCTTTGAAAGGGACGAACGTTGCACGGGAATCCGGCTCGATCTCAACGATCTTTTTCGGCAGGTCCGTGTTTTCGTCGCGATCGATTTCGTCGTCGCTAAGCAACTGCGGCGGAAGAATTTCGCGAGCGAAGGACGACTGACGAAGCTTTGAGCGGATAAAGGCAGAGCCTTCCTGCTGGGCTTCTTTCACTCGGCCGTCTTCGATTTTACGAAGAAAGCTCGAGTTGATCAGCTGGGCCGTGACCCGCGAGGTCTCGGTGTTATATGACATGACATTCCTTGTGTCGTTGTTTGTAGTTACACGCCTCCGAAGAAGCGCTTACTCACCCCTCGCGGGGTTATCCAGCAGCGCCGCCAACAGTAATCGTCAGCACACCACCTGCATCTTCTTCCTTCCGCACTTCACCGAACTGTCGCAGTCCAGGGTTGTCAGTCGGAATTCGAGCAACAGCACCTGCGTTGGCGGTGACAGCTTCACCGACAGCGTAGGAGCCTGCATCGAAGTTTGTGGTCTCGAACTGGTAGTGGCCGCGAATAGCGACCAGCTTGTCCGCGATGTACTCAGAACCGTCTGAGCCGCCGCCCTGCTTGAGGCCGTCGTACTCGTTATCGGTGTTACCCGAGACAACGAGCCACAGCTGCGGAAGAGTGACAAGCGCCAGAGCGAGGTCTGCACCGCCGTCGCTCGCGGTGACAGCGCCCGCGAGGTCTGTTCCCGTTGCGCGGTCTACAGCGTCAGCTGCGTTGCCTGTGAGGTAGACAATGTCTCCCTCAGTAAGCGCGGTGGAAACGCCCGAGTCGGGCACGAAATTGTCTTCGATGGTTGATTCGTCGGGCCACCCGCGAATCACGTCGAATGCTGCGTTGAGAAGGCTCATGTGTATCTCCTAAACCTTTCGGTTGTGGTGTTAGCTCAATGCCCACTGAATGAAGCGAGCGTCTGCAATATCGCCGTTTGACGAAGCAGTTTTGGTGCGTCGAGGTGTTCCCAGAGCATCTGCCTCTTCAAACGCGGCGAGCTTGTCGAACACAGCTTTGACGTCATCATCGTCGCTAGACGCGATCTTTTTGAATACGTCCTCGGCCGCAGTGGCGTCGCCCGTTGCGCGCTTGTAGCGCTCTGCGAGCGCAGCGGCTTTGGTCGTGATTTCGGCGTCGCGCGCTTCTTGCTGTACGCGCTGCTGTTCCGTCGCCGTCTTTTCGAGTTCTTCGATGTAGTCGGCGCTGGCTTCGAGGACAGCCGCAATTTTTTCGAGAGGATGTGCACTCATGTCGTTACCTGTTTACTTTGCGTTTCAGCGTTTCCAGGCCCGTCAAAGCCTCGAGTAATTGCGCTGTCTTGATGGTCTTGTCGACCTGCGCGCGACTGCGGCATTGCTCTGCCAGCTTACGAAGTTTCTTAGTGTCCATGGAGCGACTCCAGCAGCGCAGCTACGTCACTGAGCATCACTTCAGACTCTGAAGTGCGGAGCTCCTGCGCAGCTTGCTTGAGTCGCTGTGCTGTTTGCGACGTATTTTCGTCAGGCGCATCGTGTGCGCTTGCGAGTTTTGTTTGTTCGCGCTCCTGCCGTCCTTCGTGGATAGCGGTAGCGACCATGTCGGCAATCGAACCCATCAGTAGTACCCCATCTGCGGACGTGAAGGCGGCCGTCCTGAGCCGCCAATAGAGTTAAGAACGCCACTTGCACGCTCCATGAGCTTAGGCGCTACAGCGCCAGTAGCCATACCCGCGCCAAATGCCAGGTTGCGGTTCTTCTCACCAATTTCTTGGCCCTGGTAGCGCCCCAGGCCGTATGCCCCGCCACCGATAGCGCCAGCTCCGAGAGCAGCAGGCAGGTAGCCAATACCGCTCCGCCCAGCTTCTTCGACGACTTCTTCAGTCGCGTCGTCTGCAGCATTTGCGTTAGGCGGTGCACCCGCCGGCGCCTTCTGCGTGGCATCGTCCGCTTTTCGCGTGGCATCGTCCGCTTTTCGCGCGGCATCGTCCGCTTTTCGCGCGGCATCATCAGCGGCGTTTGATGCGTCTTGAACTGCTTTTTGCGGTGCAGCTTTAGAGGCAGCAGCCGCGTCGTCCACACGTTTTACCGCCTGCGCGCCGTCCCCGATGTCACCGAGGAAGCTGCCAGCGCCTCCGCGGGAGGCTTTATTGACGAACCAATTCATACCGCGCGCAAGAGGGTTAGCCTCTTTCTGCATCAGCGGCGCCCCAACGTCAGCAAAGGCTGCGCGGTAGAGGCTTGCGTAATCGGCGAGAACGTCGGTCATGTTTACTGCCCGGCCAGGTGTGAGACGACTTCTTCAGCGTCAGCGAATCCCCGCTCGAAGCAGTCATCCGCGTACTCAGCAATCTTCTCCATGGCAGCGACCACACCGCGCGCGTCTTCGTCAGCTGCGTGCTTGGTGTTGCGGTACGCAGCTTCTTTCTGCTGACCAACAAGCTGGTTAAGCGCGTTCTCGGCTTCAGCGTAGCCAAGGTCTGCTGCCAGTTTGACTGACTCATGTGTGGAGCCGCCGCCCTGTTGGGCGTTGGCGACTTTCTGTCGCGGTGCTCCAGCAGCGTACTGATTGGCCCGCGAAACAAAGCCGTCAAAGACTGCAGCGCCGTAGAGCTGTGCTTCTTTGAGGGTCATCGTCTGCTCAGCGTCAGCGAGATCGCTTGCGACCTTTTCGAGCGTAGCAGTTGCCGACGCGTCGTTTTGGTTCGAGGCGACTTTGGTCTGCTGAGGGTGCACGCCTTCTAAAGCGCTTTCCAGAGCGGCCCGCTTTTGGTCGAGGTCGTGCACTGTTGCCGGTGCCGACGCGACTTTGGTCGTCTGTGAGTCAGCAACCCCATTGAGGTCGTTGAGGATGTCTTTGATCGAAGGCATGTCTATTCCTTGTTAACGTGGTGATCACGAGATCGGGTCACGGTAGCGCCATATTAAACGACAAGATCTGCAAATCCAAGTCCTTTTAGGACAGTATTGACTGACCAATCAAGGAGCAAAGATCATCAAGATCTACTTCATCGTAGGACATGGGGTCATGTGACGCCAGTTTAGTTGCGCGTTTGTACAGCTGATTAAGTAAGTGTCCAACGCCGCCTACACCAGCCGATGTGCCGATGGTAGTGGATATTGGGTTCGCACGTGCGACGTTCCCGAGACCTGCAGGGGCGACGGACCCGTGGTCTTGTGCGAGTAGTCCCGTCAGGAGAGCGCCGCCTGCAAGAGGCACGACAAGCTCCAACGGTACAGAGCTGCGTTTTTCAATAAACTCTGTATTTACAGGGACTTTGATGCCCTGGTCGGTGTCGAGCTTGTCCACGCCTTGGCCTTTTATGAGCCCATATGTGCCGCCCATGGCGCCAAGTGCTGCAGGCGCAGCGAGCCACGGGTACTTTGAGCTTAAGACTTTGTAGCCGCCGCCCATGATGGCAGACAATCCCGCCAGTTCGGCCATCTGTTTCTTTGTGTTCTCTGTGTCCGCACGCTCTGCTGCGCGGCGCGTTGTCTGGTACGTACGCCCCGATTTAGGGTCACGCCACTCGAGCACTTGATGTGTCGGGGTGTAGTACGCGCCGTCGGCAGACATCTCTTCGCCAGGCAAAAGCGCCATGATGTTGGATTTGTCGACCAGCGGGCCTATACTCTCGGGGATGTAGGTACGTGCCAGGTAGTCTTTGTACAACGCACGCTTCTCGCGCAGGGGCGCAGCCAGCCGCATGACGTCAGGCGAAACGTACTCTGACGCCACTTTAAAGAAGCCTACGTCTTCTAAGCGTTTGTAGACGTGAGGCATCTCGGCCATGACCGCGGCCACTTTGCCTTGCGACATCGCTATCCGCTTCTCGACTTCATTGTCTGTGGGAAGTCCATTTTGCGCGGTCAGGAAGCGGAAAATCTCGACCGTAGTCGGGATCATTCCGAGTGCGTTGAACGAGCTAAAGAGCTGCGGCGATGACACGTGACTGATGGACTGCATCTGCTCGTGGCTAAGCGTCGGCGTACCGCACAGCCACCCGTTCATCGTACGCAGCAGGTTCTTTGTGTGCTGGTACTCTTCTTCCGACATGGTTACGGAATTGGTCGTCGGGTTTACCATGTCGCCCGTGATGACCTTGTCGATGTCTGAGACTTTCTGCAGGATCGCGCGCTTCTCGGACAAGTCGTCGACACGCGCACCCAGCGCGGCACTTGTCTGCAGTGCGTACGGCTCCGCGACCTTTTTCATCGTGTAGCCGATACGGTCTGCTGGCTTGAATACGAAGCTGATGTCAAAGAGATGGGGTGCGGGGTTCCAGACGTAGTCACGGAAACCGTCAGGGGACAAGCGGTTCATCCCAAACTCAGGGTTCGACCCGTTGACGTGCTCGCAGTACTGCTCTCGAGTAGGCGCGCGGTTTCCGCACCGGTTGCACACATCGTACTTGATCCGGCAGCCCATCGAGACAGCGGGGAATTCCCCACCATCAATACGGCCTACGATGTCCATCGCCTTGGAATTTTCCAGGCTGAGCAGGAGCTCAACGCGGTGCATCTTCCAGTTGTAGAAGGATTTCATGACATCGCCAAAGCCCTTCTTCGGGTCTTTGTTGATGTGGTGACGGTAGGCCTTTGCGTGCTGCTCAAACGTCTTGTGGTGCTCAGGGAGCGTCTCGCCTGGTGCGACCGCCCACTGCCCTGCAATCTTTACAGGCTTTTCCGCGAAGGCGTCGCCGTTGCGGTTTGGCCCGTAGTACTCACTGGCGGACATCGCCAGGACGAGCACAATGGTGCGCCCCTCGACAGCATCAATCGTCGAGCAGTAATCCAGTGTGTCCGACGACGCGTATTTGTAGAGTGCACGGTCCCGGGGGTCGATGATTTGACACCGCGCCTCGCCCGTACGCTCAAAGTGTTCGTCGAACTGTAGGATCTTTGGGAGCATGGGTTACCCAGGTAGTTGAGCGGCAGGACCGACCATGGAGTAACCTTTTCGTAGGGCGTTATCTATATGCTTGTACTCGTCTGTGGCCGCATCACTGAGGCCGCCCGCTTCGTACAGCATCTGCGCGCGAGTTTTTGCCTCTTTTGTGCGCTGATGTGTAGACAGTCCCGCACACCTCATCGCGCGATTGTATCTGTGCTCAAACATCAGTTTGTCCCTTCGTAAGCCATGAGGTTTTGGAGCCGAGATTCCATCGGGAGGTTGACCGGCGGAAGCTGGTTTAGCGCGTTACGAACAGTGTTGCCCATTGTATCGGCAGGCTGCAACCCGTAGTAGGCGCCGGTGCCCGCGCCGCCAAGCAAAAGCATGTTGCGAAGCGCGTTTGACGCCTCCGGCGTGGCGTCGGCGAAAGACGGAGCGTCTAAGTCGGGGATGTCGTCCACGACGCTTTCCCGCATCGTTGGCTCGCCGGGGATGTCGTCCACGACGCTTTCCCGCATCGTTAGCGCGGGCGTTTCGTCTGCGTAGGTTACCTCGGGTATCTCGTCCACGACGCTTTCCCGCATCGTTAGCGTGGGTCTTCTTTGTTCCATCCGCCGCTGCGACTCCGCTTTTAAACGTGCCTCCTGAGTGGCGTACCGCTTTTCTACAGCCCGGCGCGGGCCGCCAGGCAGTATTTCCGCGGGGCCGACCATGTTGTACTCCTCGGCGTTAGCACGCTCGATGTTGTGCGGTACGTATGTTGTATCATAAGCGTTGGCAGCGTAGTAACCACCCTCACCCTCGCGCATTTTACTACGGCCACCGCGCCTCTGACGGTAAAGCTCGGGCGTGTACATCGTGTCGCGCCACGGATCGGTGAGGTACGGGTCCTTCCAGTACTTGTATCCAGGCCCCGCCTTGTCCTCAGGGGCGGCGACAAAACCGTCCCGAAGGAGGCGGGCAACTGCGTTATCACTGAGATCCCCTGCCTCAAACAACTCCTGCGCGCGCGACTTCGCTTCTTTCGTGCGAAGAGGCAGCAGTCCCGCACACCTCATCGCCCTGTTGTACCCGTTCTCAAACATCAGTTGTCTCCTCAGGAACATGCGTTACTGCGTCAAAAGCTCTTCGACAACGAACTCGCGGTTAAGCGCACGGATACTCGCGACTTTCTCGGTCTGCTCTACGCCGTCCAAAAGCTCGTCGAGGTAGCAGGCGGTGGCCAGGTGTGCTGCTTTTTCTCGGTTCAAGACTTGTCCAAGGATGGGCTCTTGGGCCGACCCCATCTTTTCGCCGCGCCGAAACTGGTCCATCGCAGCGTAGTTTTTCTGGCGCTGTGAGTCGATGGCCTGGTCGTCGATCATCTTTTTGCCGCCGTACCCCAGAAGGCCCAGCCCGCCTACGCCCACGGCGGTTTGCAGAGCTCGGTTGCGTGCATCTTCGGTGAAGTCGTCACTCAACGCGCTTCCCGCGGCGTACCCCGGGACGGCGAGCCCTGTGCCAACAGCGCCTGCCTGGAGCAACTTCTTGCCTGCGTCACGTAAGACAGGGTTTTTGGAGATACCATCTAAGATACCGCCCATGCCTGCTTCCTTGATACCGTCTACGATCTCTTTGTAGAGAGCGTGCTTGGCGGTCGCGACCTTTTCTTGGCCTTCAAATGCTGGGTGGGACAGCCTTGCTGCGACTTTGATTTTGTCTGCGAGCGTGAACGCAGTCTTCTTTGGCCGGATGTTCAAGGCCGCGGCGGCCTTGATTCCGTTATGGATGGCGCGCTGCTCACGCTTACGAATGTGCGCGTGCTTGGCGACGTGTCCCACAGCGTCCGCTACGGAGAAGTCTTGGCGTGCACCAAGGATGTCGAGTAGCGGCGCCGACTTTAGGTACGCCACTTTTTGCGTCCCAATAGCACCTTCAAGCGCTTGCCAGAGTAGTTCTTGGTCTACCATCATTTCTCTCCTGTCATAGCGCGATTGACGCGTGCAAGGTTTCCGAGTGTGCCGTAGTCCGGCCCGTTGGCAGCCATCATGGCTTCACGCAGGAAGTTTTTGACGGCGAATTCATCTGTCGCCACCTCCGGCGCGAACCGAACCATCGAAGCAAACGCGCGACGAAGCATGTCGAGCTCACTGTCGCTAGCTTCGCGTAAGAGTGGATCACTGTCCAGAGCCCGCTGAAACATGGCGTCTTGTGAGAACGACATCGTGGCGTTGCGGGCAGCGCCTACTGCTCCGCCCAACGCTTGGCCCAACAAGTCGTTGATCATCGTGGCGGTGTTCGAGCCTGCCGTTGACGCGAGGGACTGGACGTATTTGTCTTGGGCCTGCGTTCGGGTGTTGACGCCAAACAGCTCTTTTTCAGCCATGTAGGACAGCGGCTCGTCTACTGCAGCGATGCCTGTCGCGGCCGCCAAGCCCCCAAGACCTGTTAGCGCTGCTTTGCCCGGCGCAAACTCGTCTGCACTGCGCATTAGCTTGTCGCCTTGGAGCGTGTAGTCAGCGCCCTGTCCAAACATCTGCTTGGCGGTGTCTATAATGGAGCCTGTATCGAAGTCACGCAGCGCGGTTGCTTTGGGATCGCTACCATGCGCCATCAGCTCTTCGAGCACCTTGCTGCCTACCGGCTTGTTGCTCTGGCGGGTGACAAAGTTCTTGAGAAGACCACTTAGCGCGTCGACAGCGCCTCCGGTTACTTTACCGACGGGGGCACCTATGCCCGCCACCTTTTGGCGCCGACGAACGAATGTGTTGAACGGGTCAGACATGGGCGTTTCTCCTCGCATTTGTGCTTCGTTGAGCGGGCCAAGTACACGGTTGTGCTTGAACGCCCGGTCTGCGCCGGCGACGTATCCGCCGCCGCTTATAACGGCGGCCAGACCCAGCGGCGTGAATAGGGAGCTAAGCACAGGAGACTCGTCCATGTACTCAGCAATTCTGGGGTCGCCGGGCTTTAAAGTCCCTTTAACAGCTTTGCCTACTGGGGTAACAGCATCGCGTATGCTTTTTAAAAGCTTGGGGTTGCGCACATTCTCCGCGCGCTGGCGCATTTGGCCGGCTAAGAACCCGTGGCCTTCCTCCGCAAGCTGCTCCGCGACGTCGTCGAAACGCCCGGACACCAGGTCTCGGCCCGCCCCCGCAAACTTGTACGCGTCATCATGCATCAAGTTGCAAGCCCCGAGTGTACTGGTTATGCCACTCGAGGCCGCGACCAACGTCACAGGCAGTTTGGTATGCTGCAACAGCTTCCTTGAAAAGCGCGTGTTCCCGCCGCTCGATGACGAACTCCGTCGGATTTTCCCAGGCTTCGGCGGTCTTCTCTTGAGGCAGCCGCATCAGCTCACGCAGCTTCTCAATGGTGTGCTCAGCGTGTTTACCGAGTAAACCGTAGGCGTCGCGTGCAAACTCGTCGAACTCGATTGCGTCGGTGTACCGGAACTGTTCACGTAACGCAGCGACCTTGTCGTTGTAGTTGAGGTACGCCTCGTGGAGCCGCGTCTCGAGCTCGTCTGTTGTCTTGGCTACTTTGTCTGCCGCGGCCATGACGTGGCGTGCCGCAACCTTTTCTTGCTGAGGTTCCTCTACATGAGGCACCGCTTCACTCGCTACTTTCTGGACACGCTCGCGTACCTGGTCCCAACGCTCATCAGGGAGCTCAGTGAAGAGCACCGCTGCCGTCTTCTCTAGCGGCGAATTTTTGTCCACCGTCGCGGGGCTTGCAAACAGGCAATCCAGAACGCCAGTAGGGTCAACTACGTCGAACTCAACGTAACGGTGCTCCGCCATCTTCTCGAACAGCTCGAGGTGGGCGTGCACGTTGGTTGCCTCGACAAGCCGACGTGTTTCGTTGGCGTTTAGACTTAAGTCCTGCGCGACCTTGACGACCCCTGCGTCTAAGGCGCACCGCTTTTCGATGAAGTCTGAAATGATGGCTTTAGCCATGCTTTGGTACTGTCGATCGTTGTAGCTCATGGCGTGCTGCCTTCGTCAGGATGAATGATGTCGTCGTCGTTGATCTCGCCCTTTGATGCGGTGCTGTTAACCATCTCAAGCCGGATTTTAAGCTCTTCGCGGTGGCTTTGGTTGGATTCGAGCACGTCGGGAAGCGTACGTATTGCGCCGATCAGTGTCGAGCTCCACTGCCGTGCTTCTTTCGTGAAGTCACTATCCAAGCGGCTTCCGAACGGTACCTTGGAGAACCGATAACTCTGTCCAATCAACTCTTTAAGGGCAGCATCAGGGGGCACTTCGTAATCTGTACGAGCAAACGTTGCGGACAGATAGTGAATACCCATCTCAACGGCAGCCGTCATGACTTCGCGCCCGAATGTGTCGCCGCTGGGGTCGTCGGGGTAGCTCCGTACGTACGCTTCTAAGTCGAGACGGTCTTTGAATTCGTCGGGGTCAAAGAAGACGTGTGTGTAGATGCGGACAACATCTGTTCGGATCGACAATACGCTTTCAATCTCTTCAGCGCGTGCGCGCGCAAGAATAAACGCCTCGAGAATGGAACGCTTGTAGTGATTCTTGAAGATCGAGTATGCGTACAAAACGTCCGCGGGGACAGAGGTGTCGCCGCGTAAAACAGACGCCATTGCAAACAAGACGGGGTCGTCAGACGAGAACGTGTCGGACTCGACTGCCTCTTGCAGCGCCTCGAACTTGTGCCGAGGATTTGGTGGTGCACCAAAATCCACGTCTTAGCTCCCCTCAGATACAAAGCCACTCAGAGACTGCAGCGCACCGCCAAGGTCAGAGAACAGCGTTTCGAGCTGGTTACGAATCTCAGTGTACGCCGCGTCCCCCACTTGGCTGCGCATGTCTGTGCCCTTCATACGCACCTCGGTGAGCATACGCCCAACAGAGTCCAGCGCGTCACGAAGCATCGGCATCTGCGCCGTGATGGCGTTGTCGAAGGGGTTTTCTTTTGCAAGCGACGCCATCGCAGCCGCGTCAAACAGCTCTGGGTCCTCAAGCTGCATGGCGGACTCCATCATGCCGGGCTGCTCTACGGGCATGGCTTCACCGGGAGGCGGCGCAGCACCGGGAGGCGGCGCAGCACCGGGAGGCGGCGCAGCACCGGGAGGCGGTCCCATGAGCTCAGGGGGCAACATCGGAGGCGGAGCACCCATCGACGCTGCAATCTCGTTTGCACGCCCGGCGACCATTTGAATGGCGCTAAGCTGTGTCTGTAGATTTTCCTGCTGTGAGGCCATTTGCTGCATGAGCTCATCTGTTTCCATCATGAGCATGTCTGCAACTTCAGAGGCAGCAATCTCCACTGGAGTAGGCTCCGGTGGGGGAGGCGGTGCCATGCCCATGCCCCCGCCCTGCAACATAGCAGGGTCAACAGGCTGACCTGTGGCTGGGTCAATCATCTGTCCCGTCTGAACGTCGATAAGCAGCCCCGTTTGCGGGTCGTAAGGCATGCCCGTAGCAGGGTCGATGGGCAGCCCCGTTTGCGGGTCAATCTGTTCTTGCGGCGGTGCTCCACCCTGCGGCGGTGCGCCACCCTGCGGCGGGGGCGCTTGTCCTGCCGGAGGCGCCATCATGCCAGGGCCCTGGGCAAGCTTCGTGGCGCGGTGTGTGAATGTACGCATGGCCTGGCTCGACACAGCGTACCGGGTCGACTTACCGTCAGCCTGTGCCTGTTTCACCATCTCAAGCGCGCCGGGAGACTCAGCGTCGTAGACGTCGATGAGGTGTTTTACTGCGGCCATTTTGGACGTCAAAAGCTGGCCGTTGCAGTAGAACTCACCTGCGCCCGCCGACTTCATCTGGATTCGCGGAGCACCCGAGAGTGTCAGCGCGTCGTAGTACATCGACATGATCGCTTCAGGATCTTTTAAGATCTCATTTGGCGAACGCACCGCTGCTGCCGCAATGAAGCGGTAGTTCTCTGGGATGAGGATGACAGTCTCGACGCCGAACGGCTCAGATTGCTTACGCTCAGCCTGCGTCTGGAATTCGTGCGGGACATACTCCGCGTTGTCGCGCCCGTGTGGTCCGCGTTTGCCTGTGAACAGGCGCGGCGCCGAGATGGGGCTGTTTTTGTGCTGGATGAGAAGCACGCGGTTACCCGAGTAGGTCTCCCCGTAAACGTGCCGGTCCCCGTCCTTGGTCTTGACCAGGTCGATCTTGATGGGCTCAAACGCCACCATGTTCTTGTGGTCAGGATTGAAGAAGAAGCCGCGCTGTCCGTTGCGGGGTGTTCCCTGCTGGGGCTTGGTGACGTACTTCTCAAGTTTCTCGGGGGTTTCTTGCGCGTCGAGGTGTTGCGCGGAGAACCCTTTCTTGGACAGCACCATCTCGCCGTCTTCGGTGAGCACCATGCGACACGTTTCGTTGTACTCTTCGTACTTGCCGTAGCTGTTGCCTGGACGCGGGTTCTTGTCGTAGCGCAGGTCGTCGGAAGTCAGAACGCGTGTGAAGACGAGTGACTTGCGTACCTTACCGTCGGTGAAGAAGACGTTGTAGAAGCCAACAGAGCTCGGAACCTCAAGCTCCAACGGGCGCTCTGTCGACACCATCAGTGCAGGGTCAGGGCGCTGGTCGTTGATAGCGAAGCCTTCCGATGCGATCGCTGCCTGCGCTTCAGGGGTGCGGTCACCGAAGAATGCACGCGTCTCTGCGACGGGCGTCTCCATCGTGATGAAGGTCACTTCAGCCGTCGAGGACGCTTGTTTGACAGTTTCAGGGTGCGGGATAAGCGCAGCTTTGAGCGTGTTTACCCCGTAAACACTGAACGCGTGTTTCGCCAGAAGCGGATTCGCTTCCATCGTTTTGACAAACGCTTGTTTGACGCGGTTGTGCGCGCAGTCCAGGTACGTCGGGAGCTGTAGCCCTGCACTCGCGTAGCTGTAGCGCCCCGTGGTTGGGGGCACAACGACGTTACGGATGTCCAAATCAGACGTCGCGTAGTCAGATGGCTTGACCGGACTGCCAAGCTTCGACGCGTCCATACGGTCGAGTTCGGCCAGGTAGTCAGGCGTAAGGGGCAGCATCATGTCGAGCGACTTCACGTACATCGTGTCGAACGGCATGATTTCGTTGTCGCTTAGGACAACGGGAATGTGCACCTCGTCATCGCCACGCATGACGATGAAGGTGCCGGTGGCCGAATTGGATTCGGAGTCGAGATCGAGGATTTTGAGTGTGGCGACCTCGTCTGCGATTTCCGGGTTTTTCGTGATGAGCTGGTTCATAGCGAGGTCTTGAAACGCCGCTTCGAAAAGCTCTTCAGGAGACCCGCCGCCTTCGCTCATCATAGACTGCGTACGTGGCGACAAAGCAGACATAGCGTTCCTCGTTCAGCTCAGAATTTCTCGTATCGCCGGTACCGCTTGCAGAAGGGCTTCGACGCCGACGTCTTTGACGGCACTACGTGCTTGTGCAGCGCGTGCCTCTGGCGGTGCTTGTCTGACAGCCCGAAGACCGCCTGACATTTTATCTCCCACCAACGGCGCGCCAGTCATGACGTTGAGTAGGTCCAGAATCTTAAGCAGCTGACGCCGCTGTTCTGGGTCTTCGATGAACACTTGGGCCCCAAGAGTAGCAGGTACTTGTGCTGCTACGGTCATTCGGTTCAGCGCACGGATGATGCGCAGTAAGTCACCGTACGCACCGGATGCTGCTTGTGGTACGCGTCCGCGTTGCTGTTCCTGACCCGCCTGCAGCAGTGCTTGGAGGATCTCTTGCTGGTCTTGGGACCCAAAGTTCATGTTTGAATTACCCGGTTAGCCGGCCGATTTGCGCGAGCAAGTCAGAAGCGGTCTGGTCGACTGGGCGGTAAGCTTCTGCAACTTTCTGCAAAAACTCTTCACGCTCGAACGGCTCTTTCGACATGCACGCTTTCACGGCAGCGACTTTCTCGTTCTTGGGCATGTTCTTGGGCAGACGAGGTGCAATCTCGTGTGCGGTGCGCGAGAAGAAGTCTTCCCACGAAGCCTGCTTCGACGCTTCGGCCACCGAGTTCGAGCTGGCGCCGCTGTGGCTAGGCTGGTCTGGGTGATCGACTTCTTCACCGACGTTGGCTGCGCCTGTCTCGTTGAGGTTGGCGTTGCCTTGCCCGACGTTCGCGTACCCTTCCGGGCGACGCTTAGCGTCCATGGCCGCCTCGGAGTTAGCCGAGTCGTTCATGAGGTTCTGCTGTTCCGGGTCGTCGCCCATGATGGTCGACGGGCCGCCACCACCTCCACCTTCTCCGCCCATCGCGAGCTTACGCAGCGCGTTGGCGATTCCGGCGGACTTTTGACGTGCCGAAGATGGTGACGTCTGCGTCGACGCCGCCACAGCGGAGTTGCTTCCAGCGCCGCCATGCGACGGGGCTTTCGGGTGTGCCATTTCTTGGCCGACTCGAGCGGTGTCGTCTTCGCCGATGTTGGTGTTTCCACCCTGACCGACAAGCGCGTAGTTCTCGGGGCGGTCATCGAGCATCGCCTCAGCGTTGGCCGAGTCGCTCAGAAGGTTTTTCTGGCCGGGCTTGCCGTCCATGATTGTCGAGGGACCCGACTCCATGGCGAGCTTCATGACGCCTTCGACCATGTCGCCGTAGGCAAGTCGCGCGTTCTGTCCGATGGACGCGCCCTGATTGACCGACGCAAATTTGCCGGTCGACTTGAGCTGGCGATCGAACTGCACCAGGTGCTGGGCGACCTTGATGGTGTCTTCCCATGGTACTGCGTCGGCCGATGGCTCAATGCTAATTTCATATGATGCGACGGCGCATGCCTGCTTGAGCATGTCATGCGTAGGAATTTTGGTAACTCCGCTACGCTGCAGGTATTCACCAACGCCGCGGGCGAAGGATTGACGAGTGATATTAGGCACGGTTGCTCCTTGAGAGATCCTCGAAGTACGCGTGAAGTATAAGATCTGCGTTGATCTAAAACAACAACGTTTTAGCGCGCAGGTCGGGTGTTGGCAACCCCGGAGGGTGCTTGCTGCTGTTGTTGTTGTTGTTGCTGCGTTCGGCGGCGTCTCAGTTCGTCGTAGTATTGCTGCGCGCTCGTACGCGCTGACTGTAGGTCAGAGTACTGCTCCATGACAGGACTAGACTGCCAACCCCGTGAGTAGGCAGACCGTAGACGGTCTGAAACGGCGTGGTCTCCTGCGTCTTGAGGCGGCGTGTAGTTCGGGTCGAGACCACGCCCGATTGCTTTACCTCCCGCGATGACGGGCGAGGCAAACGCGACGCCGCCAAGGTTGAACGGGCTGGCCGCGGCCCACCCAAGAACGTCACCGACAGCACCGCCTACGTTCTCGTAGCGCGACTCGTTCTCGCCGACAGGTTCCGTTGCGGCGTAATAAAGAGCCTGGGCGGGCGCGACGAACGTGTAGTACTTGGCCGCCGCTTCCATTGCAGCGGGCGCAGCCAGTTCCTTTAGCGATCCCTTACCTGCGCGCCAACGTTTGTAAGATCGCAGCGTATCCGGGTCGATCGCGAAGTCTCCCGCCATAACACCGCCACGTCCAAGTATACCGCCTGTACGGTAGCGCTGGCGAAGTACCTCTAACGGGTCCTCGCCAAAGACCATGTCTTTTGCGAAGCGGCCAATAGGGCGCCCGCGTCGCTGCGCCTGCATGTAGTCTTCGTACATCTGCGGCGTAATGCGCTGCCCCAACCCCGGTTTAATGGCGTCAAACTCTTTGGGATCGAAATCAGGAATGGCCTCGCCTTTGTACTGGCGACGTAGGCCCGGACGACTCTCGTCGAGCTTGCGTATGAAAGCGTCGCCTTCAGAGGTCATGATGCCGCGGTCCGTTAGCCCAGCGTCTTCTAAGTCCAATCCGCCCATACGATCGGCCGCGCGGCGAAGCTCAACTGCGCGCGAGTCGACGCCGCCGCTGGGCGAGATAATCTTAAACGTGTCGTCATCAAGCGCTTTTCGGAGTTTGTTTGCGCCAGATACACCCGCACCGCGCCCGAACATTACACGTTTAAGCGTGCTCAGCGATGCCTGCTTTGCCTCCATGGGCACGCCGTCGACCAGAGCTGCAGCGTCCAGGGCAGACTCCTCTGGAGCAGGCGGGGGCGGGGCAGGCGCTGCTTTTGGTTTCGGGGCTTCGGCCACTTCTGCGTCCGGGTTGTCGACGAAGAACTGTACGATAGATTCGAGCAGGCCTGGCTCTCCTTCGTCTTCTCGCCGCTGCTGCGCGTCGCGACGCAGCTCACGTGTGGGCCGGTTAATAGGCGCGGTCAGCGTGTCGACAACGAATTGGTCAACTTCGGATGCGTACTTGCCCTGCTGCCCCGTCGCGAACGGGCGTCCCTCGATGTAGGCAGGTACCGGAGACGTCGACGAAACATCTGTCGTCATGCCAAAGCCGGCCCCGTCGACGAGCGTCTTACGCAGGTACCGGTGGGACAGTCGGCTCATCCAGTCGTCACTCAACAGAGGCGTCTGGATCATCGACTTCATGATTGGCTCAATGCGCGGCCCTTTGGTTGCTACCTCTACTTCTTTAACGTTTTGGCGCTTGAGCTCAGATATTACGCTCTGCGTGACGCGGGTGCCTTCTGTGTAGTGAAGTACAGGGGCGGCGAGCGTCTTACCCTGTGCTTGTCCGACGGGGATACGTTTAGGTGACTTGCCGAACGCTCCCTTTATTTTGTTGAACTCAACAACGTCGCCTGGAATGAACTGGCCTGAGTCGTCGTCTTCGACCCGAACGTAGTTCATCGCCTTACGGGACAGGAGCTCCGTGTGACGCCGGTCAATGTCGACGCCCTGACGCCGGTAGAGCTTGGTGAGCGAGTCCGACAGGTAGCGTCTACCTTCGCCGATGCCTTTGTGCCGTACGACGGCGTCGGGCATGGGCGTGCCATCGGTGAGCGCGTCGCCTGCTTCAACTCGGTCGCCGACCTTTACAATGGGGTCGAGTTTGGGCGGCGTGTAGTAGCGCTTGCCAGCAAGCGTAATGTAGTGGCCGCCCTGCGGCGCCTTAACGATGCTCTCGATTTTGCCGTCTTTTTCCGCGATAGCGGCTTTGTCCGTAAACGACTTTGGCACTTCGGTGAGCGTCTTAAAACCCGACAGCCCACGGAGCTTGTTGTCGTCGCCGCCTGCCAGTCGGACGCCGTGTTTTGCGTTCAGGACGAACTGTGTAAGCGGCTCCGTCAGAGCCTGCGCACTGCGAGAGCCGACGTTTGTCCCGACAGGGTAGGGCTTGCCCCACTCGTTTAGGCCCATGCATTTACGGCATACACCGTCCTTGGCTTCACACGTAGAGGGCGAGCGCACGAGTATGCGGTCGACCCCCTTCTTGTTGAGCGTGTTGACGACGTCTGGTGTGACGAGCTCGTTCCGGGGCAGGCCTGATTCTGAGCGTGCCAAAAAGCGGTCGGCAATCTGGTCATCGGTGTCGAGCATGATGCCTGAGCGTGTGCCGCAATCTTCCTGCGTAACGACCAGGTCTTCCATATTCGACACGACCACCTTTGCAGCGGCGCCCGGCTCGACGACCGACCCCGTGGACGCAATCGCGTTACGACGTGATTCGACGCCCGTCACCCACGCATCAGCAGGGTTAAGGCCTTGCGCATATGATTTGGTGACGAGCCACGGCGTGACCTCGCCGTGTGCGGTCGCCACCACAGGGGAAGCCACAGTCTTCATCAACTGCGGAATGGAGCCCCGGCCTCCTGACCTGGCCATGATGGTCATGTCAGAGGGGTGATTTTTTGTGATGTCTACAAACTTGTTCTGCGTGTCGAGCAAGATGCCGCGCTTTTCTTCGTCGGACTTGGCCGCCTTCATTTTACGCAGCGCGTCCTGCATGACAGGGTCACGGTTTTTGTAGTCAGGCGCGATGTCATCAAGCCCCACAGAGATACCTTCCCAGGTAGCTACCTGGTCCCCCACACGCTTGATCTCTTGAATTGCCTTTACGTACTCACGGGGGTTGCTCTTGGCGTATGTGGTCATCGCCTTGCGCAGCTTTCCCTTTGTGATGGGGCCGTCAATGGTGACGCCCGAAGGAAGCGCGTCCTGCATGAGCATTTGCCCAAACGTCAAATCAACCATACCCGCCCCCTGCGCCCATTCGACTGTACCGATTTGCGCCGTATGCAAAGCCCGGAGCGGCCAGTGCACCTGCGGTAAGCGGCGCGTCCACTACGTCGAACGCTTGCATCGCTTTGCCTCCCGCTGTTGTCGGCTTCGCCGTTTGATCCGCAAGACGCGTCGCTCTGAAGTACTGTCGGGAGCTTTTGCCAGCGTTGTTTACGGCACGCGCACCGGCAGCTACCCCTTTCCCGGTTGTTTTAGCTCCCCAACCAAGCGCTTTGCCGACGCCTTTTGCTGCAGCGCCTATTCCCTGCGCGACCGCTCCCATGACAGCCGCTTCTTTGATGATCTCTTCTTCTGTCATGTAGGCCAGACGGTGCGTTACAGCAGCAGTCTTGACCCCTTGCATGGGCATGTGCACGTTCTGCTGTGCAATACTTTGCGACTCTAGAGACGCAGCAGGGCCCCAGTAAACCGGCTCTTCGTACGACGGCACGATGCGCCTGGCGTCACGAATATTCGTGCTCGCGTTTTGTACCGCTTCAATAAAATCGGAAGTACTTTTCATGACTTGCCTTTGATCTTAACACGCGAGTTCATTTTTATCTCCCCACGCTTGTACGCAGCGAGCGCATCAGCCTTCGTCGCGAATGTTTTCGTCTTGCCCGTAGCGCTGTCCTTGGTGGCCATGTAGGCGCCAATGAGCGCCTCATGTGCGGGGAAGACCATTAGATCATCTTTTGAGCGGTCACCAAACAAAAGATTGGAGAGCGTAATGGATTTGGCCTCGTTCTTGGCGGCGTCACTCACCGGCGTGTGGAGCTGGACAGTATCGCCATCATAGTCAGCATTCATTCCACTTTCAGCAAACGGGTTGAGCCGAATTGTCTTACCCGGCACAAGCTTAGGGTACGCAGCGACCATGTTAAAGCGGTGCAGCGACGGTGCCCGGTTGAACAGGACAGGCCGGTCTTGGATCTCAATGTCGAGCTCACGCTTGGCTGCAGGCGCTTGGTCTTTGTAGAGCTGACGCGCTTCGGTCGCAGAGTAGCCGTTCTTGATGAGGCGCTTCACGATGAAGGGCTCGTACATGCGCCAACCCATCTGCTCCGGCACACCAAGCTCGTCCAGCCCCAGCGTGTGGTCGGGTGCGATGGTTGCACGCCCTGACAGGTCTTGGCGCTTCTTGAGCATACGTGAGTGGAAGAACCCGCCTTTGGGTGACCCGGTGCCGGTGATTTGGCGCAAGTGACCTTTGACGCCCCGGCCTTTGTTCTGCGGGCTGACGGGATCGTTGGTCCCAAATAGCGCCCCAACGGTGTCGTGCAAGTGGCGCCGCTGCAGCTTCATCTCATCAGGGTAGCGCAGTTCTTCGGGCGTCTCTTTGATGGACTCATTGGCGAGCATGACGTCGCGATAGAGATAGTTGGCGTCAGACACCAGCGTCGTACCATCTGGGTTGGGCGTGATAGGACGCACTTTAGGGGGCGTGACGGGCAGCTTTGTAAGTACGTACGCGTCGCCTGGGCGCATCTGTTCTTTGCTAAGCGCCCGGATGTACTTCAGCTTCTTGACGGCAGTGTTCCGTGCTGAGCCGCTCCGGGACCGAACCTGCTCTTGGAGATCTTTCTCGAGCTTGTTTAGGTCGAGGTTGTTGAGCATACGCTTGACCTCTGCGGCGCCCTTGTCGTCGCGGAAATCTTGGAACTCAGACTTTGTCATGCCCAAGAGACGCCGGGCAGGCTCGACAAACACAGGGTTTACGACGGGCTCTGCTAGGTCAATCTTTGAGTACTTGTCCCCGTCTAAGCCGCCTGTCGCGGCCGGGTCAAAAAGTCCGCCTTTCTCGGGCGCAATCGTGGGCACACCGTCAATCTTTTTGGGCTTTACCAGCAAGGCGTTATTGATGGTGCGCTCTGCCATGTCGTCGATGTCACGATCTGTCAGCGGCGCCAAGGTGCGCTTGGTTCCATCTTTGTTGACCTTGATGCCTGCGCCGTGGAGCGTCTTGGTAAACTTGTCGTACGCGAAGTTTGTAGACGGAGTGGGCGCAGGCAGGCCAAGCTGTAATCGACGCCAGTACTCATCGTTCTTTTGGCCTTTGATCGACGTCACATCAGACAAGATGTTTCGAGCGTTGTGCGCGATGAGCGCATTGAACTCCATCTTACCTATAGATTTGGCGCCCTCATCGCCGCCCTTTGTAGGCTGCATGTTGGCGTCGTAGCCAGGACCGATGCCGCGCGCGGCGTAGTTGGTGTCCGTCGACTTGAACAGCTTGTAGACGTACTGGCGTCCGACGTGGATGTTGGGGATTTTCTTGTCTGAGAGTGGGTCGTAGACAGTCTCCTTGTCTTTGACCCCATGCTGCTTCATCAAGTCTTTGGCCCACTGAACGTTGTCGTGGTCGGCAAACTGGTCAATGACGACGGGCTTGCCTGTTTTCTCCGCTACTTTTCCTACCGCGGTTTCTAGGATCTGATTAGGGTTGATTCGAGTGATGATGCCCGCGGACGTCATCAGGATGTCGAGGGGCTTTTCCTTCTCGTCGCGCACCATCTGGTCGTCGGGGACGATTTTGGAGACGACGCCTTTGGCCCCGTACCGGTTCGCTAGCTTGTCGCCCACGCGCATGGGCTCGTCGGTACGGATGGTGACGAGTACTTGGCTACTCGTGATAGCGACGTCTTCGACTGTGCCTGGGTTGTGGTGGTCCCACGTCACGGCGGCGTCGCGGTACGGCTTGACCAGGGACTTGTGAAGGCGCCCAAGCATCTGTTGCTTGGAACTGGCCTGCGAAGACTTCATGGCGGCGATGACAATCTCGCCGTTGTTGATGCGCTGGCCTTTCTTGATGACGCCTTTGCGGTCCAGCCGGTTGTACTCCGCTTTCGAGTAACGCGACCCGAAGTAGGCTTTGTGCTTGTCACGGTCGAGAACAGTCGACGGGTCGATGTCGATCTTCTCTTTGTACATGTGCATCGACGTCATCTTCGACGCAGCGCCCTCCGAGATAACGACAGCGTCGTTTGAGTTCAGCCCGTTGTACGGCATGTACCCCACCGACATGTTCTTCCCCAACGCGAGTTTACCGTTACGGGTGAAGTTGTTGTCTGCCAGCACCTGGTTCTTTTTGACGCGGTCACCCTTCTTTACTTTGAGCTCGTCGTTCAGGTACGTCTTCGACATCAACGGAAACATCTGCGAGTAGGGGACTTTGTGAAGCTCCGCGTCGTCCGCGGCTTGTTTCATCATGCGGCCGGGCTCGTCTGGGTCATACGAAGAGAGCCCCATTCCCTCGTATATTTTCATGAGCGTTTCTTTGTCGACCGCTTTGTCCTTGTAAGGACGTGCACGTAGCCGCAGTACCTCGCCGCGGTGGTCCTCTGTTATGCGCGCCATAAGCTCACGCGCCAACCCTTGCCCGCGGTTGTCTGGATTTACCCAGACGCCGCTGATCCAAGGCCCATCGCCCTCTGTAGAGGTAGGTTTTAGCGACGCATACGCTACGTTTTTTCCATCTATGTGCGCATCGTACCTACGCATGAGTTCTTCGTCGTCGTCAGACCCGTGGTCATCAAATACGCTGTACGTTACTTCTGATGCGCTTTTCATCCGGTCCGGCCGAATGTAAACGAAGTCTCCGTCGATCTTGTCGATGGTGCCGTCGACAGGTGAGATTGGAACAGTCATCTCACCGAATTCTTGTTCAACGGTACGATCGTCCCCCGCCCAGCTACGCACTTGGACGTACGGCTCTTCACGCTCTTTAAGGGGCAGCGCCTGGGTCTGCATCTTCGAGCCCATGATGTTTCGGTTGCCCTGCGCCGACTCCAAAAACGGCACCAGATTCGTAGTAGGCGAGTACATCGACGCGGAGGTGGGGATGCTGTAATCGACCTCAGTAGGCTTCACCGATACAACTTTGCCGCGACGCATGGCGTCGACGTACTTACTTCCCGTCAGCTTTTGGTTAGGGAACGCAATCGTCTTGTCTTCCAACTCGTCTGCCCGCTTGTACTCAACCTGGCCTGTTCGCCGGTTCTTAAGCGGCGCATACATATTGCCGTCGTCATCGCGCGCCGTGTGCAGCGCCGTGCGGACATCGATACCTGCTTTGCCTGACTCGGGCGTACGGACAGGGTCAATCATTCCGAAGTGGGAGTAGTGGACATCGCGCGCTTCGTCGGGGACGGCCAGGGTCGAGGAGATGCCGCCCTCACCCAGCGACGTCACTTTGACGGACTGGTCGATAATCTCCATCGGGTTGATCTGCATAGGCGTAGCAGACAGGGCCGACGTCGTGAGGAAGTTGTGCACGGACTTTGAGAACGGCGCGTTGGGCAGCACGTCGCCTACTTTGAGCGCGTCCTTTGTCTTGGACCGGTTCATTTTTCGTCGGACTTTGGAGCGCACGTCGCGTGCTGCGTCTTTCTCGATGCGCTCTTTGAAGAACGACTCAACGGTATGCAGCGTCTTAAATGCAGTGGAGTCGCGGTCGTCCTGCTCTTCTTTGTCGTTGTAAACGTTGAGAAGCTTCTGGCTTGCACGCAGGAGCGCCTTGGGCTGGACCGTGTCGAACTTTTGGCCCAGCGTCATCTGCGTAACGTTGGCGTCCATGCTCGTCGTTTTGTACGACTCTTTGATGGCCTCAATGCGCTCTTCGTGGGACAGCCCTGTCTTACGTGCAAAAGACGGGATGACCTTTTCGTAGAGCTTTCGGATGTGTTTGTTTTCTTTGCCCGACGAGTACGACTTGTTGATCTTTGTGACGTCCGCATTCCACATGCGGGTCATCTTGGAGTCGCTCACGCCAAGGGCAGACAAGACCGCGTACAGCGGAATGCGTGTCGTGCCGTACTGCATGAAGAACACGCCGCGCTCAGGGTCCATCTCCAGGCGGAAGTTGCGTCCTTTGGAGAGGTTAAATGACGCCTCGAGCTGGCCATTTTCGCGTTGGCGTGTGTAGACGCCGGGCTTGATTCGGACCTGGTTTGCGACCGTGTAGTCGTTACCTCCCATTACAAATGTGTGCCGCTCCGTAAAGTAAGGTAGGTGCACGAGTGTACGCTTTGATCGGTCGAGGATCTTACCTGACTTCTTGTCCTTGAGAGTCACGGTGCCCTTCAAAGGCTCCACCAGCGTACGGCCTTCCATGAGCGCCAGCTTCTGCTCAGACGGAGAAAAGACAGTCGGCTTGTAATCGAAGTCTTCAACGTCGAGTTCGTAGTCGTCCGTCGACAGCGAGGGGATGACGTTCCGGATACCGTCCATTGCGTGTTGCCGGATGCGCTCGCGGCGGTCTTCTGCGCGGGTCATCAGCTCATACAGGCGTGGTTTGTCGTCAGCCATACCGTTCCTTATCCGTCAATTGTCGCGCCCAAGTCTACACCCAGCGCTGCCAAACTGCCACCCGATCCGTGGTATAAGTGTGTGCAACACACTCCCCTTGCTCGCATGTCCCAATGCGCAAGCGGGAGTTTTATTCATTCAAGGGACAACGGAGAAAGCGATGTTCGGTAAGAACAAGGAAACAGTCGCGCCGCAAAACGGCTGGCACCGTCTGGTGCAACGTCTGCGTATGAAAGTCCAAGAGCTGTGCGTGCAGCTCGAAGACGCATACGAAGCCCACGCACAGGACGTCGCGGCCAGGGAGGACGCGCTCAACAGCTTGAAAGTAACCGCACTGCGCATGCGGCAACGCCTGCGCGAGTACAAAGAAGAGGTCGAAGCCCACGCTTCCGACAAGAAGCTCCTTCTGGAGCGAGCAGGGCGCATTGCTCTGCTAGAACAAAAGCTGCTTCGCCTGCAAAAGGCGATTGCAGCGCGCGACGCCTGGGAGGGTTGCGACGTAGCAACCCCGGCAGGCAGGGGCACGTGCGTCGGAGTAGGCGCGACCGTGGACGTGCTGCTCGAAGCAGGGCACGTATGGCGCGGAACGTGCTTCGACGAGCTCAAACGCTTGACGGCACCCGATGCAGACCGCGCACGCGAGCTGCGTCTCCTCCTCGAGGAGCTTCGTGAAGACGGCGCAATCGAGGACCAGCCCATAACGGGCGACGTCGAGCTTCTTTATTATGGCGAGCAGGCAACGCCAGAGGAGATAAACTAGTGGATTTCACCGAAATCACTGATCTCAGGCCGCCCCCCAATACGGCCTTAATTTCAAAAAACCGCACCCCAAATGCGGTATAAGAACACGCAACGAGACATGTAGCACTGCCCCTCCAGGCCTACATGTCCAACAATTCAAGAGGGATTAAAGGAGAGTTCCTATGGGAATTCGTAACGCGCTTATTCGAAAGCTTACCAAAAAAGTAACTGGAGCGGACGCTGTCCGAGCGATCGGGCACGCCGTGAAGGGGGCGGCTATGAACGCCCCCCCTGCCGTGAAGGGCGCTGGCGCACTCGCAGCGCTAGGCGGCGCTGTGTACGGAGCTTCCTCCGTACGGAACGCTTACAAACTAAACGCGGAATGGGTAAACCAAGAGGTGGATACACCTCTTGGTCGCGGCGTCTGCACTTCCGTGCAGGGCTGGGACAACGGAGGGTGCATCCTCCGTTGCCAGGTAGCACGTGGCGGAAGTGCAGACATCTACCTGTTCCGCACAGAACAGCTCACGCCCGTGCGTGAGCTACCAGAAGTCCCGGAGCTCACGCAGCCTTCGGCTGAAGAGCCGAAGGCTGAGGTTGAAGAGCCTGAAGAGGTTGAAGAGCCTGAAGAGGTTGAAGAGCCTGAAGAGCCTGAAGAGGTTGAAGAGCCTGAAGAGGTTGAAGAGCCTGAAGAGCCGAGGGCCCGCGCTTCCCGCCGTAAGGCGGAGAAGGCGGACGACGTGAAGGATGCGTCGTAAGCCGTAAGCAGCACAGCCTCTCCCCACTTCCGGGGAGAGGCTTTCTTTTTGCTCACATCGTATCTTCAAAGGACGCAACCCCTTTGGGGTCTTTGTTCTTGTCCTTGTCTTTGTCTTTTTTAGGTGTCTTGTCGATCCAGGCAAGCGTCACGGTGGTGAGTCCGTCTTTGTCGTGTGCCCACTTCTCTTGTCGGACCATCTTTTTCCCCATCAAGACGGCCGTCATGATCTCTTCAAGCGACGACACGTCTGACGCCTGAGTGAGGTCAAACATCTCGTAACGCGCGTTGATGTGAAAGCCCTCAAACATGTCTGCGTCTTCCTCGACCTTCTGGCCAGGGTGAGAGCGCAGCTGTTTTTTGACGCGAGCGTCGACGGGGCTTTGCGGTGCTTCAGGGCTATTGAAGTGTACGTTGTCTCGAAATCCCATAGTGGTCCTTTATTGTACGGGCTGCCCAGACTGTTGCTGCGCCAGCTCGAGGCGTTGAATGACGACGGAGTAGAAGACAAAGTCTTCGTTTTGCATCTGCGCCAGCATACTGCGGCGCTCGCCGTATGGCATCTGCATAAGCTGCTCGACCTGCATGTCCGCGTCGGCAATCATCTTCTGCTGATCGTATCCGTAACCCTGGCCGTGCCCGGCTTCCTGCGCGGCCTGCTCAGCGATCGAGGTCTGAATCTTCTGCATCTCTCGGTCCTGCTTGAGCTGCATACGCATCTGGTTAAGCGCTTCTTGCTGTATTTGGTCTTGCTCTTCGTCGTAGTCGAGGTCGAGGGTCTCCGAGATGGTGCGTCGTGACATCAAGTTGTAGGAGGCGTCGGCCTGGAGCATCATCTGCTTCTGCTGGATGTCGTCGATAAACTTGAAGTTGGTGATGTCTGCTTCGACGGTGTCCCACCCCATGTAGCCAGCAATCGAGTCGCACATCCACTGCAACACATCTTTGATGTCTGCGGTGTGTGAGCGGAGCTGGTTCTCGAGCATCCGAAGAGTCACCGAAGATCCGGTATAAGAAAGTCCGCCGTACAAAAACTCTCGTGGCACTCCAAGCCCTGCGATGATGTTGTCCTCTGCTTCTTTGATCTCCCCAAGCGTCATCAGCGTTCGGCCCTGGCCGCCCATCTGTGTTACGCCAAGTGCAACAGGCGCGAACATGATGTGGAGCGGGTCTTGGCGCCAACGTTTGATCGATTTGCGCGTCTCTTTGACCCACTGCGCATACGAGATTGTAATCGCAGGGTCACTCGAGCCAGACGTCTGCGCAGGATGCAGAACCCGCATAGGAACAAGGTGGTCCATCGCGATGGCTTCGTTTGCCTTGCGTAATATCTCGGCGTAGTAGAACTGTTTCATCACCGCCATCAGAGACGGGAACCCCCACGCACTGGCAACACCTGCTGGGGCATGCGTCTTCATGTGGAAGATTTTCCCCTCGTCGAACTCGAACGTGGCGTCGTCTTGGAGTGCTGCGCGGATAAACCCTTTGGGCGTATCGTTGAGCATCGTAACGTCTCCCTCGCGGATGCGTTCTTTGAGCGCCGCAGGGATGTTGTAGTGATATATGATGCGCCCGGTGATGGGGTTTTCCTGCAGGTCAATCTGCTTCGGGTCCCACCGGATGATGTTGATACGGTCCGGGTCGTAAATCTTAACGTCTACGACATCGTCGAGCTTTGTAGCCGACGTCTGACCGCAGTTCTTACATGAGAATTTGATGCTGGGATTGTTTTTGTCTTTAGCCTGAAACGAGTACTCGCCGATGCGCCGGATGTCCCACTGCGACCCGCAGTTTGAGCACGGGACCAAACGCTTGAACGGGAAGTACATCGACGAGAAGCTGTTGCCGTAGAGCTTGCGGTCCCGGGAGAGCGCTTTTAGCAGGGATGCGCCATGCATCGATTTGTTAATCAGGTCGTCGTACTTGCCGCGCAGAACATCGTTTGGTGTGGTGAACGTTATGTCCGTGATAACGTAGTCGCCCATCTTCTCGAGCGCCTGCATGATGTGCGGAGAGTTGTAATAAACGTACTCAATCCACCGGAACAAATCCTTGAGCTTTCGCGGCATGAACCCCGTCAAGTAATTGAACATAGGGTTCGGGTGCGAATTTGACCCACCGAATAGGTCGGTAGGCTCTCGTACAATCGAACTCATTAGGCACTCCTCGCGTAGTCTTTGCCGTATCTCAATGTACTACCCAACCCGAACAACCTAAAGGACGCATCATGGTTGATGACATCACCGTGCAATTCGCACACGACTGGGGCACGCCTGTGTTCCTGGTTAAAAACGACGATCCAGAACTCGCCCGCATCATCGGCTTTCGGAAGAAGGGGCGTACGGGCTTGGCTACCTTTCCAGCTTTCTTCCCGTTTGTCGACCGCGTGGTCGACGACCTGCGTCTGGTCTACAAAGACCGGCTGCAGTGGACAGACGAGGCGCAAACTTTTTTAGACGAGCTCCCTGCTCTACGCAAAGCGTGGCAGGCGCGTAGCATGCCGAAAGGCTTCTTGTACGTCACAGACCCCTTTGATCATCAGATAGAAGGCGTCGAGCGTGCCTTCCACGAGTACCGCACCGCACTCTTCTTTGACTGCGGCTTAGGTAAAACCAAGACGGCCATCGACCTTATCCGGGCCATCAAACAGGCTGAGCCAGGCGCTACTGTACTCGTAACCTGTCCCCCGACACTGCCGCACAACTGGCGCCGTGAAATCGACAAGCACGCAGGAGGGGAGCTCAGCGTCATGACGCTGGCGAACACCGACAACTCAGCGCTTCCGGTACAAACGCGTCACGACATGTACACCGGAACACGTGACCCGGACACCGACCCTGACTCGTGGGTTTACCAGGTAAACAAAGACCTGCTCTACACCCCACTCGACGTCGAGCCTGTGTGCGCTACGTCAAAAGAGCTGCTTAAGCTTGAGCGCGCCTACCTCGACAATGTCTGTGCCGATGGTGACGTCAAAGAACGAACCTCGATTCGAGGTAAGATGGGACGTCGCGCCAAAAAGATCGGCGTCGAACTTACGCCGTATGCGCGCATGCTTGCCCCGAAGACGCCACCGGCAAACGCACACGACGTCGTTATCGTGAGCCACTCGCTGCTATGGAACGACGTGGACTACCTGGCAAATACAGTGAGCGCCAACGCTGTCATCGTCGATGAGTCACACGCTTTTCGGACCAAGTCATCCAACCGCTCCAAGGCGCTCCTGCGTGTCGCAAAGCACGCTAAGCGTCGCCACCTGTTGTCAGGCACGCCCACGCTTGGTGACCCGATGCACCTGTTCGTGCAGCTCTTCATTTTGGCGCCCTGGCTCACCGACGCGTGGTACCGCTTCCGTAAACGCTACGTCGTCCTAAAAGAGACAACGACGGGGCCGCGCACGTTCGACATGCCCGTGGGCTACAAAAGCATGAGCCTCCTAAACGAGATCGTGAACGAAGTAGCTGTCCGTAAGAAAGCCAGTGAATGCTTGGATCTACCTCCCGTACGCATCGTGGATCATTACGTTGACGTGGGCCCAAAAACGCGTGAGGTCTACAACGATTTCATCCGAAACTGGGGCACCGAGATGGGCGACCAGCAAATGCGCGTTGCGCACGCGGCGGACCGTCTGACCAAACTTTTCCAGACGTTGTCCGGGTTCTTCATCAACTCAAACAAGAACTACGAGCTGTGCAACGACTGTCCGCATCTGATGAATTGCGTCGCAAACCGAATTGCGCCGTACACCCCGGAGTGCAAGGTAGAACAGGCGGAACCGCCTAAGGAGACAGTTCGTATCGGCGAGACAGACAGGCGCGACTCATGTCTGGAATTGGTGGACTCCATCATGGCGGGCGCCACCAACAAGGTCATCATCTGGTGCGCGTACACCGAAGAGCTCGACATGATTGAGGAGGGAATTCAGGCACACAACAACACATGCTCCGAGGAAGATAAGTGGGGCTACGTCCGAGTCGACGGCGCAACCAAAGACAAAATCGCAGCCGAAGACGCGTTCCAGGCAGACGACGACAACTGCCGGATCTACCTGAGCCAGATCGCAACAGGTATCGGCATCACACTAACTGCTGCCAACTACATGATTTACTACTCTGTGACGTTTGATTTGGAGCATTACGAGCAGTCATCCAAGCGCGCTGACCGTATCGGGCAGACACGTCCGCTGACCATCTACCACATGATTACGGAGGGCTCCGTAAATGAGTATATCTTCCGTTCCTTACGGAAGAAAGTTGACATATCTGCTACACTGACCGACCACATTCGGTGTGCTACATGTGAGCGTGAGCCAGTGTGTGCGGCGGCTAATATAAAGCCGTTCGACGAGGACTGTGTGTACTCGGACACGGACTCACGTGTGACGACGCAACCCAAACTACTTCGATAGGCCCCTACCATGGCATTCAAACTACAAGCACAACTCGTTTTCGCTGCTCAAGACCTAGAGGAGCTCATCGCAGACAAAGTTGCCGAGTCTGGCTATGTGATGACTGACCTGGAGTGGACCGATGACACCGACGCGACGGTTCACGTCCGCCCCATGACACAAGAAGAGAGGGAAGAACACGGCTTGAAGACGCCGCCAGCGACTGCGGACATCATCGCTATCGTAAACGCACGTTTTGAGGAGTTGTTTGAAGCCCTTTTCTCCGTCGACATGGCGCTACAAGACAAAGTGGCCACGCTTACAGAGACGGTACGAAACATGCCGCAACAAGTGGTACAAGATGTCCCGCCTACTCCACTTAGCCCGAGTGTGCCACCCCGTGATGTATCGACGGATGCGCTAAGTGTGGGCAACGAACTCAACGGCGGGCACGTTGCGGCAACGTCTATCAAAGACTTGCTCGAGCAGAACAGTGAGATGTCCGGCACCGCGCGTCAAAGCGCTATCGACAAGGCCAAATCACGTCAGCGTATCCAAGAGATTAGAAGTGAGCAGGGCAGTCTTGAAGACGCGCCTGTCGTGTCTCTTGTCTCAGAAGACGGAGAACGCTTTCTTGGCCCAAACGAATCGTACGAATACCCCGACTAACTACCCCCGGAGGCCTGCATGACAAAAGGATTAGAAGGTGCTGACTTAGAAGACATCGACGAGGTGGAACAAGCGTCGTCGATCTACGACCTGCCCAAAGACCACTTCTCACACTCACAGATAAACCTGTGGTTCATCTGTGGGCACCGGTACTACCTCAAGTACGTACAGGGGGAGCGGCGTCCAGGGTCGTCAAACATGGTGCATGGACAGATCGTCCACCGCGCTGTCGAGGCGATGAACAACTACAAGATCGAGAACACGTGGGACATCCCGCCCGAGGAGCTTGGAAACGACGTTATCTCCGATGCTCTGGCGGAGGACCGGACAAAGGACATTGAAGTTTGGGACCCAAAAATCCCGGACTCAAAGTCTCTGGAGAAGGGCGCACGCTTGATGTCGGGGCTGTACTACAAAGAACGTCTCCCCGAGACGCGTCCCCGCGTTACCGAGCTGAAAGTAGAGACTCTGGTACGTAACTCCATCAACATGCTGGGGTACATCGACTTGGTCGAAGACTCCCCCATGGCGCCTGTCGAAGGCGTGCCTGTTAAGACCGTCGACGACATTCGCCGCACGGACTTCATCACAGACTTGAAGAACACCGGGCGTACGTACGGTAAACAACGCGTCGCCAACTCCCTGCAGCTCACGCTGTACTCTGCTGTGACGGGGGCGGAACACGTTGCCTACGATCTGCTCGTACAGACCAAGAAGCCCAAGTTTGTGCGACAGGAATCGTGGCGTCCGCAGTCTGAACGTGAACACGCGCTCGACGTTGTTGAAGACGTCGCTGCTGCGATCACCAAAGGCGTCTTCCCCAAAACCGACCCCGAGTCGTGGGCATGCTCTGAGAAGTGGTGCCCCTACTGGAGCCAGTGCCGGGGCAAGCGCACTACAACTCACCACGTCAAAGGTATGGACTGATGGAAAAGTACGGAGTCGACGAAGAACCCCAAGACAAGACCGCCTCGCAGGGATGTCCTGTGTGCGGAGAGGAGCTCATTTATGCAGGCTCTATTCGACGATGCCCAACGCATGGCACCCGACCATTCGAGGTGGATGCGCCAGCAAGCCCAGGACCCGAAGGTGACGCCGACAACGGCGTGGCTGGGGGTGGTGGTCAAGGCAACGCGGACGACTGAGGACCCGCGTAAAAAGGCATTCGTGCCCGTGATGCGTATCGACGAGGCGGAGTACCGCGTCGTAAATGAGATCAAGCGCCTGACTGTGAAGTCAGGCGTTTTTCTTTGGGACCTAAACGACCAGAAACGCTACCAGTGGCTCACCTCATCGGGCAAACCCATGCGGGTGTCCAACGCAGCGTATGAGCTGCCTGCGTTGCTCATACCGGACCCGGATGTAGCACCCGTGTGCTGTGACAACGTATGTGACACGTGCCCGTTGTGGTTACCGTGTCGCAACTCAAATGCCATGCGCACCGCACATCTGTACGGCGTCAGCCTATCGACATTTCATTTCACAAAACGAGGGAGGTATCCCGACACCAAAACATGGAAGGCGCCTGGCGAGGAGATAACCGGGCTGGGCATGAAGTACTTCGGCCCTCCCCGCGTCATCGATTCCGGCGTCGTCTTCCAGTACGTACCGCAATTCATCAAGGATGATACTTAACGAGACCAGCATGTACTTCTACTTCCGGGCACGACGCTTCATTCGCAATATAATTTGGCACGCAAAGCAAATTGTTCCTTGCGATGAAGAGCCCGAGGAGTCGGCCCAGGACGATCCTATAAACATCGTCTTCCTGGATGTATGGAGAAACAAATGAAACTAATCGACATCGAAGACATTTTCGTCCCCGATGACAACGTCCGTTCCGAAAACCCGGAGACAGATGAAGACCTTGAATCACTGAAAGCGTCCATCCACGCGACGCGCCAGATGGCCGGCGGTGAGCCCTTGAAAGCGCTGCTGCAACCCATCTCTGTACGCAATGCAACGCCGGACGATGACACCGACAAAAAGTACGTCCTACGATACGGGTTCCGGCGGTTCCACGCCTTCCTGTCCATCTTCCAGGACTCGCCGACCAAGAACATCTGGGCGCGGCGTATCCCGGGTATCGTCGACGTCTTCATTGACGACGAGCAGACTGGCGCAGAGCTGCATTACCGCATCATCGAAAACCTTCAGCGCAAGGACATGAACATCCTGGACGAGGCCCGAGCGATTGAGAAGCTCATGAAGGTCACCAAGTCCAACCAGTCACAGGTCGCCAAGCTTCTTGGGCAGACCAAGGGCTGGGTGTCGCAGCGTCTCAAGCTGTTGAAGATGGCGCCAGAAGTCCAGACCAAGATCGAAGAAGGAGAGCTTGGGCAGGGCAAGGCTCGTGAGATCGCACGGATCTCTGACCACGACAAACAACGCGAGGTCTTAGAAGAGCTCGAAGGAGAGGACAAACCCACCGTCAAAGACGTCAAGAAAAAGGTCCGAAAGGCCAAGCGAGAGGAGCGCAAAGAAGACACCGAAGACACCGACACCGAAGACACCGAGGAGCTCACACACGAAGAGAAAGTCGAAGCCGTCAAGAAACGCGCGGAGTCCAACGACACCCCACCTGGGCCTCCTGAGCCCGACCCCGTCATCGAACGCGTGACCACGGAAATGGCAGCGCTACAGAAGCGCGTGAAGTCCGCCAAGAGCAAGGACGAGCGCGAGAAAGCGATCTTCTATTCGGGCGCAGAGCAAGCTCTTCGCTACGCAAATGGAGAGATCAAAACCGTCCGGTTTGATAGCCGGATGTTTGAGGATTGACGACCAAAACACCTGCCTGATATACCTCAAAGGCACCCTGCACACATGGCGTAGGCAGGCTCCAAACAAGGGGAATCGGGCTATAGGTACGTTCTACGTATCGTGGTGCTTTTGTGTGTCCCTACAACCAAAAAACAAGACCAACAAGGAAATGAAATGGCAACAGATTTGAAAGAATTGCTCGAGATTGTGCCTTCCCTCGACCAGGCCCCTGAAGAAACACAGCAAGCGTACATCACCATGTACGACGCGATGACCAAGCCTCCCAAGGGCATGGACCCAGAGAACTGGCGGTGGTCGCCGGACGTGGTCAAGATTCGTCACCGCATGACCTCGGACAGCGCCATGCCAGAAGAGGCCGCTATCGGCGACGTCTGGTCCGCCAACCGCGTGCTTTGGTCCGCTAAAGAAGACGGCAAAGAAAAGCCGTTTCGGTTCGTCCCGTTCAAGCGCTGGCTCTCGCACGCACGCTTTGTGAAGGGCTCGACACGCCCCGATTGCACGTCGATGGACGCCAAGACGGGCTTTGGTGACAACGGCACCGGCACCGGCGAAGGCCCGCATGATTGCAACACGTGCCCGCAGCGCCCGTGGGCCGACGGCAAGAAAACAGACTGCATGCGTAGCCAGAACTACTACGTGTTCGACTTGGACAACACATGCATCCGCATGATCAATTTCTCCAAGTCTAACTACAAAGCGGGCTCGGTCATCGTAGACGTTTCGTCGACGAAGAATGCGATCTGGGACACGGTCTTTGGTGTGACGACCAAGATTCAGTCCGCCAAGGACTACGAGTACCCTGTCTACGTACTCCGTGAAGTCGAATCGCAGCAGGACCCGTGGGTCGCTGAGTTCTGCGACCACGCCTACGACATGCTCTCTGCACGGCGCGACGAAGCTGTTGCGCGAATGAAGCAACGTGCGTTGGCTGCTGAAGAGGCTCTTCAAGGTCCCGCACCCGCACTCGAAGATCTCGAGGATGCAGAAGAGGTCGACGGTTTCGACGACATGTAAGACACTGCTCTGCCGGGGCCCCTATTAATGGGTCCCGGCATTTTCTTTACCTCACACACAGAACAATATTATGTCTTACGCCCCCTGGAGCATCTCGAAAGCAGACGTCGCTCTCGCGTGTAATCTGCGGTTCAAATTACGGTACGACGTTGGCGAGAAAGGCCAGGCCATCACCAGTGGCGCAGGACGCATTGGCTCCGCTGCACACATCGTTTTAGAGACGATGCTCGAAGGCGGTAGCTTCGAAGCTGGCTTTAAGAAGGGCGTGATGAAAGCCGCCCTGACGCACAAAGAAACCTACGAACTCAAAACGTATCGAGAGCCCGTCGACCGGTTCATGAAGAAGTACGGCGACTGGAAGTCTCGGTACAACGTCTTAGAAGAGCACGTTGAGAAGCAGGTCTCGATCAATAAGGACCTCGACATCATCGGCTACTGGGACAAGCCCGGCTACTTTCGCGGCGTCTTCGACTTGGGTGTCTTAGTTGAGCGCGCGGGCAAGAAGTACCTCATCGTCATCGACCACAAGTCCGGTGACCCCAAGCCCATAGAGAACTACACCAAGCAGCTCCACTCCTACATGGTGTGTGCACTGAGTCTGTACCCCGACATTGCCGGGGCGCAGGCGGCTATTCATTGGCTACGTGCACAGGAAGATCTCGACCAAAAACCGATTGAGTGGACTCAAATGTACTCTGCAGAAACCATCCAGAATAAACTCGTCCCCTGGCTTCACGACTATTTGGGAGAAGCCCAGGAACGCGGCGACGCCGCTCCTGAAGCGAATGAAGGGTGGTACTGCACATTCTGTGAATACCAGTATAAATGCCCAAAGAAAGGGGCTTAGCGTTGCAAGGAGGCGTACGTGAAAAAGGTAACACTCACCACCAAGGAGAAGTCCCGGCTACTGCACGACGCTGGGATTGAGCAGGTATTCGACTTATGCCAAGAGCACAAGCCCGGACACCAATGGCGCATGTCGGGCCAGAAAATTCAGGGGCAGTGCCTCTTTCCTAACCACAAAGATTCAAACCCATCTTTTGCGCTGTTGTTCGTGGGAAACCGCGTCGTCGGAAAGTGCTTAAGCTGCGGGCAGATAGTCTCCGACGGCTTCAAAATCCTGGCGCTCATCACAGGCGTAAAAGATGAGCTTCGTCTGCTGCACGACGTGCTGGGCACCCGGATGCGGGTTAAGTTCGACGACTCAGTCGAAGACGCGCTGGTTCTTGAAGACCAGTTCCAGACCGTCAAAAAGGCGATGCTCCACGCCAGCACCCAGGTGCTGCACAACGCCATGCACAGCCACGACGATGAGTGGGGCTATGCTCAGGACGCCGTTCAGTACTTTCAAAAGCGCGGCATCATGCCGCAGGCGCTGCCGCTTCTCGACGTGGGGATCTACCCCAACATGCGTCACTTCCATGACTTCAGCTCAACCCGTTACCCCGAAGCGATGATGCATTGGGAGTCCTACTTTGGCCCCACGGTCTTTGACCGGCAGCCTCAAGCCAAAGGTAAGTTCGGCGGGTGGATGCTCTTTGGTTACCGCTTGGACCGCTCACGTATCGGACGCTTCAAGCTGCGCAACCCGAACAACAAAGACGACCAGGTAACGCTTGGGGCAGACCGTACCGAGACGTTGGGCTTCTTTGGGATGCATGCTGTGTCGTACTCCGAGGACGCCAAAACAGGCGTCGTAGTCGAAGGTGAGTTCGACCAGATAGCCCTGTTTCAAGACCAGAAGTTCAACGGACGCACCCGTCAGCCCGTCATCGTTGCATGCGGCGGAAGTGGCAAGGTCACGGACTTAGACGTCATGGCAGACATTGGCGTGGAGAACGTCATCATCGCTGCTGACAATGACAAGGGCGGGTTCACCGCCACAGAGTCGATTCTAAAGCGCGCATCCCAAGATGAGATCACGGACATACGTGTCTACGACTGGTCGGACAAACTGCGCGCTGCGGGCATCAAAGACCCTGACGAGGCTATCCGCAAGAACATGGCACAGGAATTTGTGTCGTCTCTGTATAGCGCAGCCTTCACGCTCACGGTTCCACTGTGGGCAGTCGAGGCGACCAAGCGTGTCCTTAGCGGTGTGAGTGACCCTGACGCCGCACAGGTAGCTCGTGCGGCACACCCCTACGCAAACATCCTGGCAGACCCCGCGAGCAAAGAAGAGTTCTGCATCAAGATCTCGACCACGTTCGACGTCGACCAGGGCATCATCAACAAGCGCATCGGACAGGCAAACTCTGACGTCCAACTCATCTACAACATTGAGGCATTGCTTAAGCGCACCTGCACGCCTCTGTACCGCTCCGGCACGCACACCATTACGGTGTACGCGCACGACTCACGGCGCGTCTGCGAAGTCGACACGGGCACCATGCGCAAGCACTTGAGCTCGTGGCGGTTTGTCTTTGGTACGACGGTGTGGGACTTCATCGAGGATCGCTTAGGCATCCCGACGTGGGTCCGTATTGACACAGGTAAGAAGCAACCCACCGAACGATCACGCGCAGTACAAAAGCGCATGATTGAAGAGGCATTCGACGACGCCGTCCAGATGTTCACCGCGACGGTACGCTCTCGAGAGGACCTTATCGTCTGCCGGCAGGGCGTTCACTGGGCGAACGCAGACGACAACTCGCGTGACGACGCACTCATCCCAGATGACGTACCACGGCAACGTGTTTACGTCGTAAACGGCGACCGTGTTTACCGGGGAGAAGAAGACCCCGTTACAGGCTACGCACACTACACAGAGCTGGCACGCCCCCGGGAAGGCGCCTACGTCTTCGACCTCGAACCACAGCCGTGGTCAAAGGCGATTACCCGGCCGCAGGACATGGACAACGGAGGCAAGCTCACGCACAAAGAGTGTTTTGAGATGCGCCATAAGATGCTCGACTGCTGGAAGTTTAAAGCACAAGAGCCCACGCAGACCTTCCTCGCTGCCCAGCTTGATGTCCTGCTGCCCTGCTTAGCGTTTGAGTATCTGCCGTTCATCTTCTTCACTGCTCAGACGCAGTCCGGTAAGTCCACGCTTCTTAAAGGACTGATCGGCGGGGCAGACCCAAAAGAGATTGGGACGGTGGAAGGCGCGTTTGTCTCCGAAGACTACACGTCTGCAGGCGTAATGCAGCACGCTACAGGTGTTGCACTGCCGATGTGCCTGGACGAATTTGAAGACCCTGCATCATGCGACAGCCCTCGTAAGGCGACCGCTGTGCGTGGTCTTTTGGAGATGTCACGTAACGCGTCTACCGGGTCCATGCAGTTGCGCGGCACCCGCGACGGTGAGGGCCGCGAGGCCATGCGCCGGTTCATGTTGATCACCGCAGGGATTGCGCCGTTCCAACAAGGCCAAGACCTAAACCGTTGGTTCACCATTGAGCTCGAAAACGTCGAAGGCAAAGACGCTCCCGAGATTGTCATTGCGCAGACGTACTCCCAGGACCAAATCGAGGAGTTGCGCATGTCCACGACACTCAACAGCCTGCGCGACATATTTAAGATGCGTAAGCGGGGCGCGGCGTACCGCAAGGAAGCACTCAAAGGTAAAAATAACGGGGGCAAGCTCGAGGTTACGCAGACGCGATTTGCTAAAGCGATGGAGTCTGTTCTTGCCGCGCTTGATATGGCGGAGTACCCCGACGTCTGGGGCTTTGCGCAGGAGTTTTTGAACCTGAACGAAGACTACGTCACTCGGGCATCCTCCACCGAGGAAGAGCTCATGTACGGTGCGGTGATGGACACGCCATGCTTTACTGTGGGCACGGAGAAGGCACGCTACAGCCTCGTCCAGATGCTGGTCGACCCTGACCGGCGCCCGTTCATCAACTCAAACGGCTACGGGGTGTTCCACGTCCCCGGCGAAGAGATCGTTGTCATCTGGCCGCAGCAAGTTCTGCGTCTCTTGAACGAGAGCGCGAAGTTTCGTCGTACCCAGTCGGCTCACCAGGTCTCAGATATGTTGGCGCGTAATCCTCAAGTACACCACAACCCGGCGTTTCTTGAGGCTAAGCCTAGTTTGATGCAATACTTACGCGATTTCATGTCTAACGTAGACGCCAACCGGTTGCTGTACGTGAAGTGGTCAGACTTGCCGTTCACACAGCCTAATCTGATCAACTACTCCTCGGAGAAGTTCGATGAATAACGACGACACCAAACTACAGAAGCAGTTCCTCTCCTCGTTTAGCGACTTAGACGACTTCGAAGGCGTCCACGTCAAGGGAGGGGAACTGACTGTCTGGGTACGTGACACAAAGACGGCAGACAAAATTACAACCCGCATCGCCGATGACGAGAACCTCCAACAACTTTTCCAACCCGACAACTTAGTCTTCAAATATGGCTGATACCGAAACGATTTCCCCTCCCAGCTGGAAGCGTGCAAAGAAAGCCCACAGCTGCGTTGGATGTCCTTTCCAACGTTCGCAGTGCATGCTCTCCGGCCTCTATAACCCCAACGCAACACTCACCATCGTCGCTGAAGCACCCGCTCCTGACACCATGTCCGCACGGCTGCCGTTCCAAGACAGAGAGGCGGCTGTCATCCGAGAGATTATTCGTAAGGTCCGTGTCCAACACGGCTTGCCTGTTCAGTACAACGCAGCATACGTCGTCGGCGCCGCCCACCAGCGTGCGCCAAAGAAAGCAATCGTCACGCAGTGCTTCCCCTACTTAGAAGAAAAGCTTGGTGAGCACCGCAAGTACTACGACCACTTCAAACCTGACTGTGACAACATGCACGTCATCGTCACGCTCGGTAAAACGGCCACGCAAGCGTTCTTACCTCGCATGGGGTCGCTTAAAAGCGCACGGGGCAAAGCCATTGAGATAACGGTGGGGGACCGGGACTTCATCATCATCCCGACGTACGGCCCGCTTCAGCTTCTGTACACGCCGGGCCTGTCCCGTACGATCAAGCGTGACATCCACAAGGCGTGGCGCCTGTCCCGTCAATCGTCTCTGGACGCGCGAGCGCCTCTTGAGGAGCTCACCGCTGAGTATGTGTACCCCAAGACCCTCGAGGAGGTCGAAGCAGTCTGTACGGAGATTCTGTCGTACACAGACCCGGATAAACGTCCCGACCCAGACGACTGGCCCATCGCAGTCGACATCGAGACCAACACACTTCATCCCTACCAGCCCGACGCGCGTGTAAACGTTGTGTCGATTGCGTGGGACGATGGTCTTGCGACGTCCATCCTGCTCGACCACCCCGACGTTGCGTACGACACCGCGCAAGCGTGGCCGCACGTCGCCAAAGTCTTGGCCTCGAACAAGCCAAAGGTCTTCCACAACGGCCGCTTCGACATTCAGTTCCTGGAGCACCGCTTAGGTCACAAGGTCAACAACCTGTGGTGGGACACCATGTTGGCGGAGCACTTCTTGGACGAGGACAAGAAAGGGGAGTACAGCCTCAAAGTTCTGGCAGGGCACTACACTGAGGAGTACGCAGGCTACGAGAACATCTTGCAGCAAGCGTTCTTTGATGACGAGCTTGAGCGTCGCCGCGCCGACTTACCCGAAGGGCAAACCGCCCCTGACTGCGAGCAGTCCTGGGCACTCATGGCGTTCTTCCCTGGGCTAGACTACAAACCGTCATTTCTGCAGGTCGATGAGGACGAGGATTTAGAGCTCAAGAAAGAGCTTTTCAACCTCGACAAGGACTACCTCAACGCCCACGTCAACAACTACAGCAAGGGCAAAACCAGTGCGCGCGGCAAGATTAACCGCCGGTGCGACAAGCACGACTTAGAACGTCCTGACACGGTAGACGACCTCGACTTCCAGCGCGTCGGGGACAACGGCTTTGAGCACATTCCAACGCCGGTGCTGTTGCGTTACGCAGCGGTCGACGCCGACATCACGCGTCAGATTGTACGGTCGCAGCGCCAGCGCATGGTCTTGGCGGACGTTGAGGAGCAGACGGTGTTCCGAGACGGTAAGCGCACGATGACTGAGCTGTACGTGCCAGGGACAATGGCCCTGTCTCGCATGGAGTACAAAGGCACACGGATGAACATTGAGCTCATCGAGACGTACCGCGAAGAAGCGGCAGTGCTCGAGGACAAAGCGCTGGCTGCGCTGCGTCAGTTGATCTGCCAACCTGAGTTCAACCCAAACTCGACCAACGACTTAGCGCAGGTCGTTGAGTACGCTCTCGACATCCCAAGAGGCGATCTACAGTACACCGACGAAGGGTCTATCAGCGTGACCAAGGATTGGTACAACGCCATGGCCACGAAGTTTGAAGGCTCGTACACCGGCGAGTTCATGTACTACCTGCAGGTCTTTAAAGCGGCAGCCAAAACACGATCGTCGTTCCTAAAGAAGTTCGTTGAGATGGCCAAGCTCGACGGACGCATCCACACACGTTTCAACCTAAACGGTACAGCGACGGGACGTCTGTCGTCTGCTGGGCCCAACCTGCAAAACGTGCCACTGTACATGTGCCGCTTCCAGCCTCCGCCTGGCATTGAGCTTGGCCACTCCGGCATGAACATCAAAGCAGCCTTTATCCCGTCGACAGACGACAAGGTGTTCTTCCAGCTCGACATTGCTGCTGCTGAGATTCGAGTGCTGTGTGCCTACGCTCGCGACCCCAAGCTGATTAAGGCGTTGCGTGAAGGCCTGGACGTCCACTCCTTTGTGGCGTCCGAGATCTTCGATATTCCGTATGACGAGGTCTACGCCAACAAGGACATCGACCCCGAGATGAAGCTCAAGCGTACGGCCACCAAGCGTGTGGTCTTCGGGATGATTTACGGGGCGGGGCCATACAAGATCGCCGAGCAAATCTACGGTGCGCTGGCACCAGAGGACTCGGACGAGTTTCACAAGCAGGTGGGTTTTGCCAAAGAAGTGATGAGCCTTTTGTTTGACCGGTTCTCCGGCATCCAGAAGTACATCGACGAGACGCATCGCACCGTAGACAGCCGCGGCTTCGTGACCACCTACTTTGGGCGGTACCGACGCTTCCCGCTCAAAGACACGTCGTGGAAGCTTGCACGACGTGCTGAGCGCATGGCGGTTAACTTCAAGATCCAGTCCACGGCGTCGGACATCGTGCTGTCGCAGTTGTGCGAGGTCGAAGAACACATCCACGAAATAGGAGGAGACTTACTGCTGACCGTCCACGACTCCGTGGCCGGCGAGATTGACCGTGACCGCGTCCCTGAGATGCGAGCGTTCTTTGACCACTACATTGTAGAGCGGGTCAAAGAGCGGTTCCCCTGGCTGCCTGTGCCGTTCAAGTACGACCTTGAGGTAGGCCCAAGCTACGGAGAGCTCGTGGCTTACGAAGTTCTAGAAAAAGGCCCCGACGCGGTACCCGACGGCATGCGGCCCAAGATTGATGACTACATGTCCCGTGCGGGGCTCACATATTTTTAACACGTAGGAGTGCACATGATTGACGATAAGCACCTGCTCATACTGGCGTTCTCCACACCGGGGCGCTACCTCATGGGGTTGTCCAAGGTCTCCGCCGATGCGTACAACGCCGACTCTATGGTCACGCTGTATAGCCCAGTGCACATGACGTACATGGACGATCGCATCACGATTCAGCCCATTTCGTTCATGAAAGTATTTCTGGCTTCGATGGATGCTTACGCAGGCATGGGCGATGCCGATAAGCAGGCGGAGGACGCGTACGCCTCGTGGTACCAACTTCGCAAAAATCCTCCGAAATTTGAGGTAGAAGAAGATGTATCTTAACCCAGTCATGCTCAGGCACTGACACGGGTTGCAGCAATAGAACACCACGGCACCGGTGTTAGTAGGCGTTACGCCTACGCTTTTCACCGCCTGGCCCAGCGCTCGCGAGAGACCCTGGGAGGCGTAGTGGAAAAGGGCCAGGCGCCTGAACGGCGCCATCTCCTCTTATACACTCCTGCAGTTTGGAGGGTTCCTGGAAGTGATGAAATCCAGAAGCTCCGAGCTCGAGACGGGGGGGAGTAGAAATAGTATTGCTGATGCACAGTATGAACGTAGAACACCACGGCACCGGTGTTAGTAGGCGTTACGCCTACGTTTTTCACCGCCTGGCCAGGAGCTTGCGAGAGTCCCTGGGAGGCGTAGTGTAAAGGGCCAGGCGCTCTTCGAGCGCTCCTCCGCCGCCGGCCATCGTATCCTCATCCGAGGACTCGATACATTCGTCCATGGAAAGAACGTGATATTACGCGAATCTTTTCAGAAGGAGCCCGGGCGGCCGAGAAATAGTACGTTCACGTAGTAAGTTCCTAGACGCTTTCGTGAAAGCGAGACAGCGTTACGCTGTCGTTTCTTACTTCACCAGCTTTGATCATAAGTCCTGGCTGACTTATGATCATGCGCACGTAGTAGGAACTTTCCCTCACACGAGCTAGTCGTGTCTCCTGGCTCAGTCAGTAGGGACTTCACGCTCAACGCCTCAAACCCGAGCTTGCCCTGGCGCCTGTTCGCTACGCTCACGTCAGCCTGTGCAAGATCGGTTTGCGGATGTAGTAGGGACTTCACGCTCAACAAGCAATTCACACTGACGTTTCCAGTGTGAATCGCATGTAGTAGGCTTACTAAGTTGCACCACCAGAGACGGGTCTGTAACACCCCCCGACCCGTTGACCAGCGTTACAGGCATGGTCACGCTACGTCTCTGGTGGTGCTTTTTTCTTTCCTTTTTTACCTCGAACAGACGGTAGGATCTCCGAGTAGGCGCTACGCCTACGCACGCCGCACACCCTTTCTTCGAAAGGATGGATGCACCTGATCCCACGCCGAGAAGGATATGGAGACGCAATCCCCCAGCTCCCTGGCGGCCCAGTTGTAAAATAGTGTTCAGAGGTTTACCACGTAAACAGACGACGTCGCGCGCGTCGTAGTAGGCGTTACGCCTACGCTTTTACCGCGCGCAGCACCTCCGTTGGAGGTGCTGATCAGATGCGCCTACACGCACTAAGTCGTGCATACGCGTATTTTTAACTGCCCCGGGCCCCGCATAAATAGTGTTTACGTGCCTGTCATATTGATGGGGTAGAACTCCATCGTTCCCTTCGCCACTTCCATACCCACGCGACCAAACACCTGCGCGTGAAGCGCATCGTCGGGGACAGACGGGAAGTGGCGCCACACACGACGTCCGTCCCCTTTTTTGGTGACCTCTTCGTACTCAGCAAGGATGTCGTCTATCGCGGGCTTCATCTGCGTGGGGTGTGCGAAAAAGACGTTCCCGTTTTTGTAGTCAAGCATCATGGCATCAATGGCCGCTGTGCGGTCCACGCTGTAGCGGTCTTTGCCGTTCCAGCGGATGTGCTGTGAGATAGAACCGTACTGGGCTTGCATGACTTTGTGTGAGCCCAGCCCTTCCACCAACATGGCGTTTGCGACCGCGCCTCCACCTGCATCACCGCAAACCAGGTCGACCCCGTAGTCTTTGCATATGCTTATGATTTCTCGCACATCCGCCACCGCGTTCGCCGTCGGGAAGATGTGGTAGTACAACGTCTTCATGCGCCCGTCTGGCATCAATCCCCAGATGTGAATCACGGTACGCGACGCGTACTCCGACGACCCGCCGCCGGACCAGTCTACCCCTGCAACAATCTTTGAGACTTTCCGGAACATCTTCTTGTCCGGCTTGCGCTTGATCTTGTAGTCCCGGCACAGATTCTCCAGGTCTTCTTGAGACACCATGCGCGTACCGATGGCATCGGATACACCTAAGACCTCGTTTTTAAACTTCGACTCAGAGTACGTGTCGTACTTGTAGAGCACTCGACTCCAGCGTTTCTCAGACTCATTGTTGAGCGGCATGATGAGCTGAGAGACATGGAACCCGCGGATGTATGCGCCGGGGTTCATGGAGTACCAGATCCCTTTACGGGGATTTAAGTTCTTGCCGCACTTAACGCAGATGATACCCGTCTTGCCGATGTGACGATCGTCGATGACGTAGTTGTATTTGTTGCACCCCTCACACTTCATCAACCACTCGTCCTGAGTGGAATGCTGCCACAAGTACTCGATGGTGTTCTCCATCGACTTGGGCGTTCCGAAGTACCACGTCCACCCGTACTCGGACTCCGCCATACACTCGTTCACGACGGGGACGACGGCATCGTAGATGATGTCCTGAATCTCATCCCAGACGAGCTGGTCAGCCGAAACACCACGCACCCGGTCAGGATCGTCTGATGCGTAGCTTAGGACCACTTCGGCACCGTTTGAGAAGTGCTTCATCCCAACGTTCATCGGGATGGATGGGTCCGTAAAGTTGTTGCGGATGTGTGGTGAGTACGTGATCCCCTTCTGCAAACGGGAGTGGGAGAAGCGTGCCGTCTGTCCCTGCGACGGGGACACGAACAACGTACGAAAGTGCGGTATCGCAATGGAGTTTGTCAGGATCATATTGTTGCCAGTCGTAGACTTGGCAACCTGACGCCCGCACTTCATCAGCAGAGCCTGCCAGTTCCCATCGTAAATGGGACGGTAGAACTCGTAGTTTTGAAAGCTAAACGGCTCGCCTTCGAGGTGTATTAACGCTTCAGTGAGCTGCGATCTGGTATAAGAACCTAGATCGTTTGGGTCAGCTTTGCGGTTAACATTTAACAGCACCGGAGATACCTATGAATTGGTTTTTCTCAGCAATCATGACCGTTGTAGTGTGGTCGGCGATGATCGCCTTCGCACTCGCTCACCCTGTACTTGGCGGTCTTTTCATCCTCGGCGCAGTGCTGGTCGCTGCCCGATAACTGGCGCTTCATGCGCCCTTCCTCCACTACGGAGATGTTACAGCATGTCTGATAACGCACAAAATGTCACCTCGTATGCCGATAAGATCGGCCTGGAACCCGTTAGCTTGAGCGTCGCACGCGGCGTTGCACAACTGTGTTGGTACGACCGGCACGTCCCGATGTTCATCTCAGAGTCGGGTATCGGCAAGACGGCGCTCATGAAGTCGCTCGGCCGTGCCCACGATATGGACGTCATCATCTACTCACTGGCCCACTGTGAGCCAAGCGACATCACCGGCCCCATGTGGCCGACCAAAGACGGCACCGCATTCACCAACCTGCGTGACGAGCGCGTCCCCATTGAAGGCGAAGACGACCGGGCGCTGGCGTTTTGCGACGAGCCAAACCGCGCCGATATGACGACGCTCAACGCTGTCTTCCCTCTGTGGACAGAGCGGCGGCTGGGCTCGCACAAGATTGGTGAAAACGTTGTCGTCGCGGCAGCTATGAATCCACCTGAGGGGGATTACGCAGTTACCTCACAGTTCTCCACTGACCCGGCCATGCGCCGGCGTACGTGTCAGATCTACGTTATCTTCAACCTCAACGAGTGGGCACGCCACGCCAAAAATCCTGGCCAGGCAGCAGAGATCGACCACTTCCCTCGGCTCGACAACAAAGAGCGGTTCGCCAATCGTGACCCGTACCGTCCGATGCACCATGCAGTCATCGAGTTTGTTGAGGCGCATGCAGACCTCGCGCTCGACGTGAAGTCGCGTCAGGCAGGTAAGGTGTACGCAAACCCCGCGTCCTGGGAGCAGGTCTCCGACACGTTCCACACCATTGAGGAGCTTGAGCTCGACACCGATTCCGCGTACGTCGAGCGCGTGGTGAAGACCAAGATCGCAGGCCACATCGGCGCAGCACTCTCCAACGATGTCTGGGCGTACTACCGGAAGCACGCAGACGTCATCGACCCGCGCGAAGTCTTGCTCGAGTACAAAACAGGCGCGCCTATCCACGAGAAAATCCACCGCATGATTCAGCGTGGACACGTCGGCCAGCTCGCTTCGTTGACCAATGTCATGGCGTCGGTGTGGGTCAGCACGCCCGACATGGACGACAAGGTCGTCGCCAAGTGTCTGGGTCTGTTCTTGTCTGAGGTACCCATGCAGGTAGCCTCGCAGGTCATCGAGCATCTCACCGCACACGACGCTGAGTCATCCGCGGGCGGCGCCTCTGTGACGTCTGAACGCCTGGCCAAATTGTCGTTGTATTTGTCGTCAGACGACAACTTCAAGAAGTACCGTCGTCACCGAAACGAGACCGTCACTGAGAACGCGGCAGCTGCGAAAGCAGCTCAGAGCGATGCTAGCTGACGCTCTCTCTTCGCTTTCATCTCTTCGACGTAGAGCTCTATCCCTGCCATCAACGCGAGTTGTATGCCGGTAGGGCTCTCGTCGAATGGGGTGTCAGCGAGCTTGTCTTGGTCAAGCCTACCCCACCCCTTTTTTACCTTCTGAACAACGTCCTTATCCACACGCGTCAGCTCGTGCAGGCGCTCTTCACAGAACTCTAAGCTCGGAGGCACACAGCACATACCGTCGTGCATGCACGAGGCCGCCGCGTAGCCTGCAGGTTCGTAGTCGAGGTACTCGTCCGGGGTGCCCTCATCGAACATGTCCTGTGTCAACTCGTTGATCTCGTTGACTGCCCACGCGATGTAGTCGGGTGATGCTTGTTGGTAGGCGTCTGGGATAACCGGGGTGCCGTTGAACGCTAAGACTGTGTTCTCAAAGACCGACGCGTCGGTGAACGCGCTGGCCTGTTCCCGTATCGTAATCGCTGCGTGCAGTGCGTCCCACGCCGCGGGCGCCATCTCAATCCCCATCTCCACGAAGTCGAGCTCGAGTGTCTCCGGCTCGGTGTCGTGTAGCTCATCGCTGTAGAGCGCACGTGCTGCGAGGTAGCGTATCGACGCACATGTGTCGTCGTCACCTAACAGCTTCTTTGCCTGGTCTTTGGAGATCACAGGTACGGCTTCAGTTGTGTGTAGAGCATCTTCTGCAGGTCGCCCGGCAGCGTCTCAATGAGCGCCTTGAACTGCGCAGGGTCGATGTCATCGCCGACTTTGCAGTGATCTAAGACATCTTCTCCCAAGACGTCCTCGACTTCAGGCGCCATAGCCATGAGCTCTTTCATTGGCACGTCGTGCCCTGCGAGCTGGATGGTGCGTGTGCTGGCGATCTTGTCCATGTTGAACACTGTCTCGACCGGGTTAAGCAATGTCCGGTCGTAACGCGGCCAGAACTCTGCCTGCTGGTCGAGGTCCTCGAGCATCCCTGCCAGCTTAATGAGCTGGTCACGGTCTTTGATGACGCCGCCACGTGGGAAGTTGTTCTCGATGGCCCACGCAAACTTCTGGAAGTCTGCAGCGCTCTCCACAGTCGGAGCGGCGCCAATGCGGGCTTCCACCCAATCAAGTAAGACGCCTGCATCGCAGGGGGTAAGACCTGCAAATTTGTAGATGTCTTTGGGCAGCTGGTCTTCGTCGAGACCAAATGACGCTGCCTTCTCTACAAGCCTGGACGCCGCTTGGGTAAGTGTCGGCGCCATGAGCTTGTTCTTTTGCTCCAACAGAGCATGCGCGGACACGTCCACATCGCTCGCCTCTTTAACGAGAAGCGCGCCGTATTGTGGTAGAAGAAAGTGTTCAGCATCAGGCTGCTGGTCGGGTAACATTTCCGCCGCAGTCTTCTTTGGGTGCATCTCTTTTGCATCCAGTCCGAACATCTCCAGAGCGTTGTCGATGCGTTGCATCACGTTCTGGGGAACATGTGAAGCCTGCTTGGTCGCGTACGCCTTCGAAAGTAGACTGTGCTCCGGCGTGTGCACAGGAAAACGACGTACTTCGGGAAACGCGAATGCGGTGCCGGGCAGTCCCGGATCGTCCACAGATGCAGTCTTCACCTGCTGAATTGTTGTTGGATACTCACGAGCTATTTGCTGCAGAAGCAAGTGCTTCGTATCCGTAAACTGGTCAACTAACATAAGGAACCACCATGCGAGTGGATGTAGAGGGCAATGCCCTGGAACCAGACGAAACCGTATCAGAAGAGCCCACAGACGAGAAGGATCAAGACGATTACGTTGTCTTTGACCCCCAGCAAGATGCGCTGGGCAAATGGCTGGCGACGTTTACACACAACGACTTCGCCCGGGATAACCCGGACATGTCGGTGTACGCACGCATCATCCGGCAGCTCCGTATCGAACAGATGCCCGACAAGATGATGGCTGTGACCATCAAAAACGGGCGCCACACCCTCATGTACAACAACGAGTGGGCTGCCCAGTCCACGTTCCTCGAAGTCGTGGCGACGTTCGCGCACGAGGCGTTTCACATTCTCAACCGCGACATCCCTACGATGCTGCGCTACCTGTCCGGGTTCCCCGCCGACATGCGTGGTTTCATCCACAGCCTCTACAACGTGGCGATGGACGCCGCGAACAACTGGCTGCTTGTCCAGAAGATGAGCCACATGAAGTACGGCTCAACAGGCCACTGGGTGCTGCCTGAGCCGATGGGCTTTCCCGGTAACCTGGACACCGACATCTATCAGCAGATGTTGTTGGAGCGTGCCGACCAGCTCAAGCAACTGATGGACGAGATTGACGAGCAGATGGCGAAGTCCGGTGGACAGGGTCAACAGCCTCAACCAGGCCAAGGCCAGCCAGAAGACGGCCAGCCAGGTGAAGGAGAAGGTCAAGGCCAAGACCAGCCAGAAGACGGCGAGCCAGGTGAAGGAGAAGGTCAAGGCCAAGACCAGCCAGGAGACGGCGAGCCAGGTGAAGGAGAAGGTCAAGGCGACGGCGGAGGTCCCGGGCAAGGACAGCCGCAGCCCGGTGGGCCAGGCGGAGGTGACCCCATGGACAACATCGACTGGGATAAGTACGGCCCGGTCGTTGAAGCCGTGATGAAGCTGCGTGCACAGGAAAAGCACGACTGGTTCGATGAAAAACTCAACCAGATGGCGCCGGAAGAGCTTGAGGCGCGGGCAGCCAACGCCGAGTCACAAGCACGTATGATCTCCATCAAAGCGCTTAAGGACCACAAGAAGCAGATCGGCAACCTGCCCGCGCACCTCGATCACCGTCTGAAAACACTCCTCGAAGAGGAAGCGGTTCCGTGGACAGCGATCCTGTCCAAGCTCATCGCAGCGCAGATGCTTGCGCGGCGTCGTGCCACGATGACCCGCCCTGCCAAGCGTCGCTTCATTCTCTTCACCGAGGACGAGCAGGGTAACTACGTACGACGTGACATGCCTGCGCCGGCTTACCCAGGCTCCAAGCGTGAGCGTGAATTCGTCATCCTGTTCGCGATTGACACCTCCGGGTCGATGTCTGACCAGGAAGTCATGGAGGGCCTGTCTGAGATTCAAGGGCTCTTAAAGCGCGCCCCGCACTCCCACTGTATTGTCCTACAGTGCGACACGCACATCTCCGCAGCGCATGTGCTTGGTCCTGACATGGACGTTGAGAAGTACGTTGAGGACATCGGACGTACATCCGGCGGCGGCACGCACTTCCTTGAGCCGTTCCGGCTTGCGCGTGCACTGGGCGGGCGGAGTAAAATGCCGCAGCTCCCCGAGGGGGCGCGCGAGATTCTTAAGCCGTACAAAAAAGCGGACCTCGTCGTCTATCACACCGACACCTACGGCGCGACGCCTGAGATGGACTTGCACCCTGGGTGCCCGACTCTCTGGACTGTGCCACGTGGCGGTAGCGTCTCCTTCAACCCCGCGTTTGGCCATGTCATCGTTCGAGAGTGACCATGCGTCGTGGGGCGTGTCCGTTAGGTGGCGTACGCACAACGGGGCGCTGCACTGGCTTACCCTTTATCACCTAAACAGCACGTGGTGGCTTACCCATGCCATCACGGGCAACACTTGGACGAGTAAAGCAGACAACGAACTTCAATTCACTGACGTAAAGGATGCGCATGCCGCGTTTTGTGCGTGTATGCGCGCCCTTTGCACGACCCCCTCACTGTGAGGATGTATGTACAAACTACGAGCCCACCGAGGCGACCAAGGCCTCCGTACACCGTTTCCCTTGATGTACTTTTTCACCCCCAAAGAAGCTCCAGAGTTTCGCAAAGCGTTTGAGACGTTCATTGGTTTCCCTGCACGCCACGCTCAGTCCATTAAGTGGGACGAGCTGCGTGTGCACCAGGTCGACGGAAAGACTCTTCCTGAGACCAAGACAGTCTTGGACATTATCCCTGACTTACTCGACCCGCGCCTCAAGTGGTCGGTGGCAATACCCATCTTGGCAGTGTCGCAATGGGGCAAGCTCTTCACGCCCAACGACGCAGACGTTGCAGGTCTTCAAGCACAGAACGCAGAGCTTGAAGACGCCGACGCCCGGACGTGCGCGAAGTTTCTCGTGTCACGTAGCTGGGGCAACTACAAAGCCACACGCGGACAACCCCAGCCGCGCCCGGCCTACCCGATGACAGCCTACCTCGTTGATCGGGACGGCGTGCATGCTCCGCTGTGCAACGCATGTCCCCGTGTGCTTCTGCACGAGGCAGGCCAGTGCCAGATCGGTGACAACATATGCTTTGCTCACCTGCAAAACTTTGCGGCGGACAACACCTTCTACAAGAAACTCTCAAAATACCAAGACCTCGAAGGAGACGAAGACGATGGCGTACAAAAAGGGAATGCTGGACAACCTCAAGACCCCGAAGATACCGGCACACCTGAGCCTCCCCAAGCCGATTGACGACGTGTCTTTGGCGTTCAGCCTCGGCATCCAAAACAAGACGATGTGGTGGCTCGTTCACATCAACGACTACACGCTCATCCAGGCAGGATCAGGGGCCTACACCTTGTTCGACATCCCCAAAAAGAGCGGAGGAAAACGCACCATCCACGCGCCGCACCCGCGCTTAAAAGAGGTGCAGAAGGCTATCCTCGTCACGTACCTCGAGCCCTTCCCGGTGCCCGAGCATGTCGGGGCGTTTGTGAAAGGGCGCGGACTCAACCACACCAGCGAACAACACGTCGGGGCGAAGTACCAGATCACACTGGACCTAAAAGACTTCTTCACGACGACACGGCGCCAGTGGGTGCGCGATGTGCTCTACAAGGTAGGCTACAACCGTGACGTGGTGCGGCCTTTGGCCTCGCTTATGACGGTACCCATCGCTCTTAAAAATGGACATAAAGTAGGCGTCGTTCCGCAGGGTGGTCCTACCTCAGGCATGATTGCCAACCTGGTTGCTATGGACCGGCTAGACACTCCCATCCACAACTTCTTGGAGACGAGCGTTGGGACGGACAACTTTGTCTACACCCGGTACGCTGATGACCTTGTCGTGTCCTTTTTCGTTAACCTAGACGACGCGCGTATCAAGCAGATCACAGACGACCTGTTCGACATCATCACGACGTCTGGGTACGCGGTGAACTTCAAGAAGGTTCGTCACACCAAAGAAGGTGCGCCGATGAAGGTCTTGGGGCACACCGTCAACGTGAAGGTCAACGTTCCTCAGGAAGTTTACCGGCGGCTACGCGCCATCGCACACAACTGTGCGACCCACGGACTGGAGACGCAGTACCAACGATATGGCGCGGGCGATGTCGCTCAACTCATCAACAAACTACGCGGAGAAATTACTTACTGGAGCTCTGTAAACCCGGAGCGTATGTCAGATATCGTCGTTGATTTCCAACACGCATTGGAGAACCGATGCAGTACTACACCTTAACGCATGTTCGGAGCGCCAACACACGTACCGCGTGTAAAAATGTGGTCGTGCTTTCTTCCCCCAAACACACACCTATTACCTGCCAGGACATTGACGTTGTGCTACGCAAAGTAGGCGCGCATGACTACTGGGAGCACCCTTGGGCAAGCGTAACCGTTGACGCGTCTGTCCTGAGAAGCAACACGCAGGGGTACCGAGTTGCGTCCTCTGAGCCCCGCCACACCGCTGTAGTGGCGCCCAGCGTCGACGTGTTTACGGACGTAGACATGACGACGCCTCTGACAGGCTTTCGGCTCGGCTTCCACGTCAAGGGAGCTGAGTCGATAAGCTGGCCCTTTGAAGAGCTGCGTTCAGAGTGTCACCTCGTGTGGGCGCTTACGTCGTCCGTATGTAAGACCTGCAAAATGAACAACCAGTTGGCGTGCCGGTGGGCGCTCTTCACGAAAAAACTTCGTGGGATGGGTGTCACAAAAGCCCACGAGCAGTTTTATGCGTGGTCTTCGCTGCATTTTCAGCAGAAGAATCTGCGCGATCCTGCACCTATTGTCCCTGTTGAAGGTCTTCCCCTTAACGCTGAGACGTGTATTGGACGCCGCGCATGGAACCTGGCGTACGACGAGACGATGGTAAAGCGGGCAGGGGACGTGGGCACGTATGAGTACATTTCGGCGTATTACACCAGCGCGTGGAGCGCAACGAACACGCGCTGGAAAACCGACACGGGTGCGTGCAGCGTCATCAAGCATGACCCCGACACTATTCAAAGACGCGTCCGGGCCAAGTCCAACCAGGCGTCTAACGCAGCGACTGCGCGGGAGCGGCGTTCCGATATTTGCGGCACGAAAGAGGAGGCGTGCTATCTCGAAGACAGGTGTTCGCTGTGGCGTCGTCAAAACTCATGCGTACGTATGCAATCCGAGAGTGACTTTTCGGCGTATGCGGAGCAGCACTTCGACGAAAACCCAGAGGAGCTGGCGCCTCCTCAGATGCTCTACTTGTCGTCTTTGGTAGCAGGTCGTGAGTTTGACCTCATTGACGAGCGCACGGAGCACGTCCGTGGAAGCACGATGGGTGGCGCGGCGAAGCAGTCGCGTTACGCGTCGTCTCTTTTTTGGAGCATCCTAACGGACTCAGGACGCCGGACGCTGCGGTTTCATTCGTGGCTTGAGCTTACGCAGCACATCCGCCGGTATGCTCCCTGGGAGTTGTCGTTCTTTGAAGATGCGAAGAAGAAGGCGGATGCGTTGGTGTGCGACGTAAACCCGGAGTCGTTGCGTCTTTCTACGCTGCGCCTTTCGGGGCGTGTGCGCGTGCGCTCAGGGTTTGGCTACAGCTCGTATAGTCCCATTGGCATATGTGTCTACCCGCTGCCTGCGTATCCCGAAGACCCCAACTATGTATGGTCGTTTAAGCCAAGCATGCGGTTTGAGGATGGCTCATCGCGCTCTCCGCACACCGTTCGGTCTTACATGTACGGCTACAAGTTCTTAGGGCTAACGCCGCCGCACCTCTTCACGCCTAAGCCAGGCTCTCCCCTAAAGGTTTACACCTACGATGTGGGCGGCGAGTAGGCCGGGCACAGGTCCACAACTTCAGCCAGCAAGCGCGTCTCTTCGCGCTCCAAGGATTCTTGGACCTGCTGGGAATCAGAGAGCTCTCGCGTGCACGTTTCAAGTGCCGTGAGAGCCTCATTTTTAGCTGTGGTAGCTGCGTCGCGTATCGTTGTCTGCGCGGAGATCTGCGTGGTCACGGCTGCGATCTCTGCAGTGATTGTAGAGATGCTGTTACTCAAAGTGACAACCGCATCCTCAAAGCCGCCGGTGTCGTAGTACTCGACGTACAGTGCGCCGGTGGGGTTTAGAAGCTCATCGTCAACGGTGTCACGTGGCACACCCGCGGCGAATGATACGCGCTGGTTGTTCCATGTGCTGATGGCCGCAACGATGTCTGCTGCAAGGCTTGTCGACGCAGACTGTATGGCAGTCAAAGCGTTGAGCCCAGCAGTCAGTGCTGTCTTGCTGCGATCGAGCGCACTGAGCGTCGTGTTGGCGTCAGCCTCGGTTGCGGCGGCGTCGTCGTAGGTGTCTTGGAGTTCGTCACACGACGCCTGCTTCTCGGTGACCGTTGTGTCCTGTGCGGTGCGCTCGTCGCGTTTTTCTGTGTACGCAGAGATCGCTGGCGTGAGTATGCCGATGTCTGCAGCAGGGAACGACAGATTCTCTGCTGGGTCGGACAAGAACACGTCAATGAAGGCCTGGTAGTCGACGACCAGGGCGTTGACGCGCTCCTGCAAGAAGTCCTTCCCTGCGATAGCAGTGTTGATGTTTTCGTAGCGGTTGATGACCGTCGAGGAACGGAAGAATGACGCTTCGTTCGTGACCGCCAGAGCCCGGCTTGTTGCGAGCACTGCCAGGTCCGCGGGCGTTGCCACCCGTGCCAAGATGTCTTGCTTAGGATCGTCTTCGTCGATGATCTCTAATACAAACGCGCCAAAGTCTGGCAAGTCGCCGCGGTCCGTGACCGTAGATGTAACAACATACTCGACGGTGACGCCGTCGATCTCTGCCGTGCGTAGCTGTGTTGCCAGCGTAGGTGCCATTAGGAGTACGTATTCGTGTTGGAACCAAGGAACGTAGTGAGGCCCGCGTTGTACTCTGTGACGAGCGTTGTCAAAGCCGCGTCCACATTCGTGCGCGCAGTATCGCCGTCTGTAATAGAGTCGTAGCGCCCCGTGACTTCTGACTGGCGGTAGAACGCTGTGCCGTCTGTGCGCGTCGTCGGGTAGATCAAGTCGCCGGGTGTAATGGTCCGTATAAACGTGTTGTCTGAGAAGCGCAGAAGGAAGACTTCTTCCGGCATATCGGTGGCAGTATCAACGGTCCATGTTACCGTGTAGACGGTGTTCCCGTCGCCGTCGGTCTCCGTACCGCCTTCGTCTGTGACTTCAATGGACGCCATTTCAACCTCGTTGTGTGCGCGATCACTATACTGAAACCCTACGGCACTGCGCAATGAACTTCATCGGCATTGACCAATCTATGCGGCACACAGGTGTGTGTTTACTGAGTAAACACGACGAACCAAAGCTGTGGCTCATCGAGCCTGAGCATAAAGGGCCCGTGCTGCTGGGTTACATTTTCGACCGCATCGCTGGCATCCTTGATGTTACAACACCTGTGGCTGCTGCCGTAGAGGGCGGATCATTTGGCAGCCGAGGTCGGTTGTTTGACTTAGGTGAGGTCCACGGCGTGGTGATGTTGGCTCTGCTCCAGGCCCGCACAAGCATTGTTGATGTTGCCCCGTCGCAGCTAAAGAAATTCCAGACGGGCAAGTCTGGTGCACGCAAAGAGTGGATGGTCGAAGCCGCCAACGACTTTCTTGGCTACGAGATAGACGACGACAACCTGGCTGATGCGGTGGGCCTTGCGCGCATCGCTCGAGCCGTCCACCTACAGGACGCTACGACGCGCGCCGAAGCCGAGGTCGTACACAAACTTACAAACTCTGATCGGTACTACAAACTATGAAACCTGAACAACGTATTGGACTTACGCCCATTCACGTACGCTTGGCAGCGTCGATGCTCACCAAAGGCGAGGGCCACCACCCGTGTGAACGCCTTGGGTACACTACCGCACTTGTTGAAACCGTTGAGGATTGGCACAACCGCGCGCTCGATGACCAGCCCGCTGCGTACTTCATGGAGATGCGGGTTAATTTCTACTCAGGGACACGTCGTGTACGCTGGGTAGACTTCAAGCTCAGCATGACGGGCGGGGGCGGTCAGCCTGCGTTCACAGTCCACGAGGCCGACGATGAGTAACTACCAGCCCTACCGCAACTTCATAGAATTTCGGTACGCCTACGGGCGCGTGCTAATTCTTCGTGATGCGCTGCCCACAGGGAGACAGCTCAGCACGGCGTGCCGAGCGCTGTGCGCGGTGTTCGGTCAACACACAAAGCGCATCAACGAAGACAACCCCATCATCAGTGTCGGCAAGCCTGGTATCAGTGTCTTAAAGAAGAAGTGGTTGTTCTTGGAGATTTACGATGCTGCGGGCTTGGACGACGAGTTCAAAGAGACAATCCTGCGCGGCATACCGCGGCCTATGCTAGACGCTGTTTACGCCTCAGGAATCATGCTCGCTGACGACATCAAGCTCTTTCCACCTGTCGTAGATCACGCCAGCGACACGCTCGTCTGACCACCCCCACAGAAGATAGTTCGACACTGTGAGGACAGCGGTTGTGCTTTGGAGTCCGCGGCCATCTCTTTTGTATGCCTCGACTTCCAGTTCAACGCGGCCGCGGCGCGTGATGTATTTCCACACAAACTTCCACAGCCCCATGCGGTCACGCTGCTCAACGTGTACTTGCTCGTGTCGGTAGACGCGGTCACCTGGCTCTGCAAGGCCATCAGGCGGCGAGTAGATCGTGCGGGTAAAGACCGACACCGTATGGAACGTGCGGCGGTACTTCTTCCACCACGTACACGCGACGAGTGCCGCGCCGTAGTAGAATATGCCAAGCCAAAGCCAGTCCAGCGCCTTGTATTTTCCGTGTGGGCGTACGTCTAATTCACTCATGGCTTCACCATCCAACCACCGATAAACCCGGCGGCAGCGCCTGTGATGAGCGCCGCGACAAGCCAGGGTAGTCCGCCTCCAAACACGGACATCGCTTTGGCTTCTTCGGCTTCCTTGACAGCGTCTAAGTACTTGGGAAAGATCTCGTCGGCACGCTTCTCCATCTTGTCGGCGCGTTTCTTCTGTGCAAGCCGTGCCTGCTCCTCGAGCTCAAACGATTCTTGCAGATACTCCAGCGACACCTGCAGGGCTGGCACCGCCCGGTGCAGCCAGACGTACTGGTTGCGCAGCTCGAGGTAGACTTTGAAGTTGTCCTTGTCGAGGCACTTACGCTCCGGGGCACAGTCTGTGAAGACAGGCCGCTCTACGAACTCAAACTCCGCAGTGTCTGAGCTGTCTTGTGCCAACGTAACGGAAGGAGCCAGCGCGATGAGCACGGCGAAGAAGACGATAAGTTGTCGCATGGTGTGCCTGTAGGGGCTAATTGATTTCGCTCTCCAAACGCTCGAGCTCGTCCCACGAGTCGGCGCCTTTGATGGCCGCGACGATAGATTGGCGTCGCTCCTTCGCTTCGTTGAGCTCAGCTTGGATCTTTGCAGCTTCCTTGGACGCTTCGATTGCTTCTTTGTGTAGCCGCTCCGACTCTTCCTGGCTGGCGGCGCTCTCTGCTTTGAGCTGGGCTTGCTTGGCGGCGTCTTCTGCGGTGCGGCCTTTGGCTTTAAGGCGCGCCTCTTTTTTAGCTGCCACAACCCACACGATGACAATCACAAGGAACAGCACGGCCAAGACAATCGCCCACCACCACCGGATGTACCACGGTGATTTGGCGTCGCCGATGACCTTACGTCGTATGTCTAAGAAAATGGGTTCCATTATAGACCCGAGTCTCCAAGAGGCGTCGCGAGCAGGCGGTACACGTTTAACTGGTCGGACGCTGTCAGACGGCGGAACAGCTGGTCGTGGCGATACACTCGTAGCAGCGAGATGCGGCCGGTGCCACCGCTGAAGCCCGTGAGAATAAAGAAATCGCCATTACGTTCAATACGCGGGTTGGTGTACCCCGAGGCGATGGCGAACGCTGCGCGGAACCCAAAGTTACGCTTACCGTATAGCTGGATGCTATTCGCTGGGTCGACGTACGCGACGTAGTCCTGGTCCACGGCCAACCCGTTCGGGACAGACGCGCCGGGCGCTGGAGTAGGCACTGCCTGAAGTAGACCTGTGAGAGAACTCTCGGTTGTCTCCTCGCCGCTCCACTTGTTCAGGACCAGCACGTACCCCAAGTCTGCTCCGTCGCTCACCTGAAGCCACAGGTGCTGCGGGTCACATTTCATAGCCCGGTTTGTGAAAACGTCGGTGGTACCTGTGAAAGCGTAGTCCCATGAGGACGAAGAGCCGGCGCCTTTGTTTGCGAGTGCGCGGACGTTGAACGACCCTGTCCCAGCAGGTCCCGCTACGTACACGTAGAACCCGTCGGTACATACGGAGATAAGTGCGGCGCCATGCGCGTACGCCCAATCGTCAGTCGCGGACCCTGCAGTCATGTCTAAACGGCTCACGGTCCCGTCCAACAAGACCAAGAACAAGTACTCGTCGTCCATGCACATATCGCGCACGTCAGAGCCTGATGTGTACGTCCACACGGATGCGCCAGTCGACGCGTTGTAAAGCTCTACGTCTGTACCGTCCGCCACAGCAAAGTAGGCGCCGTTTGTGCACAGCGAAGAATCCGGAGCGGCAGCGACCGCCGTCGCGTATGTTTGCTCAACAACGCTTAGGTTAGTGAGGTCACGCCGCTCGGCGGTCGAACCGCCGTCATCGTACAGCAAGTACACGTAGCGACCGTCTGTACACGCGTTTAAGCTAACGACTGCTGCGCCGAAAGACTCCGTGCGTTCAAACATGTAGAACGAGATATCCGTCGGCTCCAGCGTCTTAACGAGCAGAACTTCTTTGTTCGTCGTGCCCGCGATGAACTCGTGGACCGAGCTGGCGACCGCCGTGTTGTCTTGCAGCGTAGAAATAGCTGCAGCGTTTGTTGTGATTTCGGTGTCAACAGCCTCGTTAAACTCTTGCTGCGACTCTAACGCTGTGCTGATTGTAACAAAAGGAGTTGCGTCGATGCCGAGACGTTTGGCCCCTTCATCAACACCTGACGCCGGCGGCGCCGCAATCGGCCGTTCGTAGTCCGCACGAATGCTGTTCGCCGTCGCTTCCAAGATACCGAAGTTTGCAAGTCGGATGTCCGTCACAGGAAACGATTTAATCAGCACGCTCCCGTCTGCCAGCGTGAAAGAATCGTCAACGACACGCCCAACGACCACGCAGTCCGGCGCCTTCTCAGGCTCTGCCGACAGGTTCACCAGGCTTGCGCCCGGGATGAGATGCTCGTTGGAGTTTTCTTCGACAGACTCCCGTCGGTTCTGGACCGTTGAGTACCAGATGGCGAGCGTGTCCCCTTCGTTGAGTTCGTTGTCTGACGTTGCAGCAAAGAACGCTGCCAAGGCGGTATCTGTAATTTCGTGGAACAGACCGTCCCCGCCTGAGGTGAGCGTCGTCGGCCCGAGGTCGACCATCGCCCCGTCTGTGCCAGTCGTTGCGCTGACCAAAACATTGACGGTGCCGTCCGCGTTGATGGCGTCGACGATGTCTTGCGTCGTGTGGCCCAGGCCCGAGTCGTACTGGACCACGATCTCATGTAAGCCAGGCTGTACAGCTTCGTTGCTTACGACCTCGCCATTTAGGTCGATGTTAATCGCGCCGGCACCGGACAAGTCGACAGTCTCCACAGACAGATTAAAGCTGCCGTCAAAATCAAAGACGACGGCTGTCACCGTAAAGTCGTTGACGCCTACGGTACCCAACGTTGCGGTAGCGTAACGCGTCGGGAAGCGTGTGCCGCCTCCCTCGTTGGAGTCTCCGCGTGCCTCGCCGGGCGTCGTACCCGGCACTGCAATGAGCGACGCGCCAGAGGACAGCGCAAGTGCTCCCGTACCGCCGCTGGCAGTGACTCCTCCCCAGGCGATGGATCCGCCGCTTGAGAGCTGGAAGAACAGTGAGCGGTCGTTGTCACGCAGCCACCGTGCTTCGTTTGATTCAATGCGCAGCGCCTCAGAGCGTGCACGCAGCACCTCGTCCGGGCGGGACAGTGTCGCCTGGTCCGCCTGCTCCCCGTTTTGGATGGGCGAGATTGAGTCGGTAGAGGCTTCGCCCGAGTCATTGCCCGACGGCGTAGTCTGGAAGTCGATTACTTTAGTCATCTTGAAATCCTTATCAGACGATGGAGTACTGCACGTCCCACACGTAGCTTATGGCGAGGTCGGCGGTTTTGGTGATGGCGGGGTAGACCTGTCGGCACACAAGTAGTTCGTTGGCTGCGCCTGCCAGGCCATCGGATACTGTGTAGATGCCCGCTGCGCGGAGGGTAGACCCGTTTGCTTCGCCAGTCCCTACCTCTGCGCGGAACTGCACCAGCCCTGAGATGCCGCCCAAGTCAATGTCCACATCAGCTGCGCGGTCGAACACGTAGTCTTTGACTACCGTACCCGTAGGGCCGGTGTCGCTGGCCGACGCGCCTGACGCAAAGGGCGTAGCGCTTGCTTCAATCTGCATGCTGTTAAACGCCAGCTCCGTGACGTCTGCCACCGCAGCTTTCTGCGTAATCAGGGCAGCAAGCACTTCCAGGTGCACGGTCGTGATCTGATTTTTCTTTGCGGAGACACAGGTCTTCTCTCCGGTCGACGTGTTTACCACGTAAACCTTTAGGAAGCCTTGCATAAGTGCGTTTTCAGATTTCATGGGCTGCTCACAGTTTCGCCAGGTGTGTAATCTACCGAGCGGCGAATGTTTTTACCATGCGTGATCGCGTGTAACCACTGTATCACGTACCGCCGTTGTAGAGTGCGAGAACGTCGGCAGGTGTAGAATGCGCATCTGTAAACGTAACCTCGTCAATCCTACCAACCCAAAGCTGCGCGGCGATTGCTGCCTCGCGCCAGGCGAGCAGGAGTTGTTCGGTCGTGTAGGTCAAAACGGACCCCCCCACTCAGACTCAAGGAAGCCCCAAACCTCGTCGCGCTGCGCCTCGGTGAGCGTGCCATCGTAGACGACCAGCTCGTGGATATAGCCCGTCCACGGAGTCGCGTTGTATCCGGCGCCCACAAACACGCGGGTAGGCGACGGGCCTTCCGGCAATCCGTCGCCCCCGGCAATCGTCGAGTCAACCCGCGTCCGGGCATCATATAGCCCGGTCACAGACGTGGTCCCGTGAATCGCAGTCAGCATATTTCTTGCGTTGTTCGAGAATGAGCCGCCCGCGAAAAACTCGACCCCCGACACGCGATCTATCGCAGAGACGAATCCGGTGGTCGCGGTCGCGGAGCCCGCATACATCTCGAATGTTGAGTCCGACGCAGAGTCGCTGCCTCCGTCCATCATAACAACACCCTGGTACAGCACCCCCGCGGTGTGTTCTGCCACGGCGAAAACTGTAATCCCGGTCGAAAAATCCGGAGAAAACGCCGACGATAGCTTGTCGTCGGCCCCGTCGTATTGGACAGCGGCGACACCAGCGACCGTTGTTTTCGTCGGTCGCGCGGACCCTGAGCCTGCGACCGCCAACCCGCTGTGTCGGTCGGTCCAGCTGTCGACCGGGTCACTGTCGGCCAGCGCGGCGAGGCTTTTCGCAGACCAGTCCCACGACGTGACGCCAGCGAATTCAGGCGCAAACAACACTGGCGCCTGCAGAAACACCTGGTTGTTTGTGCTTTGAAGCGTCACAAGAACAGGCCAGCTTGTGATGTAATTACCTGAGGACGTCTTCTCGACGACAGGGTTTGCGCCTCCGACGGCCGTATGTGTGAACGACGTTCGAGGCGCCGAGAAGTAGTACTCAACGCCAGTCTCAGATGTGAGTGCGGGGGCAGCGCCTGTGACAACACCGACCAGCGTTGCCTTCCCGCCACTGCTAACGTCGACGATGCGGAAACGTCGCGGCGTGCCCTGCACCTTAATGACGACTTCGTGGCGGAAATCGAACTGATTGAGCTCAACGTCAAACGTCGCGGTGTCACCTACGATGTTTACAGAGCCACCAAAGGTCGGTGCGACGCGCTGCAGTACCGACGGTGTACCCGCGATGTAGCCCACCGACACGCCTTCAACCGTTGCGCCCGTGTTAAATGACGTCACCTTTGCGGCCAGAAGCCGTCCGTGTGTGAGTACGGCCTTCTGGTTAGTGCCAGGCGCCAACGTGAACATCTCACCCGTGGCAACGAATGATGCGCCCGCCCACGCGTACAATTCTACTTGTGCACGTGGGTCGACGCCGCCGCTTTCCTGGTACATGAACACCAGTGTTTCGACTTCACCGGAGTCCGGAAGCTCTGTGACCGTACCAAAGTCGTCTTTCCGGACAGTGGTGTACCACGCAAGCTGCGGGCCCGAGTACGTGTAGTACGTCCCAATCTCGGTACCGCCACCTACTTCAAACGCGCTGTCTACCTCCGACATAAGCTCGGCGTCTAAGTCAGGTTTGCCGACGATGAGGAGCTCGTCGTCGCCGACACCAACCTCGTCTTGAAACTGCCCGGCTGCGTCGACAAGCAGGTACGTGTAGGCGGACCTGCCTTCAAGCAACACGTCGCGGATGTCGCGTTGAGCACGTGGGAACTCAATGTCGGGGTAGGCGGCGAAGTCGTAGCTGACGTTGAAGATGTGGTTCTTCAATAGCCGGCTCATGTAATTGTAGCCGGGACTATGCGTCAGCGCCGGGCGGCCTTCGATGGACCACTCCGCGCCGACTAAGCCGGTTGCCGATGGTTCCAAGAAAAACGACGGGGTTGTACCGTCTAAGTTGTCTACGAGGACCCGATTACTTGCCAGCACGCCGGTGACAACGTAGTCGCCTGTCGGTATGGCCGACGCAGATACGACGCGTATGACCGTGCCAATGTCCGCCCGCGTAAACGACGGTCCAAACGTAATAACAAATTCGTTTGAGCCCAGCGTGACAACACTCAGCTTAAAGGAGTAGTTACTCGCCAAAAATCCGGAGATGTCCAACGGCGACGACGTGCCGTCCGTGATGGAGAAGTTGTCACGGTCTACCGCGGACACGATCTCATATTCTGTGCCCGCAATGGTGATCGTTTTTGTCTCATCAGATGTCCGGACGACGTCACCTACGACCTCTAACTGCGCCGTGACGCTTAAGTTGTAGAACAGAGACTTACCTGTGCGCCGCGCCGGCACGGTTCCGTAGCTGTCTCCGCCTACGGTGTAGAATAAGTCGCCCACTTTAAAGCGTGGGTTGCCTACCCGGTTCTCGTACAACGTTGTGTCGACGCTACGCCGTTGCGCCGTCTCTCCCGGCCAGAGCTCATCCGGGATGACTTCGGTGTAGTACCAGGTCGGGTTTGAGATGTAGTCGTCGACCTCAAACACAATCGATAACGGCTGGAACGCTTCGAGCGTGTCCCCTACAGAGAGCGCGGGGTCGATGGACCCGGCAGGCAGTCTGTACACTTCGATGTCTGTTACGACGATGTCCGCAGCGCCGCCCGTTGTGATGGACGCAATGACTTCGCCGTCCTGACGCGCAACGGGTATGCCGCTGATAACGTTAAGCGCCGACTCAATACGCCGAAGCGACGGGCCCAAGATGAAGTAGCGAAAGATGCCCTGCAGAAGCGCGCGATACGATTCCGTACTTGGCTCGTACCGGTTCAACAGATACCCGAAGGACAGCCACAAGTTCTCTCGGTCAAAGAGCGCGTCGGGTATCCAGTAAGAGAGCTGTGTCACCCGTGACGGTGACTGGTGCGTCCACTGCAACGTGTCATCGTCTACAGGGTCGAACACCGTCTCTTCGGTAAACGTGACCTGCAGCCCTGAGTCAACGGTTTCAATGGTGTAGAGCAGCTCACGGTCTTGACGTGTGGGGTCAACGAACAAGATCTGTGTACCGACATCGAACTGCGTAAAGTACTCCGTGTCGCGTACTTCCCACCGCACGCCCGTCGCTGCGCTTACGTATGAACCATCGAGCACCACCGTGCGCGCGTCGACAACGCTCAAAATCTCACGTTCAAGTGTCGCCCCGCTGTCGGGATGTGACAGTACACGACCAACGTCATCGGCAGTGAAGGCGGCGCGTGCGGACACAAACGAGTTGCTTGCGGGGAACGTTCCATCGGTCCCACTTCTAACAACTCCGCGTGTAACAAACACGTCAGCGGTGGGCGTTACCTTTCCGTCCCCAGCATTCCGAAACACCGTAGGGACAATGTCTATCTCGCGCGACGCGACACCGTTCGTTGTGTTGAACGGGTCAGCGAAGAAGCGCAGCTCGTCGGCGTCGGCGTCGATATCGAAGTCGATGTCGACCTCAAGCGACACCGTTGGGTCGTAGACGCGGTTGAGCAGGAACATCGCTTCACGCAGCTTGTCGTCGAGCGCTAAGTTCCACGTCTGGGACTCAAGGTCATACCGGACCTGGTCTTGGCGCACCGTCAGCAAGTACCAGTACTCTTTGTTGAACAGCGGGACGTCGTCTAAGTTTGCGTTCAGAACCTGGGTAACCATGTCCAGGTACGCCTGTCCCAACTGAACTTCCGTGGCGGCATAAAGCCCGTTCAAGATGTCCCGGTCAGCAAAGAATCGCTGCCAGAAATCTGATAAGCCAGTCAGAAGTGTTTGTGCCTGGTTGGTCAGCACGGCCATTAGGACACCTGAGTCAGAGTGATCAAATCTATGGACGAGAGGTAGCGCACATTAGGGTCAACGACGCCGAGTGTGAGCGGATCTTCTAAGCGGTCAATGGCATCGGGCAACGCCAACTTGTCGCGCGAGATTTCGACTGCGTCTGTTGTCTCATACGTAATCAAGCGTCCGTCTGGCGCGTAGAAATCATACGTGACCGTAATCGGCAGCTCGACGTAGCCCACCTCGGCAGAGTTCTGGCTCTGGAACGCGGTCACGATGTCTGAGACGTGGATGGTATCGTCGGCGGGGAAGGCGTTGATGTAGTTAATCAACCCAAGCTTGGCGACCTCTGCGTCGAAGAACGCGTTTGCGTTATCTCGCAAAGCATACCGGATCTCAAAGCTTAAGTACGCAGGGTGGAGCCCACGAAGAAGCGTGTTTGCGCACGCCACACGTTCGTTGTCGTCTTCGACAAACGTGTTGATGACGTCAAACTGTGACAGCGTGTCGTACACGACGCGTAGCGTTTTGTTGTTGTACTTGGTGTCCCACACCAGTTCCCACTCAAGATTTATCTCAGTAGGAGGAAACAGCGACGGGTCCGCTGCGTTCTCGATGACGACTTCGTCGGGTGCGTTGTACGTAATGATCCGCCAGTCACCGTTGGTGCCTGTTTGGAACGAGTTTTTAATCCGTACAAGTTTGCCGCTGCCCGCGTCGGATGGGGAGAAGACGTTGGCGTTCGCAAAGAACGTGTTCAGAGTGGAGATGTTACCTTCTGTCCCCTCGAACTCGGGTGCGTAGCCCACGTCGCATACCATCATGTGCTGGGCGGACTGGCCCTCAAGGGGGACCAGGTTCTCTACCTTGTACTCGAGGGGCGCGGTCGGGTCAGGGTCAGGCTGCGTGTTGACGCGGTCCCCAAACTGTACGCGCCCTGACGCAGGGTCGGTATCCGGGTCGGCGAGGTCCAGCAGCGACACTTCGTGGATGAAGTAGATAGGCTCGCCGGGAAGCAAAATCTGTCCGTCGGCCTGGTAGTCGCGTGTAAATTCCCCTGTCGTTGCGGGACTTACTTTGTTGTCGTACGCGGGACCGATGTCCCCAATGGAGTACTCGACGACGTCGATAAGTATCTGAAACGTCAGGCCAGCCTCTACTGTTAATCCAGAAGGCACACTCAGCGTCACTTCGTCAGCACCTGAATCGTATGACAGGATGCGGTAGTCCCCATCGTTGCCTGAGCCAGAGCCTGTAATGCGGATGTAGCGCCCAATGTCTACCGCGCTGAGCTCGGCTGCTGACGAAGAGAACGTGTCGGAGCCTGTCACCGCGCCGTCCGTAAACGTCTCACCGCTTCGCGCCAGCGTGGGGCGTACGGCAGGTAACGATTGGCGTGGGTTGACGCGTAGGAAGTACTTGCTGACTTCCTCAATGATGTAGAGCCCTGCCTCCCCTGCGTTGGCGTTGCGGATGCGCAAGATGTCTCCGGCTTCGACCAAGAACGCGGTCCAGTCGTCGACAGTCTCGTCGCGGAACAACGTAATCTCGCTGCGTGGGTCGGTGTAAATGCCGCCCACCGTGCCGTTGAACACCCGCCGCTCAAGCAGCGGTGTGTTGATGAAAACGTCGATGTGTCCGCCCAAGTGCAGGTCGATGTGCGGGGTGACCTGAACGAGGTCCCGGCGCATGCCGGTGTCACCATAGCCAAGGACAGTGAGGCTATCGATGGCAGAAAATGTTTCTTTGAGGACAGCAGAGATTGCACGTTTAGAGTTTAGGTCGCGTACCGTAATGGCTTCCGGCAGGCGCGTCAGCAACTCTTCTGACGTCTCAGGATCTTGTGCCCCGACGTACGGGTTGTCGTTCTCTGCGAAGAGCACGAAGCGGTTGAAGCGTGTAAGCCCTGCAAAGGGCCCGTTTCCCACCTCGTATTGTGTGCCGACGTTCTCAGCAATGACGGGCACACGAAGTGTGTAGTCGATGACCTCGCCCGCCGCGTTGGTACGCGGAACCAAGTCGGATGCCTGGTAGGTGACTGCTGCGTCAGAGTCGAGTGCGAAGCGGATGTTCGACGTCTTCGTAAAGACTGTTGATGTCGGGACAAACCCGTCGTGCGTCTCACTGAAATGAATGAGCACGGTACCACGCACGGCACGTCCGCCCCGCCGCGTGACAAGCCAGTTCGACACCAGGTTGGAGACGGCTTCGTCAAAGTCGTCGGCGTTTTGTAGACGCTCAACGGTGCGTAGGCTCGTGGCGTTACGCGTGGCGGTCGCTTCTGCACGAAGCAGCGCAAAGACTGCGCCTACGGCACCGATCGTGTGGTCACGTAAGATGGCGCCAGGCGAAAAGTCTGCGTCGGGGAAGAGGTCCGTCAAGAAACGCGTCAGAAACGCTTCCGCGCTCTGTCGGTCTTCGTCTGATATGACAAGTTCGGGCATGGTTAGCCTGTCGGCTGTGCAGGAAGCAGAAGTTGCAGCACTTCGCCGGCCTGATTTGTGATCAAAACGGACGCCTCAAACCCTAAGCCGTCCGCCTCAAAAATTAAAGAGACAAGCTCAGCATCTTGAAGAGCCTCTCGATCGTTGGGCGGCGGGTTGTCTGCCTGGAGGGCGAGCAGAATTTCGTTAGCCTGAGAAATGGACGCCCGTACAACTTCCTGAATCTCTGCGCGATCAGAAATATTCGAGCCAATGAGAGCGGGGAATTGGGTACCGTAGTTAGCGTCCGATAAGTCGGTGCCCTCCAACGTTAGAAAGGCTTTTGCCCATCGATTAATGAGTTTCTGAAACCCCTTTACGCCGATGGTTTTGTCGAACCCAAAGGTGTACGTGCCTGCCTGAACACTTTGTTCGTCAGCGGGTAGGAGCTCAATGTACGTATCAAATGTAGCGGCCATCAGCTGCCTCCTGTGTCAGGGGTACGAATTGCCCCCTCACCTAAAGCTACGGTCTCGTTTAGCTTACGCTCTCGCTCTCCGATCTGCACCTCTTCAGCTTTCCACAGGTCTTTACGCGAGGCTGCACCCAGGGCTGCACCGCGAGAGGCTGCCGCCACTGCGTTGTACGAGGTTTGGGCGTTGCGTGCCAGTCCCTGTGTCTCTGCCTGCAGTACAGTTTTTGCCGAGCTGTCCCGTGCCTCGGACAAACCACGCGCGGCTGCACTCCTAAATTCTTGTGTGTCAGAAGGAAGGGGCGCGCCTTGCAAAATCGCTACCGGGTTGAGCGGTACGTTTGCGGCGTTGGAACGCGGGCTGCCTGAGAACGACCCGCCCTCTAGCACGCCTTTGTTGATTCGGATTTCAAAGTGCAAGTGAGGTGTACGTACAGCGTTGTGGTCCGGTACAAGCCGCCCGTCGTCGGTTTTCCTTCCTTCTGTTGTGCCTGCCAGACCCACGACGCCTGTCACCGTCCCAAGCTGCTGACGCGTGATCGTGTCGCCCACCTCTACGTTTAGGGCTTGTAAGTGGGCGTACCGAGATGTCAGACCACCTTCGTGCTGCATGTAAACGACGAAGCCGTAGGTGCTGCTGAGCGACGCGCGTACGACTTCGCCCGGGGCGAATGCGTAGACAAACTGGTCTGGGTCACTACGTGTGTCGAGGTCCACGCCTTTGTGGCGTCGTGTAATCAGGTTGCCGTTCTCGTCGCGCCCAAGCTTTTTTGGGTTACGCCCGCCGCCTACGGAGGTTGAACGGCTTTTGGCAAACGGCGACAGTATGTCGATGATATTGAGCGGCCAGATGAAGTCTTCTGGCTGGTCATCGTTGAAGTTGAGCGTGTAAAACTTCAACTGCGCGTCGCCTAAAATATAACCCACACGGCGTGGGCGCCCAATCTGACGTGGGTCCCCGTTCGAAGGCATCGACGGGTCGACGTAGCCATTGAGCGCGGTCTTGTAGTTTCCGTTGATGTACTTGGCAAAGGATCCTTGCGTCTGTTGCGCGGCCCCCGCCACGGCACTGACTGAAAGTGATCCGCCAGACGTTGCAAAACATTTGGGGCGCGCGTCACCGGCAGGCACGCTGGGCCGGCTGTTCGACCCCGGCACAACATCGGAGGTGGGAGACAAAGACGCGTCCCCGCCCGACCAGTACGACGCCTCACGCTTGAACCTGCGCAAGTAGATGAGCGGGGAGCCTCCCCAGCGGGAAGCCAGGAAGCTGTCTGCTGCCTCGAGCCCTTCTGTACGCAAAAGCCTCTTGTAGGCGTCTACTGTTCCGGGGCCGCCTTTCCACAGAAGAGCCATGAGCTCTCGGTCGTAGCCGTGGAACTGGCGGTAGCGTTCTTGGTAGAGGAAGAAGGCGCGGATCGACGCCCTCCCGTCGCCGTCAAAGTCAGAGTTAACAGCGCCTACGTCGGTGGCGTTGTCCTCGCCGATCTGGAGCAGTCCGTAGTACTGAGAGTCTTCACGGCGCGCACTGGGGTCGCCGTTGGACTCGATGTCGATGAGCGCTAAGAGCAACCAATCGGGGTACTGAGACTCCGGCAGGTTAACATCGTTCGCACGCACGCTTCGGATGACTTTGCGCCATCGTTTGACGTTTTCTTTCGACATGGGGGATCACTCGTCAGTCCAACAACGAGTCGATCTTATCGATAATCTTGCGTTTTCGGTAGGACAACTGCCCTTGCGACAGCCCTGTCTTGCTCATGATCTTCGGGTTCGACAAGATAGGCTTGCCTGAGTAGCCCGTTGAGTGCTCAAAGATAATCTTATCGATCGGGTCCATGTCGTAGTAAATCATGTCGACCATGCCGTCTTGGGAGCCGGACGCCCACACAGATTGCTGCTCGAACATGTCACCGCCAAAGTCTTCTGACTCGATGAACTCAGGGCGCATCGTCTGTTGGACCTCATTGAGCTTGCCCGGCGACCACCCTAAGTGGTCGGATAGCTCGTCGTTGGTGGGCTCTCTGCCCATGCGGTCCATGATTTCGCGTTGGCCTCGCATGTACGAGTGGATCTTAAGCTTCTTGTACTCGGGAACACGCACGGCATCCTGGTGCGTGTACACCGCTCGAGAGAGCTTTTGAAGACGATTCATGATGTGAGTGGAGAGTGCGGCGCCCGCGTTAGGGTCATACGATTTTATCGCCTCGAGCGCAAGTCGTTTGCCCTTTGACTCGAGTACCGGACGTGCGATCGCGCCTGACCATTTGTTGACCTGAGACTGGACGAGCGGCTCGACCTGTTGCATCAGGGGCTGCAGCGTCATGGGGCCCGGGTTTTTCTTGTAGGCTTCCCAGAGCTCGATGTCTTTGTCTTTTCGTGCTGATGATGTCTTTTCCACCTCATCCTCCGGTCTGAACTCCACGTTGCGCATGTACTTCCCGCCGTCATCTCCTTTGCGTGGGTCGTCTGTCTCGCCGGTCGCCTGTGCGTCGAACCACTGCGTGCGTGACTTTCCGGGGACGACGGTGTCCTTCTTGTCTGACGGCGTGACGTTCTTAACCGTGACGCCTGTCTCTTCAGCGACCTCGCGTTCTGCTGCCTGCGCCGCTGTTTCCCCTGGGTCAATGCCTCCGCCGGGTGTCTTCGGCGTGTCCGGTTTGCCCGGCCATGTCCCAGACAGCACGTTGCCGTCACCGTCGCGGACGAGTACTTCGGCGCGCTGCCTTAGCTTGGCACGCACTTTGTCTGCCGCGGCTTTACTCAGCATGGGTTATTCACTCACGTATATGGATTCAATCCAAACGTATCCGCGATGGGATGGCTGTCTGCCCAAGCGTCTGGCAAGTAGTCCGTAGACTTCAGTGCGCCTGCCACCCCACCTGCGGGAGCACCTAATCCCATTCCTGCAAGCGCTGCATCATCCATACGGATGCGGCCACGACTTGCCAGGCTTGCTAAGGCGCCCAGCCCTGCGCCCAGCCCCCACCTGCTGCGCCACCTCCCAGGGCGGTTCCAAACGTCTTGCCTCCCAGGACAGCCGCATCTTCGCTGCTTACAGGCATCATGCTTAGTACCTGCTGATCCACAGGGCCCAGTCCGTAAGCTGTTTTAAGCCCCGCGACCTTCATCGTACGATTGTATCCGTTTTCAAAACTCATCAGTCTTCTCCAAAGTTGGTGCCCAGACCGTAGGCAGCGAACGGCGTAGCCACTGCGCCTGCTCCTACGCCTACATCTTTAAGGGCTTCGTTTCGTGCTGTGCGTGCGGTGCCAGCAGCCTCCTGGCTACGTAAAGACCGACTAAGTGCGTCGCGTACCGGAATGCGTGGGTCACCCGCGCGCTCAAGCGTTGTTGCCTGCTGAAGCGCTTTGTGCATTTTTTCTGGGCGCTCAACGACATAGTCATCTTTGCCCTTCCACGTGCGAACGGCCTGCGCGGCGTCGGCGCTAGCAGACTGTGCTGTTTCTGCCGCTTCACGCATGGCTTTTTGTTTTGCAGGGAGCTCCATCAGCGACGCCGGCGCGCGCATAAGTCTGTCTATGACGCCGGCGCATTTCATCGTTCGGTTGTATCCGTCCTCGAAGCTCATCGTTTACTCCGTAAACTTATTCTTGAGACGCGCCCACGGTGTTGTGTCTCGTTCCGTCTGGCGCCCCGCGCCGTACTGGTAGAACGCACCGCCTGCTCCAACGGCGCCACCCAGTCCCAGCTGCGTAAGCCCGCTGTTGTACTGCCTATTTAAGGAAGGCATGACTTCTTGTGCCAACTGCCTCCCTTTCGGCGTGGCGCTGATGCGTCGGATTTGTTCAGGATCTGCCTTCTCGACGACCTCGCGAAGTGAGCCCAGCGCCTGCTCTGTTTCTTGTCCCGCTATGTCGCCTGCACGCCCTGCTGCTTGCTGGCCGGGACCGGATGCTGCTGCGCGTTCTGCTGCGCGTCTCGCCGTCTGGCTGCCTGTAGCCTCTTCGACGATCTTCCCCGGGTTAGCCGCAGCGGCTTGTGCGCGTTGCGCCACTTCTCTGCGTGCAGTCGGGGTGACGCGGTCAAGCCCTGACGCGACTTGCTGCGGAGTAATTCCTTTTGTTTCCCCAAGATACAACAGCGCTTGTTGTTCACGGTTCGACAGACCTTCGCCGCCGTCTGCCACGCGTGACAATCCTTTTCGCGCCTTCCGGCCTTCTATGACGGACTTCACAGGCTGCTTAAATCCTTTCACGCCTGCACTAAGAGCCTCACCTAAGCGGCGCCCCATCCCGCCGCGAGCGCCAGCAAACCCTTTCATGGCATTCTCGACCCCGTAGATTGCTGACGGCACCAGAAGAGAACCGCCTACAACGCCACCTGCGGTGCCGATACCGCGTTTAAGTGCGTGTTCGCCCTCAGACAAATCAGCACGCTCTGCCCGCAGGCCGTACTCGTTCGTCCAAGCACCAAACGGGTCCAGCCCCGCCAGGAAATCTTGCGCGTAGTTCGACGGCGCTGCGCTCTTGGTGAGCCCAGCCAGCTTCATCGTACGGCTGTAGCCATTGTCAAAGCTCATCCGAAAGTCCTTTTATCTTGACCCAAGTGGACCCTTCGTTCGCAACAGCGTGGCCGGCACCGTACTGCACAAGATTGCTGAGCGTGTTCACCCCCGCGCCTAACGCTCCGCCCATCAAAGCACCCTTTAGACCCCGCTTTAAGTACTTCTCTTTGTCGATGAGCTTGATCGCGTTAGATAAGCCGCGCCCGTCGATTACAGCATCGAAGGCGTCACCCATAGCCGCGCGGTGTCCTCGCCCGATATTGTCGATGGCCGCATCCAGTCCTTCGTCCTTAATCGTACGCGCGGTGCCTGCCAACGATTGACCCGTGAGCGCGCGGTACTGTCCTCCCGCAAGCGCGCTTGCTCCCGCTGCCGTGCCAAGTCCTGACAGCGCCACAGGCCCTAAGTACGAACGGTCCTGCACTTTGGCGACCGTCCCCATCGTGTAGGGGTCGGAAGGGTCAACGCCAATCTCGTAGTTGGCCGCCTTGGTAGCCCCGCGTATTAGGCCTGGCGCCGCTCCCGCCGCCGCTCCTATGGCCCCGCCTTTGAGCGCTGCTAAGCCCGACTCAAAAAGGCCCTTGTTCCGGTCTTCAAACGACTTTCCCGTGAGAGCGCGCATGGTCCCGCGTTCCGCCATGCCGGGTTTTTTATACCCCGTGATTCTCTCCCCGATATTTAGCGACCCTGAAGGCGCCATGGAACGGCGGTAGCCTTTGTTTACAGCAGCGTTATGCCCCAGTACGCCTCCAACTGCTCCAATACCCGCACCAGTGAGCGCGGTAACGACCGACGCCTCTTTCGTCAGCCCTGCGACCTTGAGTGTTCGGGTGTACCCATGTGTGTACGAGTCAGATCTCATCATATACCTCTTGTCCTGCCATAGTAGCCCCACCGGTACCTACGCCTGTTGCGACGCCACCTGCTAACGACTCTGGAACACCGCGCCGCCCTGTCGCCAAGTTGCGTAATTTGCGGGACACGACGGGGTTCATCAATGTGCCGGGAACAGGGTTCGACTCAATCAATTTAAACGACCCGTCAGGCAGCTCTGCTACGTCCAGTGCTTGGTGCAAATGTTCAGTAGACCCCACGGGCCCCTCTTCGGCGAGACCCTTCAGCGACTCTCGAACAAACTGGTGCATTCGCTCACGCTTGCCCCCCGTCACAGGCAAGTGGGCAAAGCCACCTTCCCCTGCGCCGACCGCAGAGGACACTGAGTTCCACGTGTCGCGCATCCGTCCTTCCGGCATGCGCCGATACGTCGCGGTGAACGGTTCCGTGTTAAGCGCGTGCACGCGGTATTCATTCTTAATCGGAATCTTTTCCTGGACGACAAAGCCAGTCGGGTTGTCGAGCGCTTCGCGTACCGAACGCGCGTTGTCAGGTGTGGTCTCTTGCACAAAGTCGTCAATGGACCCTAGTGACCCCGTTGACGGCTTGATGACGTAGCCGCGGTCTCCGAAGTGACGTTTGAGGCCGTCGTAGTCTCCGTACTGCCGCATAGCCTGGTCAAGGCGATACGTCTCGGGCAAGGCGTCCGGGGCGACCTGGCGCATTACTGCGTCGAAGTTTGCTTTGTCAGAGAGGGGCCCGGGAAGCGCGCCAGCGTTGATGTTTACGTCACCTTCCACTGGCAGCCCGTACCCATGGTGCAGCACTGCTTTTCCTGGTCGGGCGTATCTGCCGCCGCTCTCCCGCACCGCGTCAACCATGTCGGCGGATACATCTTTTCCGCCGAAGATATGTCGTCTAATGTTTGCAGCCTGGGGCGAGCCTGTCGCGAACTCAAGCGCGCGGTCGCCGATCTGCTCTTGCAGCGCGCGTACTGTGGGGTTGTCGTGCAGCCGCTTGCGCATCAAGTACGGCGTCGCCAACGCTGCCGTACCCGCTCCTACGGCGGACGGGATCGCGTAGTCTGGCTCATCGCGCCCTGTGACTGCGTCGATATAGTCTGACAGCCCCGCCAGCTTGAACGTGCGTCGCACCGCGTTGTCAAAGTGGAGGGTCATGCTGGGAAGTCGTTAAGAGATTGATAAACGCGACGGCGAAACTTGAGCAGCCGATTCTGCCATGATCTTATCGTATCTGAGTTGATCGGAGTACAGGGATTTCCTTCCGTGTTGACCTGGGGTGGCTGGCTGTCGGGCCCTTCTTCTAAGTTTAAGATACGAACGTAATAACGCGCGCCCTTTCCTTCCGTTGTGTTCAGCGGACTGCGTACGCCTTCACGAACACCGAGTGAGCCTTGTGCTTCAATCCACTGATCGAGCGTCGTAATAGGACGTGATGCGTAACTAAAAGCGGCGCCGGGGTCCGTAAGCATTTGGCGGTACGCTGACCGTATCTTAAAGTCAGGTGCTTCTCCTGTACTGCGGTCGGATACAAGCTTGAGCTTCTTCGGCTCGTCGTTGGGGTCAGACGATGGGATGTGTGCAAGCAGGTCGGCGTTGAGGTCAAGACGTTCGATCGAGCCATCTTCTTTTTGCAGGCCGAATACCTCGAGGAAATCGAAGATGACTCGCGGGTCAATGTCGTCTCCAGTCTGCCCAAAGAACGCGCGGGCGTAGTACTCGCGCATACCTTTTAGAGTCTGCGTGCGGTCGCGGATGGTGTAGATGGGCTGGCGCGGGGCACCCCGGACAAATGTATCGAAGTCGACCGTACGCTCTCCGTCCTCAAACAGGTTGTCCATCATCGTGTCGATGTACTGACTGAGCGTTTGTGCGTGCGTGAAATTGACGCTCGTCGACATGCTGTTCTGGCTGAAGCTGTGGGTGACGTTGGTGAAGTACCCAAACACGTGGTTACCCGACGTCTCATTGTCGATGACAATCCCCGGGAATCCTGGCAGCACATACGGGTTGAAGTGCATCGTTACGCCGCCGTTACGACGTGATGCGCGTGTGCGGAAGTGCTCGTAGCGGACGTACAGCCGTTGCAGGTTTGCGTTGTACGACTCACGCCCTTCCGTGTCCTTTTCGCCCGACTCCTTTGCCAGGAAGTCGTACCACGTTGGCGTGTCGAGCTGATTGTAGACGGGCCCCTTGAAGTACTCTTCGGGGGTCAGAAAGTTGTGTATGTTTGAGCCGTCCACCCCCGACGTGTCTTTTGAGGTCATGCGCTGGTTCGCAATCGCGGGGTAGCCAACTGTCAGCGCACGCGCAGCAAGCGACGCCTGCCCGGACGAGTCCGGCGCGTCCAGATAATTGAAGATGTGGGGGTTGCCCAGGTAGGACCGCGTAGGTTGGGTGGCGTAGTTTTCCTCGTAGGAAAATCCTGTCACCATCGAAGGCCACAGCACGTTGCACGCAGGCGGAATGCTGAACAGTGTCTGTGGTTTGGTCATGTAGCTTGCGATGACCTTTTCTTCGGCGACCCCCGCAGCGTCTTCGCCTGTACCCGTTATGTCTTTTGTTTCTGCGGCTACTTTTAAGTACGGAGCGGTCGGCATGAACGCCAGCTCGTAGTAGACGTGTTGAAAAATAGACTGGATCAACTTGTAGAACGAGCCATTCGGGATTTGCTCACCGATCCCCGCGAGCGCTTTAACCGCTGACGCCGATTGTGCTGATTTGAACAAAGGGAACACGCCCCCTGTTCCGCCGCGCAAAGGACCCTGTCCAAGCGTCTTTAAGGAATCCTCAATGAAAGGTGATGGCACAAACCGGGAAGAAAACTTCGTACGAAAATTCCACGGCGCAAACCACTGTTGCACGATGACCGACTTCTCTGTGTCGGTGAAGACGCTCCCAAGAAGGTAGTCCAATATGTTTTTGACGAAATCAAATGGGCGCTCAATACGAGTGTCTCCCGAGACGCCGGAGTTGAACAGGGAGTTGGTGGGCGCGAACGGGTTGACCGCCCCCGTCACATCTGCCCGGTCTACGGAGGCCGCGTTACGCGCGATGTTATTCAGGCTCGTGACGAAGAAGGGGAACAGGCGCGTCAACGCCTCGATGAAGTCAATGGCGACGAAGTTCATCGAGCGCCCCTGCGACTGGGCGTTGTAGCCGTAGTTTAAGATCTCCCCATCAAACATCAGACGGAACTGGTCCGGCTCGCGCGTGTTTCGGCTCCGGTACGTATCGAGCGCGAAGATGGTGCACCGAACACGGTCGTCGGCGCCTATGCGTTGCATGATCTTATCTGCAGGGACCGCTATCTGTGCTTGCGGAATGCCCCACACGCCGAACGACACCGACGCGGAGATCGCAGGGACCTCGATGCCATTAAAGTAGACGAGCCAACTTCCTCGGTGGTGCAACGCAGACATTAAACCTCCACAATGAACCCATCCTGTGCGAACGCCGCTGTCAGGCAGATACCCGCAGCGACGGCAACGCGGTAAAGCGCATTGTCGGAGCGGAAGTTGTCGAGCCACAACCTCTCGACGACTGGGTCGATACCCGCCGTGCGCAGCTCGTTTATCGCTGGGCGTATCAGACCGTAGCGGGGACTTAGGTCTGTGTCGACATCGATGAGGCGGCGCTTCGTGGAGAATTGAACGTCTGTCACATCGTCAGCAAAGTAGCCCGAGAAGAGGGCGCCCGGCTCAAACAGCGTAGCGGTCGTAATCAGCGCACGCGCCGCGGTGGGCGGGTTCGTGCCTGTTAAGATGAACCGAAGAAACTCTTGGCGTAGCCTGTTTGAGTATGGGTAGTTCGGCGTGCCGCTCAAGATGACGTCTTCAATGGCCAGCGTTGTGGGGTCGGTGTCTTCGTACGCCATTAGAAGTCCTCGCTGATTGCCGCGTTGGGTCCAGTACCTCCAGGACGTTCGCGATTCGGTACCTGCTCAACTTCGGTAATCCGCATCGTAGACAAAGACAACTGTGTTGTATTTTGAGCGCCAAAACGTTCACGCAGCACAAGAGGGTCTGCGCCAGTGCGAACGTCGTCTACCCCTCCGATCGTTGCCTGGATTGCTGTGTTCTGGGGCGACGCGCGGTTGGCTGCTGCCTCTGCGGCGGGCTGAGCAACGCCGTCTACCAGGTTCGACTCACCAATAAGCTGCGACAGAGGCGAGTACGCCGAGAGTGTGACCAACGTCTGTATTTGCTCATCCGTTAAGCGCTGCTCTTTTATGGTGTCTGTTTGTGAGGTGAGCTGCTTGGTCTGAATGTCACTCTCAGTCAAAAGCCGGCTTGCGGGCACTGAGAAGTTCGACGCACGTGCCCCTGCCTCGGGCAGATACTGCACGCGTTTGACGAGCATGGAGAACGACAGCTGCGCAAACGTTTCGTTGTTGGCGCGCAGGCTGGTCGACGTCGCAAGGATCGATCCGACCACGCGCCGTGTGTCGTACGCTAGGACGACTGGCACCTTAAACGAAGCAGTCTTTGAGCCACGCAAAAGCGACGAGTAAACAATGTGCCACGCGTCGTACCACTGGTTTTGCTGCGTGTTTAGGACGATCCCCGTGTAGCTCCACGTTGGCGCACGCTGTCCAAAGAAGTACGCGATGTAAGCGTCTGACAGTACTTCCGTGACCTGGACTTTTTCCTGGAACGACTCCTGGACGCCCTGGAGCACAAAATCGACATAGATGCGCCCTGCGAACTGTGGGCCCCGTTGAACGAACGCGTCCGCATACGGTTTGGCTTGTTCAGGTAGTGCGTTCTTAATCTGTTTGAACAACGCCTCAGTCGGCACCGGAATGTACATCCGGGCCTGCGTTGTCTGCGTCGACTCGAGCGACGCGCTGGCGTTGAACTTGGGCGTGAACGCAGGATGCTCTGCGTACAGGCCTTTGTACTTGGACTCGCTCCCCTCGTTGAGTGAGGAGTCGCCACCGTATACTGGACCGCTCATGTGCCGATGTCCTGTGTTTGCTGGTTAATCGTAGGGACCAGGCGTTGCTGTTTCTGGATGAGCTTAGCACGTGAGACGATGCCGGGCACACGGATCGACGACGAAGCACCCTGCCGTGCGTTGGCGGTGATGTTGTCGTGGAAGATGCGTACGTAGCTGTAGCCGGACGTCCCGACGAGTTTGAGTTGGCGTTTAGCGGATACTTGTTGTGTCACACGCCACCTCCTGTGGCGGTAGGCTGGGACTTCTTGCCTGCTGCGGTGTCCTTCTCCGCGATGGGACTGTTGTTTTCGATGGCACGTGTGAGGTTCTTCATCGCCTCGGTGTTGCTCTGTACGATGATGGAGTTCCCGCCCATTGCGCGGTTAAGGTCCGTAAAGAACTCACGCTGCGATTCGATTGCCTCCACCTGGCTCGACACGGCCCCGCTCTTACCTGATTTGTCTCTCTTATCGAGCGTCGAGGGGTCCATGCCTGCCATGGCTTTATTGACCGCCGCGATACCTGCTGAATCTGCTTTAAAATCATCGGCGAGCACCATATCGAGGATACCGCCCAGGCCTTTTTCTCGTGCCTCAGCTCGCTGGTCTGACGTCAGGCCTTGGAAGTCTGCGATAAGTTCCTTCGTGGAGCCCGCCTTGTCTGCGCCAAGATCCTCGAGCTGCGTAGCAACTTTGTTACGTGCTTCGTCAGCTGTTTTAATCTTGATGATGTCACTGAGGGCATCGAGACGTTTCTTTGTGTTCGCGGGGTCGATGTCTGCTGTTTTCTGGCTGCCACCCCACCAGTTCGAGTTTTCATTCATCAGCTTACCCGAGCGCTCCATTATCGCTTTCTTTACGTCTGAAGGCAGACCTCTAAAATACTTTTGCGCCTTCTCAAGCCTGCCTGCGAAAGCTTTGCCGTCCCGTTCTTGTAGCTTTTTTGCATACGTAGACCCCCACGACCCGTCTTGTTTCGCCGCAGCCAAGACGAGATAACCCACGTCTTTGTAGGTAGTCAGTTCTTTAAGCGCTAATTTCTCTGCCTTCGACATGTCGTCCAGGTCAGAGAACCCTGTGCTCTCAAGAGCATCGTTTAGGGCTCCTACACCGCCGCCTGAGAGAAAACTTTGACCTGCTTTTGACGTTTGCGCTGCTGCGGTCTGTTTACCCATAGAATTTAAGTACTCGTCTCTACTTTCCGTGCCCATCGTATTCGCGCTGTCACGTTGGATGGCGGCGATCTCGTCTGCGGACATATCCGAAGGGTCAATCCCCTGGCTTTGCAGTGTTGCGCCAATTTCGGTGTCCGTTAGAAGCGCTGCGTCTCCTATGTTTAACTTATTTTTCGCAGATATTTTACGTCCTAATATTTTTGTTACTTTCGCGTACTTGTCAGCCCCGACGCGGTCTTGAACACTTGACCGCGCTGACGCCCTCTCTTGTACAGACTGGCCTGTCGTACGTTCGTTGATCTGCATCATTCTCGCCGCGCGCTTCTCGATGTTTCGCGGCTGGAAACCTCGCGACGCTTCATCTGCGACGTCCATCATTTCGTCAGCGTTGGTAAATATGCCACCTGTCGCGCCAAGCTTGAACATATCGCCGTACAACCCAGCGGCGCGTCCGTAGGCGCTGGTGCCTGTGACTTGTTGTTGGTAGCTCTGGTAGTCTTCTGTGAAGGGTCGGTACGTCCGCTCAAAGGACGAACCGTACCCGCCGCCTTCCCGTATGCCGCGACCGCGCGCCCGTGCCATCGCACGCTCTAGCCCTGAAGCATCCGCGCTCATGCTCTTCTCGTACAAGCCCAGTCTTCCGTATGCTGCCGACAACGCTGCTGGCCCGCCCTCTTTGGTTCCTAGTCCAATACTTGAAGCCCCGGTGTCCCGTTTAAACCGCGTCGTACCTACCGCTTCGAGACGTTTGCTCTCTTCGTAGTCCGCGAGATATCCCGACACGCCGTCCTGCATATCCCCTAAGAAAGAAGTGGGGTCGCCTGGTCCGTACTTCTCCATGAAGGAGCGTTGTACAAGCCCGCCGCCTTGCCGCGCGTCGTAGCGGCGTCGGTCAAGCTCTTGTTGCATCTGGCGCATCGTGCCTTCTTGGTAACCCTTGTTGCCCATGTTCCGGATCATGGCCGCGCCGTCGGGCCCTGCAGCGAGCTCAGCGGCAGTCATAAAGTCTAAGTTGGGGTTGTCTTTCTGAATCGACATGATGGCGCGCACCATCGCCTGCTGCGTTCCTTCTGGACCCAACGACTCACCAAGCTCTGCAGTGAGTTCGCGTCCCCTAAAGCCCATGATGCGCTGACGCGCGTCTTGGCTCATGTCCATCTCCGAGGCTTTTCGCAGCGCGTCCTGGTAGGTGACATCCCCGCTCTGGAAGGCTTTGACGCGATCTTGATTGATCGAAAGTTTGCCGTCTTCCCCTTCTGACGCGAAGTACGGCAGAAGCGGCTGCGCAACGTTCGACAGAAACGACGCGTTCATCTCTGTCATGCGCTGTCCCATACCGGATACACCACCGTAGAGTGCCAAGTTACGCGCGTTAACGGCTCCGCCTGCTACCATCTGACGTGCCTGTCCTCCGCCCATCATACCTGTTTGAAGCCCTTGGCCAGCAACAAGACCTGAGCCCTGGTAGATTCCGGCGCCTTGTAAGCCCTGTGTCTGCATGAGCTGGTCGACGTCCATTCCAGCCATGCGCGCGTACTGGTCCATGTTCGAGACGGCTTGGTTCATCTCGTTTAGGCCGACGCCCAAACGCCGGAGCTGTCCAATCTTCTGGATGTTGTTCCGGAAATCAGGGTCGCCCGTGATCTCTGCGAACGTGCCAACAATGCCGGACAACTGTTTGACCGTGTCGACGATCTGGTCTTTGTTCTGCGCAAAGTCCATCAGGCCCTGCTCGCCGCCTGCCTGCATGATCTCCATGAAGTCACGTCGGTTACGGCTGCCGCCTGACGCTCCTGCCATCCGGTCAAAGTCATACGTGAGGGCCTGGGACGCGCTCGTAGATAAGCCGGAGCCTGAAATGTCGAGGTCACGCGATGCTCCCACCATGAACTGCCGCGACGCAAACTGGCCGCGGATGGCATCGGCACGCCGCTCAATAGCAGGTCTGAACGTAGCTTCGGTTGCCTGGGTCACCCCGGGGATGTACTGCGCAAACGCGCCCCCCAGCATACCCATCTCAGCACCAAATTTAGCGCCTGCCGGGCCGCCCATAAAGCCCCCAAGAGCGGCTCCTCCTATACCACCTGCGTACATACCGCCTGCCGCGACCAGGTTCCCTGCCGCAGCTTCCGCGTAGCCTGCTGTTCCCTGTGAGATGAGCCGTGCTTGTTCTGAGCCTGTGTACATCGCGGCGTCGTATCCACGAGAGAACTGAGGCATGGGCGTGTTGCGTACAAGCCCGGGAGAAAACGGAACCATGGCGTCAGGTACGCGCTGTCCGCCTGTACCGAGCGGGCGTGGCGCTCTAAAATCGGGAACAGGCGCCTGTCGAAACACACCTGCACGTGCTGGCGTCATGTGCCCTGCGGACGCCATGTTCATGGACGGGTCCATGTACGAGGCGTACATCGGATTCATATTGTAGGACTGCGCCTGCGCCATGCCAGCTTGCATACCGCCCATAACTCCGGGAGACTGCGAAGCCGTGTGGAACGGTTGGTTCACGTTCGACATGCCCGACATCGGGTCAAACGAAGGTGTAGGCGGGGGCGGGGGTGGAGGTTGGACGGTCATCGTCGGCACAGGCGGAGGCGGCGTTTGCTGCTGTGGTGCCTGCGCAGACATCATCGAACCCATGGGCGTTGCCGTCGGCCCGCCGAAGTGCGAGATCGTTGTCGACATGCCCTGGTAACCGGACATGACGTCGTTTAGCGTTCTTGAAAAGTCGTCTGCCATGACGTCCTACGTGCCGTTTAACCACGTATTAATATCGAAGTTGTCGCCCGTGACCCAGGTCAAATAATCCTGGTTATGCTTCTCGGTCTCGAGACGACGAATCCGCTCCTCCATCGTACCACGTACATGGCTCGTACGGTATGCACTCTGATCAAGCTCTGCGAGTAACTTCTTAAACAGCGGCTCGATAAACGCGTAACGGTCCTTCCACTCGACGCCTGGGCCCACACCACTCATCGCATACGCTGTCATGATCTCGTGGTTAATCTTCGTGGCTTCGAAGCGCTGCTCTCTGTCCATGACCTCTGCCCACAGCCTGTTCACGGCCAGCCCGACGCGATCTGTCCAGGGTGGTAAGTCTACGCCCTGACGCTTGAGCTGGATGCGCGCTCTCAGGATGGGGTGGGATAAAAATTTTCGATGTAACCCTCCTGGAAGACAACGTCGATCTTACGGTCAAACTCGTAGAGCTTGTTCTGCAACAGAACGAAGACAGGCTGCGGGATGGTCGCCAGCCATTTGACCGTGTTACGGATACCATCGTCGTCGCGCTCAAACGTTACATCCCCGTAACGGACAAGCGAGCTTACGAGGTTCTGTTTGGCGATCTCCGAGGTGATCGTCATGCGATACTTGGGCTGCATCGACTCCAGCACTTCGTTTAGACGGTCTTGGTCGGCTTGTGTACGTGTGCGCAACACGACGTACTTGGTGTCGGTCATCGGGATCTTTTCTGCGTACGGCTTTAAGTCCACGACGATACGGTCGATGATTTTGCGTGCTTCAACTTCTGATATGTTCTCTGATTTGAGTAGATTCTTGTAGCGCTCTTGTGGCGAATCTTCGAGATCGGCAAGTTGAGCTTGTGCTTCCTCGAGCTGGTCGTCTAACGACTTCGACGATGCCGGTTCCGGGCTTTTGGCTTTCGGCGTGGGCTCGCCTGCGTTGGGGCCCTGTGCGTTCTGGCCGACTACTTCGCTGGGCAGGTCTGTGCCGTCTGTGCCTTGGGGTGCTTCTTGCCCAAAGAAGTCCATAAGGGCAGAGGCAGTCTCCGAGGAGATGTCAGCGTCGTCAGGGATAGGTTGGTTCAAAAGGTCTTCGCTACTCATCGTAGGCTCCGTATAATGCTCACAGTTTTTCGCGTTTGGATGGTACAAGTAAACAACACTACACACCAGTGAGATAGCATGGCAACTTCGCCTCGAGCTTTGATTTGTGTTCTCGACACCGAAGAACAGTGGGCGAGACTGATGCAGTTTTTTCGTGACCACGATGTTGAGGAAGGTTCTGACCCCATTAACGCCTACGACGCGCGCGAGGACTTCGTCTATTACTGGGGCCGCGACGGGTGGCGCAAGGGTTACTGGCACGCACGCATCTACCGCGAAGAAGCCGGTGGGCGGTGGAACATGCTCGCCCAACAAAACCCGGACGACAGAGCTGCAGACGTTCTGCAAATCTCACGCGCCGTAGCGGGTCACATCCAAGACATTATCCAACCTAAAGACGAGAACGTTGATGACTGACAAAGATCGCAACAAAACCATCCTTGAGGTGGTAAAAGAATCTGGAGGCGTAATCATGGTCCAAGGCAAGACGGTGGCATTAAAGACCGGCTTGAACACCATGATTTTCTTGCCGCCAGACCGAGGCTGGGAATTCGTATCTGTAACGCCTAACTACACCCACGCACTTTGGAGACCGCCTCGTGAAGAAAGAGAACACAGCAGCGAGTGACACACTCCGCATCAAGACCACGCGCACCTGTCCCTTAGGTAAGCGGTGCCCTGTTTACCTGGTAAACGCGGGGATGACGCCCGGAAGGGTCATCCGGGCAGGCGACACTATCCGGTTGGATAAGGACCCCAACCATATCCATCGCGTAGTCAGTGTCACCACGGACTACGGCCCGCACCTCGGACGCTTCATGATCGGGGGGAAGTCCGAGCAGCTCGCAGCAGCCATGCTCATCTTAGACAACAAAAGCGTCATCTACGTGCGTAGCAATGTCGAAAAGATATGCGCTTCGTGCCGGGAGGTCGTTGTAACCTTTGACAATTAGGAGCCTTATAATGCTCACCCTTCGTAAGACTACTCTCCCTGAAGGCTCAACGTTTAAAGCGCTGCCCAGCGCCGTTGAACGCTACCAGGCGCTCTATCCCGCCCACGACCGTTCCTACAACGACGCCTGCGACGAGCTTGTCGAGATGGCGACGTTGGCCTGCGACCAGGACCAGATCTTTACCAACCCCAAACGTGACGGACAGATTGTCGCGTACTCCAATCTTCCTCAGCCTTCTTGGCTTGTGATCGCAGCGTCGACCAGTGACGACGCCACCCACGTCATCGTCACGCTACTTGCACACAAAGACAGGGACTTCTCCGATGAGCTCGACCAACTCTCTGCGTGAGCGTGCAGCCACATGCATGCCTTCTCTTTTCACGTCTCTACCCACCCACGCGCCGTACGCAAACAAAGCACTCGTTAACTTTTTCTACACAGAGCTGGGCCAGCTACCTGCATGGGCACGTTGGTACTCAAGCTTCAACAGACACACAGACGTAAGCGAGCACCTGAAGTCGTTTAGTTCGGAGTTTCTGCTGCTCGCACTGAACGGCAACAAGATGTACGGCTACAGCTTAGACAAAGACTTTAGCAGTGGGCGTGGTCATTTCCTGACGATGCCCAACACCGGAAGCATTCTCACCTACGAGAGATGTCCTGCATTTTTGTTGCAGGCATAAACCCCAAACAACGGAACAACTTATGGCTATCAAACTCTACCGACACATTCACACCGGACAACTCATTGTGCTGCGCGAGAAGACCTACGCGCCCAACTGGATTCGGCGCACGACGGTCGACTTCGTGGCAGACATTGCCCGGAGTGAGGTCGATTCGTTCGACAACGCATACGTCGACATGTGCACGTCGATCATTGTCGAGCGGCCAGGCACCCCGCCGATTGCAGGCGTTGCGTGTGAGACCGTCTTCCCGCAAGACGAAGATGAGACTACACGTGTCACGCTGTACTATTACAGCTGGCCGGAGATCAAAGGTGACACGCTGCACTTGGAAATGGCGCGCCCCAACAACACATATCACGCCGACGAGCAGATCGTAGACTTTCCCGAGTGGCTTGTGCCTGACGCTGCTACCCTCTACCAAGAGCTGCCTACAGACGACGAAGACGCGGACGAAGAACTGGTTGAAGACGCTAGAGAGTAACGCCGCCGTCACGACAAAGACAAAAGGAGGTACACATGCCTATGCTGACAACCGAAGATTTTTGCATTCCCCCTGCTAGAACTGCGGGGATACCACGAGGAAGTCTGGTGCTACCGATGGTGGTTACAAAACCGCCTGTGGTTCCAGAGGCTTATCACAGAGCGCTTGTGGTTCGTGGTCATGCTCCCCAGCGTCGGTGCCCTAAGACGGTGACCGTCCACGCTCTACCAACCGCTACCTGAGGAAGACGATGGCAAAGGACTGGCTGACGACGCTGGAGAAGGGAGCCCGCAAGCAGCAGGGTAGTAACCCGGACCTGTACGAAAAGAACCGTCACTACAAGGACAATGCGTCTCTTGGCATGGACGACGTTGACATTGAAGAAGAGTGGTCGTTTGAGAAGGAGGTTTATGGTCGCGACCCGTATGCTGTGACACGGCTGCATACTGTCCACCCGGAAGGCATTGAACAGGCGTTGCAGGCGGGCGTCGACTTGGACACCTGCTACGTGTGCGAAGTGGAGGTCACGCGTCCAAAATTCCAGCCTGACAACGTAGACTTATTTCTCGATAAGTACCCCGCAGTACACAGCTTACACAAAAACGACTTCTACGTGTTAGGATTTGGTTCGTACAAGAAAAGCTACGACCGCGGGTGCATTGACTTAAGTGTTTACCTGGTAGACACGCACCTCACTTCGACGACGTACAGTCACACAGGCTTGGTTCGCCCGCCCATCATATTCAAGAAGATGTCGTACCTGCTGGACACCACTTCAACCCCTGACTGGATTAAAAATCATGGACGCACGATCCGCGCTGATTGAAAGCTGGGCACACTTAAGCCGGACGCTTCCCAGTGGCCTTATGAACCACCCTACAGCGCGTGAGGTGACGACGTTGGTCTATCGCATTATCTCAGATGAGATCAACGACGTGCGCACATGGGACGATGTGCGTGACCTCACAACGAGTGTTCTGGACGAAGTTTGGGCGCCTTCTCTGCCAAAAGAAGTCTACGTGCACGTGGTACAAGTATATGAAACATGGGTTAACCAAGCACAAAAGCTTGCGCCGACCTACACCAACCCTCCCCCCTACGTATAACTAAGGAACAGCTATGAAACCCAACGAACGATATGACGCGAGCAACGTCGAGCAGACTGCTGAGTACAACGGCATCCCGACGTGGGTGCGTGTTTTTGAAATCCCCGACTACGCCGACTGGCAGATCTTCATTGGCTACAACGCCATGGACGAGGACACCCCGCCGCCGAAGCGTTTCTACGTGCACGTCTCACACCCCAAACTCATCGAAGACGAAGAAGAAATCGGCCTGGAGCTCGACGCCAGTGGCGACGCCACGATGCAAACGCCGGACGCGCTTCAGAAGGCTCTCGGGGACGAGACCGACGACCTCGTTGCGCTGGCCAAGCAGGCGCTTGAAACCTACGCCGCGCTCCTCTTCCTTCGCGGAGAGACTACGTGAGCTTGAACAACACTGACGTCGCTACACTATTCGTACGGAAACGTGGGGCAGGGTCGGGCCGCAGCAGTACAGGCAACTTCTGGTGGGAAGATGGAAAAATCTACTCCTACAACATGCTGATTGGACAGTACTGCGGCTCGACGTTGTTTTTGACCACACGTGACGACTCCCCGTCTGTCACGACAACCCAACACATAGGAAAACTTTACACCGCTTCGTTTAACACGACGCGCGGTATCGTGTCATTTGACCTGCTTGATCAAGTAGGCGTACGCCTGGGCGACGTTGTCGCTTGGACGCGGCATACATACGGGGGCGACTGCATTAGTCTTGGCTTTAAAGCGTTCTGGTTGCACGTCGCCGAGTACCTCCCCCCAGACCCCCGGCTCACCACCATTGGACATACATGCGTGTGGCGAACCCACCGCAGCTGCACACCGTTTGAGCTACGTGACGCGCTCATCCCTGACGCAGTCAACAGCGCTGCGTGGGACACCACTGTGTGGATGATCGGCGACTACTACATCGTGGGACTAAACGACACGGACTACACGCGTGCGCACAAAGGCACGCCCACCTGGAAGATTGGCGTAAAACAGAGACCGATGACGGCGCTCGACCGTGCCAAAGAAGACCGGTACGCCTACTGCGGTATGTTACGCATTGAAGGGTACAGCTTCTCTCCGTCCAACGACGGTCATGAGTGGTTCCGCGTCGTGCCGGCCAACGTCTTGTCGTACCCCGCTAACTTCTCCCACCCTGTGCCCTTAGATGAGTAAACGTAAAGACGATCTCGAAGACCACCTCCTTAACATATGCGACGAGCTTGGCTACGCGTTGTTTTTTGATCTGTGCTACGACCTGCCCGATTTCCACGACACGCTCCACGACAAACTCTTGTTGTACCGTGACACCCAGACACGTCGCCCGATCAATCAAGACCGTATGCTTAAGCTCCGAACCGCCCTACTTGACCGACTGGACCAAAAAGAAATGGCAGAAGAAGACGGCATTAAAAACATGGACATCTTCACGGACGAGCAGAAGCAAGCCGCCAAGGAGATCGCCCAGAGCGACGACATTCGTGCGCGCCAGCGCATCATCACGGAAGTCCTGCCAATGGATGCACCTGCGGGTGTGCGCATCCAACTGGATGAACACGACCGTATCTCAAGCTACGCAGGCTACCTGCCTGCCTACGCAGCCTACGCACTCATCGACCACTACAAAAAAGAGTAACCCATGTTCACCAAGCTCATCCCGGCGGCGAAAGCCGCCTTTTCTTTTTTCTCCAACAACCCGGCCATCACGCGAGGCATTTTCGGTGTCGGCACGGCCATCTACAACGCCACATACAAGAACAACACGCCTACTGAAGCCCCGAGCACGGGGTACACTCCCGCACCACGACCGCCAGACGGGTCTGTCACGTGTCCCACATGTGACGGCTTCGGTATCATTGAACTCCCTGACCCCGACCCCGGCGAATGGAATTAGAGTTCCACGAAATATCGATTACTGTGGCTGCTCCAGAGTGGCACTACTCATGGTTTGGGTGGGACGATGACCACGGAGCGTGGAAGGTGTGGACACATATTTACGTGTCCCACGGTGATCGATACTTTGGTACTTCACAGCCCTCTTTCTACTTAAAGCGTCAAGCAGGCGCTGCGATGCGTGAATGGCACGCAGAGCTTCGTTACACACACCGCATAGGACAAATCTAACATGCTTATCTGGACTGACTTTGAAACCACGGGGCTCGACCCTTTCGCCGAACACGTTCTTGAGATTGGCGCCATCGCCACCAACGACTCGTTCGAAGAGGTGTCGCGCTTTCACTGCGTCATCTCAACCACCGTCGACATGGACGCCGTCGACCCGTACGTGCTCGACATGCACACCAAGAATGGTCTGTGGGACTCGGTGACGCACTCCGACACCACACACGTTGACGCGGCTGCTGCGTTCTTGGCCTGGGTCAAGACACACGTCGACAAGGGGAAAGCGCCCTTATGCGGGAGCTCTGTGCACTTTGACCGCGGCTTCATGAAGGTGCACTTCCCGGACGTCAACGATTGGCTTCACTACCGAAACATCGACGTCTCGACCCTCAAAGAACTCGGCAAGCGGGTGGGGTGGCCAGCATACGACGGACCCAGCGACAAGCGTCACCGGGCGATGGATGACATCGAGCACTCGATGCGTGAGCTCGATCACTACCTGTCCAATATGTAAGAAGGAACGACATGAACGAAAAGGAATTCGTTAACAAACTCAAACGGCTGGTTGATAAGCTCGAGTACATGCTGTCTGACAGGTCAGACTGGGCCGCGCCTCAAGAGCTCATGGATGTGGCACATACAATAGGCAGGCTCGGCGAAGACGCTCCGCCTTTTGCCCCGCACATGGCCGATCTAGCGCGCCGCTCAGAAACGGCTCTCAAACGTACATTCGATTACGTTGCCCAGCCTCCCATCAACCACGCACTCCCCAAGCACCCCTACGAGCGCTACGTGGCAGGGTTCGGTATGGATGCAAGATCAGTAGACGACGCAGAGGAAAAACTGCAGCGTCTCATTGAGGCCCCCCCGGACAAATCTTTTATCCAAAACATGGTGGTTGCGTACGAGTACGCAGGTAAGAACACGTACAAGCTACCCGCGCCGCTGGTAGGTATGTTCTTGCACACCAACTTAGACAACGTCACGACGTCGCGTCTCCCGCCGGCGCCGCATGCAACATTCTGGGTGGACCTTTCGGGGTACCCGCTTCACATCTACTCCCCGGATACGCTGGAGCCTATGCCGATCTCCGGCTTCATGTGGCACGACACGTACAAAGAGACCGGCCAGCGCGCCATACGCGTCCTGGCATGGGCGCCCGAGCTGCCCTCTGCAACGCACTTCGGCGAGGACGCACACCTCACGTCCGGGTTGGATTTCGGCGTAGATGACCTGACGACGGGTGACGTCTTACAGACCTTCCACGACCACACGTACAAGCGACATGAGGCGTTGTATGATGCGGGACCGCATGACCGTGCGTGGACGGACACCTACACGCTCTCTGCCTGCATGGAGATTGGGTTTAATCTGTTGCTGTACTTGGACGCTGACCCAGATCTTGCACTGACTGTCTTTGATGAGAAACGCCGCGAGCTCGAAGACAAGATTGCGCGTGGTACCAAACGCGGGCGTATGTCGAGCTCTGCACGACGCGCCAAGAAGCAGCTCCAGGAGACGCCGTCCGGCAACGTCACACTCGTGGCCCCTGCGGTTGTCAAAGCGCTCAAGGCACAGCAAGACGATCTCGAGAAGAAAGCGTCGACGTCGTCAGATGAAGACAGCTCGAGTAAGGTGCGTCTACACATGGTACGTGGGCACTGGCGAAACCAACCGTTTGGCCCTCGCGATTCACCGTCGTACCGTCAGGTGTGGATCAAACCGCACTTAAAGGGCGACCCTGCGTTGGGCTTGCCCGACGGGAAGACTTACTACGTGCGGTAGCTATGCGGCCAAAGACAATGGTGAGTGTCCCCATCATCAGTCCGGGACAAACCATTCGAGGGTACGGACTCGTCGTTGTGACAGGTTCGTACCCATTCCTTGCATACTTGTTAGGTGAGCTCTATCCCGTCAACGTGTTCATTGCGTCGCGTGACGAGCCCGCCCAGGAATTCGTCCAAGAGTTCCTTTCCGAGCACGACCCTCCCTGGGAGTTGCGAGACGTGCGGTACGTGCGCCAATCTTCCTCTCTTCTACTAGATACCCTCGACCAGTTTCTTTACTACGACGTACCCCTGCGTCATTGACAACCGACAGCCTTCTTATTTAATGTGCCTCAAGAAGCGCAACGCTTCTATACTCCGCCCTGTGCAGGGGTTGAGACGCACACACTACGCCAACAAAAGGGGTAGCCTTCGGGCTGCCCTTTTTGTGTTTCCCCTACGGAGCTTATATGCACTCAAAACTTATCGAGATCTCTCTCGACTACGACGACATGAAGCCTGCCTACCAGCCGGCCGAGCCCTACGACTACAAGACGCACACGATGCTCGTGTTCAGCCATGACGACGACATGTACGTCGCCGCCCAGCAAGTAGACACGGTGGGCGGTATGTCGACTGTCCGGTCCCTCGCCATGAGTCTGCGCGTCCACGGTCACACCTTTGACGACTTCACCGGGTTTGGCCACATCCCTGTGACATGCTACCGGTTATTTGATGTTGTGCGCTTGTACGACGTCGCCATCCGCCGCCGCGCCAAGCAGCCGGGTCCTTCCTACAAAAAACACTGTACGTGGCGCAAATTCTACAACGGCCTCCTCTTAGAGGTCCCGCGCCTGGCGGGCGTCGACACCCACGAGATAAAGGTCACGGCGACCTACAACAACCAGGGGTGGCGAATCGACTACCACCCCCTCGCAGGCGCTGAGCCGAGTGTGCCAGAAGAAAAAGACATCGAAGACATTGAGACAGGCGACGACGTCGACAAGTGGCTAAGCGGTGCCAACAGCGAAGACGTTCTGGGTGTGGACGTCGAGGAAATTGAGCGTGTCAAAGCAGCAGGTCAGGCGCACAAAGAGAGCGTCATGGATGCACTGGACGCGATCTACGCCATTGATATGGCGCCGAGTAAGCGCCGTGCGCTGGTCACGCAGTTGTTGTTTGGTTAAGCCGTTGGCAGAGATGTGGAGGTCGAGCCCCATCTTTGCTACACGCGTCGCCCGTGCACCGGGCGGCGCTTTTTTTGGCAGTGAAGCGTCGGCGGCTCGTACCGTCATCAGGCAGGTGCCAACGTTAATGGAGGTTGATCGCCGTGTGGGTTCGAATCCCACCGCTGCCACTCGTCGCCCATGGGCGATTGAAGGGGAATGTCGCACCCCGCCCTAACCAAACAGGGCCAATGAAGTACCGCGATGGTGCGAGATAAGTGCGAGGTTTCGAGCGTCTGATTGGCGCGTACTCGTGGAAGCGGAGCTCATCACTCCGTGCAGGGTCGAATCCTGCTCTCGTATTGGCCGGCAGGCCACGTAGTGCTCACGATACGTGCGCACAGGGTCGCTCCCTGTGGACACAGCGCTCGGTGCAAGTCCGTGGCCCCTGCCCCAACCGGGTAGGGGAGCTAAGAGAGCGGCTGTTTTTTGGCGAGGCAAGGCGCAGCAATGCTGCGATGCTGAAAGGTAGGTTCGACTCCCACCCTCGCCCCTTTAACCTTCCCCCTACAACCTACACGGAAAAACATGGGCCAATATTTCTACATCGTAAATCTCGACAAGAACGAAAAGATCCACCCGCACAAGTTTGACGATGGCCTCAAAATGAGCGAGCTCAACAACTCGCTCACTGCGCTCTCTATGCTCCTGGCGACAGGCGAAGGTATCGAGGGAAGATGGGCGGGAGACCGCATCGCTGTGATCGGCGACTACAATGCCAACCCCGAACTAAAAACAGCGTTCGAAACGTCGGTAGACATCTCCGAGGACGTCAAGGCCGCGTTGCGCGGACGCTTTCCATGGTTAGACTGGGGAGGCGCGTAAAGTGGGTACTTGTAAAGGAACACCAATGCGTAACTGGCGTAAGAAAGCTGACAAAATCATAAACCTTTTGAGTGATGTTAGTAGCTCTATCATTCACTTCCAAAACAACCCAACCCTGTTGGGAGGGGTTGCCTTAGGTGCTGCGACGTACGCCAATTGGTCTTGCATGTCGTATAATGAGCTGCGTACCTACTGGTCCGACGACCATTACATTCTGGGCGTTCCGTACAAACAGACCGTCTGGGACGCCATGGAAGAGACAGGAAATCTTACTCTTACCAAAAAGACCCAAGACGGGCACGTGTCTCTGTGGGTTTACAAAACAGATGCAATAGAAATGGGGTGGCGTGTCGACAGAGACAATCCAGAGCCCACAGGGCCGTTTATCCCGTCGAACGTGCCCAATGAAGTCGCGAGCCAGGCGGTCGCAGCGTTGTTATGGGAGAAGTACGGTAAAAACATAGCGATTATTTCAACCGAAGGCGGGCACAAGATCGGTGCAGACATTTTGAACGACGTACTGCCTTCGGAGACAGCGCGTGGTATATACGATGACCTGGTTGAGCTACGGAAACTGGGCGATAGAGCAGTCCTTATCCATGGTGAGCCTGGCACCGGTAAGTCAGAGATCGCGAAGTGGGTGGCCCATGAACTTGGTGGCCGGACCGTGCGTATGGACCGGGACACCGCTTCATCACGTGCTGTGATAACGATGGTTAAAGGCCTGCACCCCGCCGCGGTCATCATTGACGACATCGACCACGCAAGCGGTGAGATGATCTTTGCGTTTGAGTCTCTCAAACGTGCCTGTGGTACCGTCATCGCAACGGCGAACAACGTGTCCAAGCTTAACCCTGCCATGCTACGCCCCGGACGCTTTGACTCCCTAATAGAGGTGACTCAGCTAGATCAAAGCGTTTACGACTTGCTTACGCGTGGGTTTTCCTCTGACGAGTGCGCGATGTTAGAAGGGCTGCCTGTAGCGTACATCGAAGAGTACCGAAAACTACGTCAAGCTCTAGGCGTGGCGCGGGCCAAGACGCGTTACCTGGAGCTCCGAAAACGACGCCAAGACATCGCTTCGTCCTTTCATGTAAAATGGGACCCCGACACGGAGGGCCGCACGCCAAGACGTGGGCTTACACAGAAAGCATCTGAAAACTTTACAAAGACGAAGCCGTTTAGTGGGTAGCTGACGATTAGCCCCCGGCAGCGTGAAAGGGTGCCTCAGGATGGGGGCGCCCGGGGTTTGATACCCCGCCCACTACTTCACACAGCGCGTTGCACTTTGCGTTATCAGTAAGAGTGCTAATGCTTCAGTCAGGCAACGCGTTGGGTGCCCGGTCACATAGTGTGGCCGGGGTTTGCCGCAATAGCTCAATTGGCAGAGCAGCTGCTTTGTAAGCAGCAGGTTCAGGGTTCGAATCCCTGTTGTGGCTTAGCAGCACCCCACTAAGGGGCATTTCAGCCAACAACAAGGGGAGTTAAAGACGCCGTCCATACGCTGACGCGGTTCGGCTTCACGCATGACAAAGGACGGGAAACCGCAAAAACCGCCCACCGGCACTACTATGATGTGTGAAGGTGCGTGGCTGTATCAACACACAGAGGAAAACCAACATGAAACTTACCACCACATACGAGCAGGCTAAGCAGAGCTACGTACCGAGAGCTCAAGAAGGAACAGGAGCAGACATGAAATACAAAGAAACACGCACGGGCATCCGCGACCGTTCTGCGTGGGGCAGGGGTCCCTGGGACGACGACGATATGGAAGACGAAGATCTATACGACCCCGCTGAGACGCATTGCTATTGCGGCTGCGAACTAACCCCACAAGAGGGCGCGGACGACTTCTGTGCGGCCTGCGCGCGAATGGACGCCGTCGAGATGCGGCGCACGACACTGGAGTTCGACGATGTTTAGGCATGAGTACGACAAGTGCGACTGCGGAACGAAGAAGAACGTAAAAAACAGCCAATGCTTTTCCTGCAGTCAAGTAGACGACACCCCGGAGCCTGAGGTTATTTTGATGGTGCCGATGTCAAAGAAGAACGTGCGCCGGTTCGCCTTCTGGGACAACACCGTCCCCAAAGAGGTGCGACGATCGTGCAAAGAGGTACTCACTACGTACCGAGAGCTCAAGAAGGAACAGGAGCAGACATGAAATACAAAGAAACACGCACGGGCATCCGCGACCGTTCTGCGTGGGGCAGGGGTCCCTGGGACGACGAACCGGACTACGCTCACTGGATTGACGAGAAGACGGGGCTGCCCTGCCTCGTTGTGCGGAACAATCTCGGAGGGCTGTGCGGCTACGTCGGTGTCGGAGCACCACATGCGATGTACGAAAACGACTACGCGCTGCACTACGACATACACGTCCACGGCGGGCTAACGTATTCTGACGCGTGCCAGGGCATGATCTGTCACGACCCCGAAGAGGGCGAAGACCACGTGTGGTGGTTCGGGTTTGATTGTGCCCACGCAGGTGACTCCGCCCCCAGTATAGGTATCTCCAACAGTCGCGACACCTACCGCGACATGGCCTACGTAATAAGCGAAGTCGAAGACCTCGCCAGACAACTTAAAGAAAGAGAGGAGGACGTATGAACGGAGGACGAGAAGAAGGCGACGCAATCTGTAAGGTGTGCGGTGAGTGGTACTGGTTTGAGGTAGGCGTGGGCGGCGAAATATATTGGCTACGACACCGTGATGCCTCTTCACACTGTACAGGAGATCCCAAAAGGACAGGCCACGCCTGACAACGTCTGGCTCAACAAAAAGAACACTTACATCTCAGCCAAGCGCTCAGCCAAGCGCGACATTGTCTTTATGACGTATGACTGGGAATGACACTTACGCCTTGTCGAAAATGCCCTCTACATAACGGAACCTTTATGCCCGACCAACAAGAACTCAATCTTCCCCGTGTGCGTACCCCACGTCCCCAGCGCGTAGACCTACACAACCAGATCGTTGACGCACTGTTGGACAAGCTCAAGACACGCTGGCCAGACGCAAGACGTAGCGCCGCTGAGGTGGTTTACGACTACGATTACGCAGACGGGTACGAGCTTGCAAAAGAGCTTGAGGACAACGGCTATTACGGTCTGGGCCTCGACGATGCTTCCTTTTTGGACGGCATGAGCTGGGTGTCCTCCCGCGTTGTCGACGACGCACAAGAAGAGTGGTGGGCCCGCCAGCCCGATGACGATAGAAACCGCATCCAAGTCGGCGACGTTGTTCGCTTCCCGTTTCGCGAGGAGCACCACACCGGTGAGGTCTATGACATCGACCTTACCGGGTTCGCCTGTGTGCGCTGCAAAGAGCTTGGCCACGTGCCTTCATGGCAGTTTGGTATACAGGACATATACATCCCCGTGGAAAAGCTTGAGCGGTGTGTGCGCGTGGTCCTAACAGAAGACGACGCAAAAGCGTGGGCGGACATCGCCCCAGAAGAGTATGAGCCTTCTGCTGAGCACCTGGTGCGGCTGTCAGAAGCTTGCAGCCGGGGGCTCCCAACAAACCCAACATCTGAGGAACCCTAAACATGCTACCCGAACCTCCCGAACAACCTATCGTCGCCGATGAAAAAGGCGTTATCCGTTTCTTAAAGAACAGTATCGTAAGCTACTTGCTGGATGAAGGCCCTTTCGACATGAACCACCTGGCGATGTGCGACTTCCACGACGCTGACCGCGTGCAGTTTGCACAGCTCATCGGCTACTCCGTCGATGGCTTCTGTGATTTATCCTACGCCACAGACCGCGCGGTCGAGCCGTCTCGTGGGCAAGAAGCTTATGAGATCTGGGGCACCGACGGGCATCCCCACTCCGTGTTCTTAGCAGCGCACCGTGACCAATGGCTCGCCATCCAGGTCGACTCCACCGACGAAGACGACGAGCAAGGGGGCATCCCAGAGTGCATGCTCGAGTTTGAGGCCCAGTCTTGTGACGAGGCGTTTTCTTTTTTCCAGGCGTATGCACATGGACAGCCCACATGGCCTGCTGCGTACCACCTCAACAAGCAGAGTGTGTACGACTTACAGCGCGGCTACCACCGCGGGATGGTCGCACGTGCGTCGGAGTAGGCGAAACGACCTGCGCGCTTTTGTGTATGTGTTGCGCATGCTCGTGTTCTTAGCCAACGGTGCGCGAACACCACCGTTAAAAGGCAACTACCATGGATGGATTCACCGTCATCATCTACGACGATGCATGGAAGATCACCGTCACCAGCAAACGCGGCTGCTGGGTCAAGGACATGTTCACCGCTGCACTGCCGATCGTAGTAGAAAAAGACGCAGACTGGCGCCGGCGGGAGCCAGGATGATGTCTACGCTAAAGCCCGGGAACTACACCAGAACTGGACAACTTAAATGGGACGCATACCAGACAACTTACGCAACTTGGACGAGGTCCACGTCACAAAACAGGCCCTGCTCGAAGCGCTCAAGACCAACCTGCACGAACACCTCCAGGTCTACGACCACGCCACGGCGGGGTGGGCAGAGACCATGAAAAGCCTGTCGCTTAAGCTTGCGCACGCGTGTGAGGACGGCGACTGGGAAAAGATTGCTCAGGCACGCGGGCGACATCCGGCAAGCCGAAAAGCCGCGTAGCTCAACGGTTAGAGCTGTTGATTCTAAATCAGCTGGTTGCGGGTTCAAATCCCGCCGAGGGCACTATGACACAGCAAGACAAGATCTACGGAGAAATACAGGGGTGTCTCATTACCTGGGCAGACCTTGGTGGCGGCGTATTGTGGACCGTCATCTCTACACACAGATACAAGCGCAGCGATTACGCAATCGATGCGCAGGTGCTTACGCTACTTCACCAAAACTTACGAGCCTACTGCCGTGACAATTAACGCTTACGTAGTAGGCACCAAAATCCTGCACGCTCGCCAGCATCATCTCTACGACGACCGCTGGATCATTGTACCTATAAACTCCTACAGAACCTTCTCTGACATCGAATCCACGCTCCCGAGGATGCACCGACGTTTGCGCACGTTCTGCCAGTTATGACAAATATAAACATCATCGCGCGTCTGCCCAGACCAGGAGAGGCGATCTTTTTACGATCAAGCCTTGGCGAGTTTGTCCTGTACTTCAGCCAGAGTTCGGGCTTCGTGGTGATCGCACGTCGCTCCACTCCGGCAGGGGCGCTGTGCGCGTTGCACTTCTGGGCGCGTCACTATTCACAGTTGGGCCAACCCTACGATGCCTAACGTCACCCTCACTATATCCAGCGAAGACGATACGGCGCACGGTTTAACCTTTAGGGCTCGATCGGCCTGTACCGCGGGGCAAGCCGAAGACATCTTGCCCCGCTTACATGCGTATGGCCGTATGTTACATCGCTTGACTAAACGCTCTACATAACGATACTTAGACTTATGAAACCTTTCTTGTAGATACGCGTTCGCGGCCCACCTCTTGTCGGTGTTTACACAGTAAATCACGCAACACTTACAAGACCGAATACAATCCACGTGTACGCCACCTGCGCGTACGCATCAAAGAACTTGCCAGTGAAGCACACCACATCCGACACGAAGAGCGTCAATGCTCGGGCATGGAGAACACCACCGTAAGACTGTCGTGCGCCAGCTTGGGTATGCGTGTGTGCGCGGTGTGCCGTATCCGGGTAGAGCCCCGGGTACGCCCTCAAGATACGTACATGGCGCCCGCGTGCATTGCGTAAAGCCAAAGAGGTTGCCGTACGTTTTGGCCACGACGCCGATGCGGCAGAGGCCTGGTTTGACGTGAGCGATTTATTATCTGCACGGTACTAAGAATGAGCAGCGAGTAAGCGCTGCGTAACACCTTGCTCCAGCGGGCGGTGAGCTAAAACACCCGCAGCACAGCGATGCGTATACTTTGTACACTTTCACGGCTGAACTCATAGGCAGCCGCCGTACTAAGGTTCCGGCGCAGGCGCTGTGCCGCTTTGCCCCTCGAGCGTAATCAAAGAGGGGCGTTTCTATTTTTACGCTACACAGAGGATCCCTCCATGCATTTAAAGCTCATCAACACGCTCAACCTCGCGCGTCTGCGTGACGCAGCAAACATGTCCCAGACAGCCTTCGCGGACCGGCTTGGTGTTACACAGGGTACGATCAGCGCGTCTGAGAGTAACGGTGTCCCCGTAAAGCGCGTGCCTGCTTACTACCGCGTGTTCTTCGAGGAGTGCGGCTACCTCGACCCGCTTCCTGTTTTGGTTCCAGGTAAGAAAGCACAGAAACACTACGACCCCATGACAGCGTTTGGTCAGATGCACCTACCCGACGCTCTCGCTCAGGTCGCGAAGCTTAATGACCGTGTTGAGGGTTTTACGCCCGTACCTGCGTTGGAGCTTAAAAAGTTCATGAACAACGAGCTCGCCACCGGCTCGCCTTACCTGACGAGCTGTTATGCTCTGTGTGCGGCGGTCGGGGTGCCGACGCGTGCTATGACCCAAGACATTGACCTGACGAACATCGGCGCGGTGGTAGCAGAGCTTGCCCGCGACGCCGGTCCGCAGCTGGTTCTGGATGTGATCTACAAGAACGAAGACTTTAAGGCACAGTGCGAGCTTCACAACGTCGCGATCCCAGACAACTACAGCGCGCCCGTCGCCAAGCTGTACGACCCGATGGAGAACGCTGACCCGATGCGGCTGTCCCGTAGCGAAGACCTCATCGAGATGATGGGGCAGGACGACTTTGAAGAGTGGTCCCGGCGTAACTGTGTGCGCTGCTACCGCGCCTCGCCTGAGGTCTTAACCCAGCCCTGGCACAGCCCAAAGCTTGGGCGTGACGGGTACCTGTGCCCAGACTGTCAGAACCATGTGTGACGTCAACGTCGCTGTGTGGTTTGACGACACGCGCCGTACCGCTCAAGCAGTAGGGACACTCTCTCAAGTAGACGTCACCCTTACTGCTTATCCGCCCTACCTCAACGGGAGGTACACCCTAACACTAAAATACGCGGACCAAGACGGACAGCAGCCGTAAGCAGTACAAAGAATTTGAGCACAAAGACGAGGCCCTGATGAACTTCCACGCTCTTGAAGCGCAATGTTTTTACAGGGGAGATTTAAACCCGACGGAGCACTTTAATGCCAAGCAAATATGTTGAGCCCGAGCTCGCCATCGCCGCCGAAGGCCCGCGTGGGTGGGTGAAGGTATGGCACACCTACGCACACCACCGCTACGATGAACGCAACATGTATTGGTTTGCCGCAAACCCACATGAAAACGTCGACGAAGAGTTCGACATCCGAATGTGGCCTGGCTACGACAACGTAAACGATGCACTAACAAACGTAGTCAACGCCGTGCTTCGTGGGGACATCACCCCGGAAGGGGCGTCATGGCGAAGCTGATCACTCCAGCAATACTACGGCGCAGCTGCCAGCTTGAGACGCTGCGTACCAAGCCTTTATTGATGCCGCCTAGCACATGTGAGCTTAACCTATGAAAATCCTACAAAGTAGCACACCCGACTACTGGGAAGCATTCCATGACTTTGACCTGGTTCCTGTTGTGTTTGCCAGAATGTCGAACGTGTACGTGTCGCTCCGACACCTCGACCCACAAGAAGGTGAAGCGCGCCCAACGCTCGTGACCATTGACGTACTGCAGTATCCGCCCACCACGGACATGGCTGTTCTATTCGATGACACAAAGCAGGCGCTGCCTACGCTGTGGGCAGTGCTTCGCTGTGTGCACGCTGCGCCTTGTGGTTTGCGTGACTACACCGAAGATGAGCTCTTGTCTGTGATTGCACAGGCGCTGCGTCGGGCGAGGAGGTGAGACGTGGAGTTTGTCCAAGATGAACCAACCCGGCTACTGGGTGATAAACAGCTTAGTACAAACGTGCGTCATGATGCCTTTTGAGTTTTTGTTTGGCGCCACGCAGGGCTGCGCCAGCGTACCCAGAAGGCAGTATCGCTGAACATCGACTTGTTTGCGGACCGGCTCTGACGATGCTTTCTACATCACCACAGACCACGCATGGCAAGCGCTGTGCGCTTCGTACACGCCTGACATTTCGCTCTACACATCCGAGGCGCTCATGTTTGCGAATATCGCATGCCGTGAGTGGTATAAGAAGGTGCACCAACTAGTGTAACTATCACTATCACTATCACAAGGAGGATGCGATGCACATCCTTGCAAAAAGCGCGTTTGAAGTCGTGCTTGGAACAGGTGTCTTCTTCGGGCTTTCAAAAGCCTGGGAGTCGACGGTTGGCAAATCCCAGATGGAAGAGCGCGTGAGCGCGCTCGAATTGCGAACGTCGGACCAAGAAGTCCGACTAAGTCAGGCCGAAGAGGCCATCCAAACTAATGCCGCCGCGGCAGCGAGCATATACAGCTCGCTGAACGCTTTGGATCCGGCCCTCGAACGCTAATCGCGCTCGCAGGGCCGGATCCAAAAGGAGGCTGTCTATCAAAGCCCTCTGGAACGTATGTTTCCAGGGGGCTTTTCTTTTGCTCTTACACAAATGGGGCGACGATGAGTAACGAACGAAAACCCATTCCACTTACGACGCAGGTGTTGGCTGCGCACTGGCTTAGGCGACGGCACTGGGCCACGTATCCTTCGTGAGCGACTGGCAGAGCTTGAAGACGATACGCACGTCGCCAACACGGTGTCAGGTGTCATGGGGGTGTGTGTCGTGTGTGCTGTGGGTGGTGCTTTGGACCTGAGTGAAGGGCTTTAAAAACACAGGTGCTCTGGGTGGTATAAGAAGGTGCAACGACATCGTGTAGCACTTCGCTACACGACACTTAACTCACGGAGCAACCATGGACGAACTACTCAAAATTCGTTTCGAAGAAAAAGAAGACGCGCAAGCGCTGAATATTATTTGGCGTAAGAAAGTTCAGGCTATTTTGGCGCTCAAAGACGCGTCTGCCCTGATGAGGGCAGCACGCGCCGAGGCGGCTCTGTGGAAACACAGTGAACGCGCGAAGTTCCAGTGGCGACGCCACTGGGCGTTCAAAGACGCTGTATGTGCGCATATTGCGCGGATTAAGGAGGTTGAAAAAAGGACCAACGAGGTGGCCGCATCGTTGGCCTCAGAAACGACGTCGCTTGACGTAGATGCTGACAACGATGCGTACAAATTACGAAACGCCGTCGCCTCGCTCGAAAGCGAGGTGGCGTACGTCGTGGAAGCCGTCATCTGCGAGGACGTTTATGATGGCCGACTGTCGGCGGGCGCTAACCACGCGCTAGAACAAGCTCGCGACATTCTGTTTCCGCCAAAAAATGATGTAGAAAAGCTTGAGCGCAGAGTCGAGAGACTCGAGCGCAAGCAGCGCTCGCGCTAATCGCGTCGGGGCGCACACAAAAGGAGGCTGTCTATCAAGGCAGTCTCCTTTCTTTTTTGCTTGCACCTTTTCTTGCGCCACGAGGCACACAGACGATCAGCATCGAAGTACATCGTAGACGACACATGGGAAGCCAAAGAAACAGGCCAGCTTGCAATAATCGACAAGCGCTTCAAGCTTGAGCGCTCAAGCGGCGGCGAGCATCTGTGTGGCGCACGTCGCGGGCGTGAAGGGTGGCCTTCGCCCGGCGCAAAGAAGCCCAGCATACTTGAGGCTCAGGTGAGCCTAACCATGAACATCTACCTTAATGTTACGTTAAGGGCTGACCATCAGGCTTACCCTTGGACGAAGGCCAGCTGGCGACGTTGGGGCTGGCCGTGGACTACTACGCAGCTTCTCCAGCCTCTACACGGAGCCGCAAGTCGCCCAGGCAACACGTCCCAGCGCCATGCGAGCGAGCGTGCTTACCGAGCCAAGACGATTGATAGGAGAGACTTTTGAAAGCTGATGCCTGGAAGTCCTGCGTGAAAGTTGATGTCTGGAAGCACCCCGACACAGGAGAGCTGGCAGTGGGGTACGTTGATCTCGTGGACACAGCGTACATTTTAATCGGGACGTTTCTGGCGGACGATAGCGCCGTGGGGCTCTATTGCCTACACCTACGATTGCGCACGATAATCTGGCGTAGAGCGAAGGAAAGAGGCCGCACTCAGAGGCTCTCACGGAGGGGGCAAAAGAGGGCGCCACCGGACGACGGGTACGAAGCGTGCCAAGCCTTTGAAGATAGTGACCGGTAGTCAGTTCTGATCTACACTCAACAAGCTCGCGCGCGCGATACGGTTTTTGGCCGGAGTCGGAGAGGGTATTGGTTAAACGCCAATTATTATCGTACTAAACTCAATAGTTTTGCCAATAATTGGTCGATAATCAATAGTCCGAAAAGCGGGGTCTAAAAAGTAGCAAACATATTAGAGAGAGAAGGCTACGAGAAATCCTCAATAATCGATATTTCTAAATCTGGCATGCTCTTTGCTACGTACTACGTCTAATCTTCTTCTAAACAGGAAGTTTTTTTAACAGTGTTAATTATATATAGTATATGGAATATAGGGGAGTACAAAGGCAAGTACTGTGCCAAGTGTAGAAATATCGATTATTGAGGATTTCTCGTGGCCTTCTCTCTCTAATATGTTTGCTACTTTTTAGAAGTGCTTTTTCGGACTATTGATTATCGACCAATTATTGGCAAAATTATTAAGTTTAGTACGATATTTATTGGCCTTTAGCCAATACGCTGTTCACCCCCTTGTGACCTCCATCGTTTTTGCATCGCTCAAGCAGCTCCCAAGCCCCGTAGGCCGCCAGAGGGACGGTAGAACACCCGCGCTATTTCGCCGGTCTCGCCGCTGCCGCTGGGCGTGGGTCAGTGGGTCTCATTGTTTGTGTCATTCCTACACAATGGTGTGACAATGTGTCGTACCTTTTGAGAGTGAGCATTGAGTGAGCATTGCATGGTGGGGAGGGTTAAGAGATGTGTAGGGACGTCTTTGAAGAGACGTGTAGGCTTCGTGACGTTGTTAAGACTTAGTGTGGGCGTCGAGTAGGCGCTGCACATTGATAAGACTTAGTGTGGGCGTCGAGTAGGCGCTGCACATTGATAAGACTTAGTGTGGGCGTCGAGTAGGCGCTGATAAGACTTAGTGTGGGCGTCGAGTAGGCGCTGATAAGACTTAGTGTGGGCGTC
>Ga0306906_1000037_pt1 | contig 100834 bp, 97 predicted proteins | sample AntRauTorcE11897_FD_190405 | JGI IMG/M metagenome (GOLD analysis project Ga0306906, IMG submission 190405) | Saline lake microbial communities from Rauer Islands, Antarctica - Metagenome Torckler E11 #897 (v2) (version 2) | ecosystem: Environmental > Aquatic > Non-marine Saline and Alkaline >...
GGCCGTTGTTCCTGCTACAAAGTGTTCGAGTAACCGGCTTTGCTGGTGAGATGTTAATCGGCTTTTACGTGTATACATAGTAGCTAAATTTAGTACCTTATTCAGGGCTTAGCTACTTCAGCCCCTAATAAAATTGTCACATTTTATACTTTGAACACTCTATTAGAATATAGAGGGGTATTTTAAGTTTATATCTGTTAATAATTTAGAGAGAGAATTATGCATATTAATACACATACACATTTATTTACGCTACACAATGTCCTATCAAAAGAGGCAATTCGAGCAATAGGAAACCGATTGAGGCATAAACGGGTACCCGAACATTTTGTGGAAGGACTAGAAAACCTTTTCAATAAGCTTGCTTCAAAACCAAAATATTTGACTGAAGATGAATTACTGGAAGAGCTCATAAAATCTATCTTGAGTTCAGATGCTTTTAAAACTTTCTCAGAAGATCACTTGCATGAAATCCCCGTTTTAAAAGCCATTAACTTGGACAGTAATAAGGTAGGTAAAACTTTGCTTAAGCAGATATTAAATGCTCTATCTGCCTGGGGTGAAGCTCACGACAATTCCCGTTCTACTCTCTTTGATTTTTACGAAACCTTCCGAATTGCTTTGATGCCTAACTCTACCGCAATAGCGGATGAATTCTTGGAACATTTGCAACCTGATGATGCCATTGTTGGGCTTATGATGGATATCCGTGGTGATTCAGAATCTGATAGGGATAAGAAACGATTCCGGGAACAACTTAATGACCTCGAGGAAGCTAGCTTACAGCGACCCGGCCGGGTTTTGCCTTTTTTTGCAGTTAACCCCAAGCGACCTGATCATTTTGAACTGATGAATGACGCTCTGAAAAACAAAGGCTTTATCGGTGTTAAACTGTATCCTTCGATAGGTTATGAGGTTAACCATCCAGATTTACTAGACGTATATACTTACTGTGTTGAAAATGACATCCCAATCGTTATGCACTGTAATCATGGCGGTTTTTATGTTGAAGAAAATTTCACTTCTTATTGTGATCCTGAGTATTGGGAACCTATTCTGGAACAACTTCCTGCCTTAAAAATCTGCTTTGCTCACTTTGGTGGTGAGGAATCTTTATCCAAACCGAATGGCCTGGCCGGTGACTCATGGGGCAAAAAGATCATTGACCTTATGGAAGCCTTTGAAGGAGTTTATGCAGACGTCTCCTATCATGACGAAATGATGAGCGATCCAGCTGATGAACAATTTTATTTAGATACTCTAACTAATCTACTCGACAGAAGCATTATAAAAGACAGGATCTTATTTGGTACCGATTCATGGATGTTACGTATGAATATGGCAGATGAAGCCTATTGGTCATACTTCAGGAATAAGCTCTCCGTGGCCCATTTCAATACTATTACCCAGAGTAATCCCAAACGGTTCCTTGGACTTCAACCCCTCCGCAAAAACATCCAGCAGTATATTGATTTCCAAAAGTCTAATCGTAAGAACGTCGGAGCATTTCCCGCCACATGGTTAAAAAAAGAAGTAGGTAAGAACTTTAAAGTAAAGCGGGATCATCCTTCCTGGACTTTACAAAAATACCCTGCTCTGATTGTGTTGAAAGCATTAGGCAAACAGCTTTACTCTAAGCAAGATGAGCAGGCCTTTGCTCGTAAAGCTTTTATAACAATGCGAGAATTGAAATACTCACGATTTTCCTACACTAATGAAGGAGCTTATAAGCAGGCTGCAAAAAAGATTTCCCTCGACCTGGTGAATCAATGTGAGCATTCCAGTGTGAATGGGATCAGAGAAGGCACCCTCACCAAAAACCAAGTTCGACAAGAACTGGAGAGCATGGTATTAAAAGCAGATACTCGCTTATTAGATATCGCAATCCAAATCGAAGTTATGTATAACTTTAACTATACAACATCATGAGACCATTAATCACCTTTTTCATCGTAAGTATATGCAATTTGAGTCTGGCTTCTTTGGCTTATGCTCAAGACTCTTCAAAACCAACTTTTATACTGAAACCGGGTCTGGTTTGGATGGAAAATGACAAGCCTGCCATTGGTCTTCAAGTGGGGTTAAAATATAAAGATGAAAAAACCATCACTTCAGATGCCGCCTACCCCCGCATCCGTTCTTTAGATATTAATATGGATGGGTCACTATTAATCAATCCTGATATGAATCCCAATACCCAGAAAGCTGATTTGTTTTGGGGATACTTAATATCATTTGAAAAATCAGAAGATATTACCTTGGGTGTACAGCCTGAATCTAATAAAGACTTTGGTTCACTAGGATTAGGAGTCGACTTAATTTATGAGGCCAATCAAAGCTTCACAGAACAGAATTTGGAAGGCGGAGCTGAACTTCGTTTTCAAAATACCTCAAAAGTGTTCATGCCCGTATTTCACGCTGCCTTTCGCTTTGTAGTTCCGGTGGTTTCCGATATCAGGGATGTACTGAATGAAGATAATGAGTTGTATCAGAGACTAAATCTGAACTTGTCCTGGAATATCCCCCTCTTTCAGCAAAAGCGGTTCATTATTGCTCCTGAATTCAACTACTTTTACTCCTTGAACCTTGCGCCCGCTATTGAAAATACCGGTCTAAACGAAGGCTTTCATGGGAAAGTAAACCTCGCCTATGCATTTGAAGGTGTCGACAAACCGGTACTCAGATATATGAAACATGTATTTATACAGTACAACAATGGTCAACTGCCTGTATATTTAGATAACCTAGAAAGCATTGAAGCCGGACTGACATTTAGTTTATAATCAGGTCAGGTAGGTAGTGACATTTTAGGTAACGATGTTAAACATCGTTACCTAGTTAAAAATATTATCTAATCGTAAGTGTAAAACCCTTCGCCTGTTTTATTACCGAGTTTACCCGCGTCAACCATCTTAACCAAAAGCGGAGCCGGGCGGTATTTAGGATCTTTAAATCCTTCATATAACACATTCAAAATATCCAGGCACACATCAAGTCCAATAAAGTCAGCTAACCGGAGAGGACCCATCGGGTGAGCCATACCAAGCTTCATTACCTCATCTACGTTCTCTGCTGTTGCAACTCCCTCGCCTACACAAAAGATAGCTTCATTAATCATGGGCATGAGCACGCGATTACTTACAAAACCGGGTGCATCATTTACAGGAACAGGTACTTTATTGAGTTTTTCCGATGTCTTTTCGACCACTTCGTACGTGGCCTCATCCGTTTGAAGTCCTTTCACAATTTCAACCAGTTTCATTACCGGAACAGGATTAAAGAAATGCATTCCAATAAATTTCTCAGGGCGAGAAGTAAGTGCAGCTAACTTGGTAATGGAAATAGAAGATGTGTTAGATCCAAAAATAGCATGATCGGGAGCAGACTCATCTACTTGTTGCCAGACGGATTTTTTGATATCAAGATTCTCGGGAACAGCTTCTACTACAAGATCGGCGTCTTTAACCCCTTCAGCTATATTCAAAAAAACATTGATGCTATCCAGCGTAGATGATTTCTTAGCTTCATTAATCTTTTCCTTTTTAACCATTCGGTCGAGATTCTTCTCGATGGTTCCCACCGCGCGATCAGCGAACTCTTGCTTAGTCTCGATGAGGTTAACAGAAAATCCATTCATAGCAAATACGTGCGCAATGCCATTTCCCATTGTTCCACCGCCAATTACGGCAACTTTCTTAACGTCCATTCTATCCTATTACTTTTGGTTTGAATTTTTATCAGGTTAGGGTTTTTGGAAGCGTTTTTCAAGGCGCTGGAGTTCCTTTTTAGAAAAAATTCATTCTTGAATACAAGACGAACTTACAGCTCATAAAAAGCAGTAAAGCAGAAACTTTCTAAAAGTTAAATCGGAGATTAGCAGTTACGCCCGGCTGGCCAAACGTATTTACATAAGTAAAACTGGCTTCCGGAATATTTTGGGAAAGATCTCGCGCGTGAATGAAAGCACTCAATCCGCTCACCAGTCTATTTACGACCATCAAAGCAACTAAGGTGGGAAGTTGACTTCGGCTCCGCTCTACCCTTTCTCGGGCATCCTGATACTGAAAGCGTAACTCACTGCTTTCCCAATTCCAGTTGAACTCCTGAGTTTCCGGAAAGACTTGATCCCAATTTCGTGTTCTTAGCTGAGCATCATTATAAGCGGCAAGGTTGTTATAATTACCAACCGCTAGAATAAACTGTCTTGACTTGCCTTCCAGATTGGTGTTGGCCTTGGCACTGGCAAAGGTGTAGTAATCGTTCTCGAGATAGTTAGCTCGGGCGTCCAATCCAAAGTAAGAAAGCACTAACACGACTTCTCCGGCCAGGTGGTATTTGCCTCGGTTCCAGTTATCATTCTCGGCATAATAATGTCCCCAGCCCGGAACCACTAAGGATCGCAAAAAAGCTCCTCTGGGTGATGGTGAATCTTCCTTTTGTTGAACTTGAGCTTCAATACTTGGACTGAATAATACAGCGAATAGAATAATGAACACTGAACATCGAACATTCAATGAAGAAGTGATTTTTTTAATCTTAGAATAGTTCATAATTCAGTTTTCTTTATTCCGCGTTCTTCTGCTTCTCACGTCCCCAATGTCGGAAAATAGAAATGCTAAATCCAGCCATGAGGATAAATGTGCCCAACCATACAACGGAAATAAAAGGTTTCTCGTCTGCAACAATGAGTACCCACTCCGGTTCATACTCTTCTTCAAGTCCGGTAATGGTAAGTTCTATGCTGTTTTCCTGCGGGTTGATTTCAGTGAACTGGAATTCAAGATCAAAATCAGGAACCCTGGCAGGCGGAGAGTAAATATAACTTTGCCCATCCTGACTATACACTGCAAATAAAGGCTCTAAAGTGATAACGCGATTACTTGCGGGATGAATAAGCTCCACTTCGGCTCGTACACCAATGGTAGTATTTGGTGGAAGTTCGGAGCTGTCGGTTCGGGCATAATTAACAAAACGAATTTTAAATTTTCCGACATCAGCTGTCTGACCGGGATTCAAATTCATTTTCTGCACATTTGGTTCTTCAGCAGATATCGTATCCTGAGCCGAAGCGTTCTGCATCATTTCTCGATTTTCCTGTGTCTGGTCATTTTGCTCCTGCACATAAGAACTACCACCCACATAAAGATAGATATCACTGAGTAAGCCAGTTCGAACATCAGGGTCGACAGACCATTGAATATTCTCTGCAGTAGATGTAGTAAGCATCGGGTAAACTTCAGGATTCATATAAAATGTTTTACCGCCATCAATTGGCTCGAATTTGATCCTGTACGTCTGCTGACCTCTTCTGATTGTGTTGTCGAGCTCATATCCTTCATAAGTCACAGCATACCTGTTATCGACAATAACGGGCTCATCCATATTAAGAAGCAGCATTTCTTCTTTCTGAGTGACTTTAAAGCCTTGCTCATCCGTAATCTCGCCCTGCTCGACGGCCACATTATAATTCGCTGTCTTCTGATCCACCAGCGCTGAGTTGTAGGCTGATGAAGCTAAAATCCCCACCAGTAATAACCCAAAACCAATGTGGGTCAGGGACCCGCCGATAACTTTTGGGTTCTTGATCGTCAATCGGGCCAGTACCCAAGCGTTTCCAAATACAGCAAAGTACCCGCAAAACAAATATACCATGTAATAAAGGTTCCGAACATCGCCAACAATTATGGAAACGATCGTAACCAAGCTGGTTACCAAAAGTGGGTTGATAAGTGCAGATGCCAAAGATTCAGCGTCGTACTTTTTCCAGAATAGGTATTGACCCAGAACCGTAAAAATAGCCATAATCATGACGATCGGCATGCTCCAATCGTTATAAAAACTCATTTCAGGTGGAGTTGGGTTCTCAACAAATAACTTTCCTAAGATCGGTGAGCTTGTTCCAAGAATTATGACGAGGCCTAAAATCAAAAGCAGCATGGCCCCTGTTACCGTCATAAATTCACGACTTAAAATCTTAGCCTCTTTTTCCGGTGATGGCATTTCTTTGTATCTCCAGAAGAATAGACCCAGTCCCACTCCGGTTACCACAACCATGAATGCGAGCAGCTGATTATATAAACCTAAATCCACAAAGCTGTGAACGGATGAGCTTCCTAAAATCCCCGAACGGGTTAAAAATGTTTCATACACCACAGCCACATAAGCCAAAATTGCGAATAGAATAGATGACTTTTGAGCCACTGAACTTTTTCGTTGGATAATCATGGTATGTATTCCAGCCGTACCAATCAGCCATGGTACCAATGAGGCATTTTCCACCGGATCCCAAGCCCAATATCCTCCAAAGGAAAGCGTGACATATGCCCAATATCCTCCAAGAAAAATAGCTGTTAACAGTGAGACGTTAGCACTGAGTGTCCACGGTAAAGCAGGACCAATCCATTCGTTGTATTTCTGCTTCCATAAGGCTGCCATAGCAAAGCAGTATGGAATGGTCATCATGGAAAAGCCGATAAAAAGAATCGGGGGATGAATCATCATCCAGGGGCTTTTCAATAAGTCATTTAGCCCACTCCCATCATTTGGAATAAAGTCCGGATTAGCTTGCAGAAATGGCGCATTTGGCATTTCCTGAGCTATGGTTCTAAAAGGAGAAGCACCTAATTTCAGTCCAAAGATATCCCATCCCAATAACATGGAAAGCAAGAATACTTGGGTTAATGTCAGAAAGAAAAGTACCGGAGCTTTATAAGGTTTCCGGGTCCACTTCATCAATCCAAAACCAAAGAACGCTGTAAAGAGAATCCAGAGCATAAAGCTGCCCTCTTGTCCCCCATAAAACGCCGACCAAAGGTAGCGCGGAGCTAAATCAAGACTGGTATAATTGAATACATAATAATACTGGAATTGGTGCTGAAAGATCAGATATACCAAAATTCCTGAGGCCGCCACAAGAAAAGCAGCTTTAGCAGCAAACAGCCAGTTTCCGATTCTCAACGTACTTTTTTGATCGCGGTTGGCTGAAATAAAATAAAAGATCATAGCCGCCAAAGAAGTGACAAACGAGGCAGAGATCAGGATTTTACCTATAATTCCTAGCATAAAGACAGTTATCCCTGAGCAGCTTCACTAAATTGACTTGGGTCAGCATCGTTATACTTAGACGGACACTTCATCAGCATTTCGTTCGCATAAAAGGTGTCCCCTTTCATCTCTCCAATCACCACCAATTGATCAGCTTGTTCAAAGTTGTTTGGCTTGGGTTTTGGGTAGACTACTTTTTTTGAAACCCCGTCTTCATCCTTCATATAGAAGATGAATTTCTTGGTTTCTAATGAGAATTCAGCTCCTTTATCAGCATCCCAGGTTCCGGGAATATGAGCACTGCTCATTTCTGATGCCCCTTCAAAAGTAGTATAAGTGCTTATGCTTTCACCGAAGTTGTACATCAACAACGAGGTAAAACCAACAATGGCAACGATTCCAATAATCAGTTTTGGTTTCATGCTTCTTTAGATGATTGAATTTGTTCTTCTAGTTTACTCACTTTCTTATCTACACGGAAAAGAAAGAACAGGAGTACCGCCCAGATAATCAGGCTTACTCCCAGCACTACATATATGAGTTCGTTTGATGACATAAATTGAATAAATGCCCCTGCTTCTTCTGCACCCGGTGCTCCACTCCAATTGTTAGAGTAGGCTTGGGTCAGCGTATCAACGGCAGCGAGTGAATCTTCTTGCATTAATTTCTAATTCTTTTCGAATGACAAAGTTACGAATTCTCAATCTCGAATTGAACCTTTTTATATCGATGAACGACATCATAAATCCAGAACGCCATTGCTATGAATCCAATGAAGGCCGGATATAAAATATAACGAAGTTCAGCGGCTGTTATCTCGCTAAAAGCAGGATTACCGTCGGCTCCGGGATGCAAGCTTGTTAGCTGGCGCGGAACCACATACAACAAAAAAGGAATGGTGGTTACAGCGAAAATATTGTAAACAGCCGATAATTTTGCGCGTTTATCCTGATCATCAAAGGCTGAGCGGAGTACAAAATATGCCACATATATCATCATAGCGAGTGCTGCGAGGTTCATTTTGGGTTCAGCAAATGTCCACCAGGAACCCCAGGTAAACCGTGCCCAGAGGGAGCCCGTAAGGAGTCCGCATATCCCAAATGCTACACCCACCGAAGCAGCCGAAGAGGCTTTGATATCGAATTCCATGTTCGGTTCATTCAGATATTGGATGCTGTACCAAAAGCTGATTACAAACATGGAAAACATGGTCATCCACATGGGTACGTGAAAGAAGATATTCCGAGCCGTTTGTTCGAGAATCGGGATGTCAGGAATTTCAATTAAAAAACCGCCGATGATAACGAGCGTCATCCAGCCGGCAACTACGTATTTCCAGATTTTCAAAAGTATGCGAATTTTATTAACTATGGGTACGTTTTACGGTGTAAAATATACGAATTTACCACCGATAATTTGAGGATATAATCTGTAAAATTTAATATGAGCACTAACGAAAAATCGATCATACTCTCTCCCTCCTGGAAAGCTTTTTTCTGGTACTACTTTTTCGGGGTTTTATTAATAACTGTTTTAGTTGGCTTTTACCTGATCTGGAAAGCTTCAAAAAAACGAAGCAATATCTCTTATAAGATTACAGATCGTAAAATCACGGTTATTGATGGCAACATCTCCCAAAACATTGATCTGGTTGATATAAAACAGGCAAGATCTGGAGATCTTAGGTTTGGAGTAGGCAACGTAACGCTGAAAACGCAAGGCAGAGAGGTCGAGCTTATTGGTCTTGAAAATCCTGAGCTGATTAGTTCTTCTATCGAAAGAGCTATAGAAGCTGAGCTAAAAAGAGTGGAAGCTGAGAAGCAGGCCCAACCCAGAGAAACAAAATACAGCCCGGGTTCGATGGATCAGCTGGAGTACCTGACCGGACTTTGGCAGCAGGGTTTAATTGATGATGAGGAGTTCAAGTCTCAGAAGCAAAAACTTGATTGACACCTGTCTACATCTATTAACTTTACCCTTCATTTATGACAGTGTTTTACAAAATTAAGTCGTTTATTTAACACCTAATCTAAACATCAATGTCACTTTATGAATACTACTTTTACTAAATCTTCTCTCTTAGCCATATTATTTGTGGCTCTTTTTTCGAGTTTAGGGTTTTCGCAACAGGCAAATTTTGAGGCTGCAGAACGCTTTACCGGCGATAAAATGGATAAATTAATTGGAAGTACTTCGGTTTTTCCAAGATGGATCGAAGACACCAATGATTTCTGGTACACTTACCAAAATAACCAAGGCAAAAACTGGTACTATGTTAATGCCGAACGTCCTTCGCAACGCCTGCTTTTTGATCAGGAAGATCTGGCGGCACAGCTTACTGAAATTTTTGAGCGTCCTTTCAATTCCAAAGACCTTGACCTAAAAGGCTTTGAGTACGACACCGACAAAGAGTTATTCACTTTCCACATTGACAGTGTTGAATTCACTTACAGTGTAAATGGGAGCAATCTTGTTAAAGGTGATTCTCTGGCTAAAGAAGAAAGAGAACGATGGGCTACCTACTCTCCAGACAGTACTTACATCGCATTCGCAAAAAATCACAACTTGTTTATTATGCGAAGTGATGATGAAGACAGTACCGAGATTCAGCTTACCGAAGACGGTGAGCGCTGGTTTAGCTATCAGGCCGATCAAAGCGACACTACCAGTGATGAAAGACTACGAGCGAGAGCTGACTTCTTTGATGACGAGAGTAAGATTTATCTAACCCGAACAGATGACCGTAAAGTAGAAGATCTTTGGGTGATTAATGTAGGAGGCAAAAGACCATCTTTGGAAACCTATAAATATTCTATGCCCGGTGATGAAGAAATTGGAATTCCACAAGTTGAAGTCATTGATATAGCCAGCCGTGATCGTGTAATCATGGAAACGGATAAATGGGAAGATCAGGAGCTGAGAGCTAATTATGGCGATCATCAAACCGGAGATTATAAATCCACCCCTTCTGACAAGCTCTACATCTACCGCGAAAACAGAACTTCGGATAAAGTAGATATCTTAATTGGGGATACTGAAACCGGCGAGACAACCGTGTTACTCAGCGAAACCAGCAAGCCTTATTTCAACTGGAGTTTCCAGGATCTTGAGATCATCAACGATGGTGACGAGTATCTTTGGTGGAGTGAAAGAACCGGATGGGGTCAACTTTACCGATACGATTCAGAAGGAAATCTAAAGAACAGAATCACCTCCGGTAACTTTGTTGTAGGTGATATCATGAAAGTAGATACATCTGCCCAAACCATCTATTTTGAAGGTTACGGCCGTGAAGGTGATCATCCTTATTACGAGCATGTATACAGTGTTAAATTTGATGGCTCTAACTTCAAACACCTCACCCCTGAAAATGCTGATCACAGCGTTTACGAGTCGGATGAGGACAACTACTTCGTTGACAACTACTCTCGGGTTGATATGCCGACTAGATCTGTTTTAAGAGATCGTAATGGTAAAGTCACCCTGACTCTTCAGGAAGTTGACATGGCCGAGGCTGTTAATATTGGATGGGAAGCACCGGAAGAATTTAAAATTAAAGCTGCCGATGGAGCCACAGATCTATATGGTGTGATGTGGAAACCATTTGATTTCGATTCAACGAAGTCCTACCCCATTATTTCCTATGTATATCCGGGACCACAAACAGAGCCTTTCCCAACCAGTTTCTCCCTTCAGGGATACACCGGTAGAAATCAGGCCTTGGCACAACTCGGTTTTGTGGTTGTAGCTTTTGGTAACCGAGGTGGTAGTCCGGTTCGCTCTCGTTATTATCATACTTATGGGCATGGTGATCTTCGTGATTATCCTCTTGCCGACAATAAATATGGTATTGAGCAATTGGCTGCCCGTCACTCTTTTGTTGATCAAAACCGGGTTGGAATCTTTGGTCACTCCGGCGGTGGCTTCATGAGTACAGCCGCTCTGCTAACCTACCCTGATTTTTATGATGTGGCCGTATCATCGGCCGGTAACCACGATAACAACGTGTACAATCACTGGTGGAGTGAAACGCATAATGGCGTAAAGAAAACCACAAAGACCATCAAGGAAATGAATGAAGACAGCGTAGAAGTTGAACGCGAGGAAGTTACTTTTGACGGCCCTATCGATTCAAACGCTGATCTGGCTAAAAACCTGAAAGGACATTTATTGCTGGTTCATGGTAACATTGACAATAATGTTCATCCCGCGAACACCCTCCGTTTAGCGGATGCTCTTATTAAAGCCGGTAAGCGTTTTGATATGATGATTCTGCCCGGCCGCCGACACGGCTTTGGCCCTTATCAATCTTACTTTGAGCGACAGAAGTGGTATTACTTTTCGCAGCACTTGTTAGGGGATTATCGCACTCATGTAGACTTTAATCTACCGGAAGATTAAAAATATCTTTCAAATTACCCCAGCCGGATTCACTTTTGGATTCGGCTTTTTTTATGTCTGTAAAAAAATAATCACCCCCAACAATTATGAATATTTTACAAAAATATCCCTTTACTTAAACCAGCCCTAAATTTAGAACGAAGTCAAAACAATGATTAACAGAATTATTAAAAGCATATTCGCTTTAGCCCTGCTAACAGTCTGTTTAAGTACAACAGCAACAGCTCAAGCAAATTTTGAAGCCGCCGAACGCTTTACCGGCGAAAAGATGGACAAACTCATTGGCAATACTTTTGTTTGGCCAAGATGGATTGAAGACACCGATACCTTCTGGTATCCTTTTGAAAACGCTGAAGGCACCAATTGGTATTATGTGGACGCGGCCCGGGGCAATCAACGAGAATTGTTTGACCGTGAAGTCATGGCTTCCCAGCTATCGGAAATGTTTAGCCGAACATTCAACTCTAAAGATCTGGAGCTCAACGATTTCGAATACGATACCGATAAAGAACGATTCACATTTCATGTAGACAGTATCAACTTCACCTACAATGTGAATGGTAATCGACTGGTTAAAGGTGATTCGCTAAGTGAAGAGAAAGATGAAGGATGGGCAAGCTATTCCCCAGACAGCACCTGGATTGCATTTGCTAAAAATCACGATCTTTTTGTGATGCGTGCCGAAGATGAAGACAGCACCGAAATTAAGCTCACTGATAATGGTGAAAAATGGTTCAGTTATCAGGCTGATGACAGCGACACCACTTCCGACAAAAGATTGAGAGCCCGAGCTAACTGGTTCGAAGATTCACAAAAATTGTGGGTGAAGCGTCAGGATAAACGTGAAGTAGATGAACTCTGGGTTATCAACTCATTGGGTAAACGACCGGAATTAGAGACCTACAAATACTCTATGCCCGGCGAAGAGGATATTTATATTGATGAAATCAAGGTATTTGATCCTGCTACGGAATCTTCCGTAACTCTTGATACCGACAAATGGGAAGATCAATCTCTGGGTGGCCCCTATTTCAACAACGGCGGTATTTTTGAGACTGATAAATCAGATTTCCTGTACATTCTGCGACGTGACCGAACCTGGAGCAAAATTGACGTCTTGAAGGCGAATACCAGCACCGGAAATGTGGAAGTTTTATTCTCTGAAGAAAGTAAGCCCTACTTCAACACCCGATATGCTCAGTTAGCGATTATCAACGAAGGGGAAGAATATATTTGGTGGAGTGAAAGAACCGGATGGGGACAACTTTACCGATACGATTCTGAAGGAAATCTAAAAAATAGAATCACGACCGGGTACTATACTGTTGGTGATATTGCCAAGATTGATACCAGTGCTCAAACTATTTATTACTCCGCTTATGGTAAAGAAGAAGGACAAAATCCTTACTTCGAGAACTTATACTCGGTTCGGTTTGATGGCTCGCGATTCCGACACCTCACTCCTGAAGATGCCAACCACGGTATCAATGCATCCGAAGAAGGCAATTTCTTTGTAGACAACTACTCCCGGGTTGACATGCCTACCAGGGCTGTGGTAAGAGACGCCAACGGGGAAGTCAAAATTCAACTTCAGCAGGTTGATATGACGGCCGCTGAAGAAATCGGATGGGAAGCACCCGAAGAATTCAAAGTAAAAGCTGCCGATGGAGCAACCGATTTATACGGCGTGATGTGGAAACCGTTCGACTTCGATTCTACCAAGTCCTACCCTATCATCACCTATGTTTATCCGGGGCCGCAGACCGAACCCTTCCCTACCAGTTTTTCAGTTGGAGGGTCTACAGGAAGAAACCAATCACTTTCTCAGCTTGGCTTTGTAGTTGTGGCCTTTGGTCAGCGCGGCGGTAGCCCAATCCGATCTAAGTACTACCACAACTTTGGCTATGGCAATATGAGAGATTATCCCCTTGCTGATAACAAATACGGCATTGAGCAACTGGCTTCCCGACACTCTTTTGTTGATCAGGATCGTGTGGGAATTTTTGGACATTCCGGCGGTGGCTTTATGAGTACTGCTGCCCTGCTCACTTATCCTGATTTTTATGATGTTGCCGTCTCTTCTGCTGGTAACCATGATAACAACATCTATAACATCTGGTGGGGTGAAGTTCATAATGGGGTGAAAGAAACCCGCAAAACCGTTAAGGTTATGAATGAAGACAGCGTAGAAGTTGAAAAAGAAGAAATCACTTTCGACGGAACGGTAGAAACCAATGCCGCTTTAGCCGAAAACCTGAAAGGCAAGTTATTGCTGGTTCACGGTGACATGGATAATAACGTACACCCGGCCAACACCATCCGTCTTGCTGATGCTCTTATCAAAGCCGGCAAGCGTTTTGATATGATGATTCTGCCCGGACGACGACATGGTTTCGGGCCTTACAATCCATACTTTCAGCGCATGATGTGGTACTATTTCTCAGAGCACCTGCTTGGGGATTACAGAACCAATGTAGATTTCAATCTGCCTGACGACGAGTAGCATATCAAACATTTATTAACGAACATTCAACGCCAAAGTGGTTAACCTGCTTCGGCGTTTTTTTGTGATTCTTTATTTCTTACTTAATTTTCCCACCAGGTCATTGCGAGGCGCTCATAATGTTGAATGTAGGATTGGGAAGCTAAACAACGAAGCAATCTCCCTGAACAGGCATCCCAAGTAGTGCAGGGAGATCGCTGCGTCGGAGGACAGCATGGCTCGAGTTTCTTGTAACAATTCTCCTCGCGATGACGAGCTTTTCTTGCTTACTTAGTTTTCTCACCCGGGCAGCAATGACGGGTTATTTATCGGCTTGCCAGACTTTTTCATTTTTGGTAACCGTATAGCTCCAGACTATCCCTCCTAAAACCATAATTCCGCCATAAACCATAATGAGTGGTTTTACGGTCATTAACTCTGCCTCAAGGATGAGCGAGGCAATAATGGTAGAAATGGAACTGCCTATCGTGAACAATAGCCACTCGGTACTGAACACACGTCCCCGAAAGGTATCCTGTGTCCTTTTTTGAAGAAGCACCGTACTCGTTACCCAATTTGTGCCCGACGCAGCATGAGCAAGCAGTACAAAAATCAGCATCAGATAAATGCTGTTGACCAAGCCAACGATCATATACATCAACCCACAAAAAGTGATCGCCAACCCCATTACCATCACCCAGTCTTTTTCATCGCTGAATAGTCGCCGTCCTATCACCGGTCCGATTCCTGTTCCAATTCCTCGGGCCCCATAAAGCAATCCAAGTCCAATACTTCCCATCATCAGCACTTCTTCACTGACGATGATGAGCAAGTAAACGAGTCCCCCTAGAAATACCGTAGATGTTCCTTTTGCCAGTGTCGGTCGCAGAATTTGACGGTTATCCAGCAAATAGCTCATCCCTTCTTTAATTCCCTTTAAAGGATTTCGGGTTCGGTACATCTCCTCTTTTGAAAGCCGCTTTTGAGGAATAGTAGCCCGATATACAAACCATGCTGAAATCACGTAGCTGATGGAATCCAGGATAAGCACGTTATCGGTTCCCAGCCATTCAGTGGCAAAACCGCCAATAGCCATTCCCGTGGTAAAGATTATACTCCAGCTTGCAGTCGATATGATATTTGCATTGGTGAGATTAGCCTCTGAGGTAACATTAGGGATGGAGGAAGTCTTAGCCGGTTCAAAAACTGCTGATAACATCATCTGAACAGCCGTAAGCACATAAGCCAGCCAAAGCATTTCATCCGATTGAACAAGAATAATCCCCAAAACGGCCAGCCCGCGCAACAAATCACACCAGATCATTAAATTACGCCGATTAAACCGATCAGCGATATAGCCTGCAAAAGGTGAGAAAAGAGCCAGACTCAACATCTTCACAACAATGATGAGCCCCAATAGAAATTCTGAATCCGAATATTTACCGATGATGGAATAGAGAGCCAGTAAGCCAAACCAATCCCCAAAGTTAGAAATTGACTGGCTGATCCAAAGACGACGAAAGTCTTTGTTTTCTTTGATGAGTGTTAGGTACGGACGGAGGTTTTTCAGCATGTGGTTTAGCTATCAGCTGTCAGCAATCAGGCTTCAGCTTTCAGTCGTAAAATTAATTCGAGATTCAGTGTTGAATGTTCGATGTTCGACATTCAACTTACACCTGTGCTGCCAAACCCGCCTTCACCGCGATCCGTTTCATCGAGCTCGTCCACTTCCAGTAGCGGCAGCTGTGTGACCGGTGCAATCACCATTTGTGCAATTCGGTCGCCATAATTCACCACAAATTCTTCCTGCCCATGGTTGATGGCAATCACCTTCACTTCTCCCCTATAGTCGGCATCGATGGTTCCGGGGGAGTTCAACATGGTTATTCCGTTTCTGATGGCCAATCCACTTCGTGGACGAATTTGAGCCTCATATCCTTCCGGTATAGCCATTTGGAATCCCGTTGGAATGAGTGTTCTTTCGCCCGGTTTAAGCGTGATAGGTTCTGTAACCGCAGCCCGGATATCCATTCCTGCAGCATTCACCGTTTCATAATTCGGCAAGGACAAATCTTTTCCATGGTCCAGCTTCTTAATCAATACTTTATTCATAGTTCTTCTCGTGTATAATCTATCATTCGTACAATTACATTTCCCCAAAGTACTTTAACCCGGGCTTCAAGAGGAACCCTGAGATCATCGTCCAGGAACCACGCCCTGAACTTACCGGAAAAGCCAAAAGGTCCTTCAATTTTTTCCGTATTTCCTTCCATTAAGTAAGCATTTACGGCTCCATCAAAAGGCTCATAACTTCGTTTTTCTGTTTTCAAGGAGTTATCGGCAAAGATATAGCCGGCCTCTTTGGTCACATATACCGGAAGTGTATAATCCTCCTCGCTGCCTGCAAATAGTCGGGAAAAATAGAAAATCAAATGACCGGAAGTGGCAGGATCTTCCAAAGCCAGCGTATCGCGGGTATCATCTTCCTCCTTGTAATACACCTTACCTAAATCACGATCAAACCAATACTCGATTTCATCATATTTATTTTCATCAATGTTATCCTTCCAGTATTTCACCTCTACAGGCAGTCCTTCTTCATTCACATAAAACAAGCTATGAAACCGATCCAGCTCCGTACTCATGAATGGGATACTTGGGTTCGACTCAATTTCAGTTAGGATATGATTCAGGGTTCGCCCCTCATAAACAGAATCGCTGAGCAACTCTACATTCACCCAGCCCAACTTGAAAAAGCCGTATTTAACTTCATAGCGGAAGGTTTCCTTCACCGAAAAAAGCTCCTCCATTGTGGGCGGAGTGCTACTGGTATCCGGAAAGGAATGCTGTGCCATCACCGGCGTGGTGAACAGCAATAAGAATATGACGAGTGAATTTTTATTCATAATTGAGCCTGCCTACAACGGGCTTATTAAACCGATTATTTCTCTTCGGGTTCTTCTTCAGCAACAAAAGCTTCAAAAGAATCTTCATCATAACCCACCAAAACAGATTCATCCTTAATCAAAACCGGACGCTTGATCATGACCTGATGCTCCAAAAGCTGCTCAAATAATTCATCGTCCGATAAATCTTTATCTGCGAGTCCTAAGTCTCTCCACTTGCGCCCGCGTTTATTCACCAACACATCCAGTCCAACTTTGATCTCCAGTTCTTTGAGTTCTTCCCGGGTCAAAGGCTCGTCTCTTACATCGATGAACTCATATTCCACATCATGGCTGTCCATCCATTTTTTGGTAGCTCTGATTTTATCACAATTTTTTATTCCGGCAATGTGCAGCATCGTTATATTATGGTGAATGTTTTGTATTTTTGTTGAACTGAAGATACGGTTTGTATCCCGAAATTCGAACGTAATGAACATCTAGTTCGTGCCATTTTATGTCAAAGTTTATTTCAATAAGTATTTTTCTGTTTTCTGTTCTATTACTGGCAGGCTGTACCCGGAATGATGCCCAGCGGGAATTTGAAAAACAAGCCTACACTTTTCCTGAAAACTTTACTCAAACCACCAATCAGGGTGCTATACAGGATGCAGATGAAGACGACTGGCGGACTTCGCCCCTCTTTCAGGGCTTGGTAGAAATTGTCCCGCCTTATCCAAATCCGGCTAATACTTCTCAGGCTATTCAGTTTGAAGTGAACGTGCCGGGCGTAAATTCTTTGAACGGACTTATTGTGATGACCCGCTTTGACGACAACGATTTCCGGACCATGTACCAAGATTTTGAATCTCTTCCCCAAGGACTTACCACCTTCCAGATCAATCCCATTGAGTTTGCCGAGTTTGGTAATGTTGAAGGCGCCCGAGGGTTGAACCGAGTATTCATCTTCAGCGGCAATCAGCAGATGATTTCCTACGGCGACATTTTGGTGGAGTGAAGAAGAAAGAATATTGAATGTTCAATGTGGGTTTATGTTAGGAATTACTCCTCTCCAAAATATCTTTTAAGTCTTTTTCTCATATATACTTTTGCCCATACCTGATTTTAAATATTTTTCTCTTAACGCTGCATTTCGTCCGGTTTTTTACGCTCCTTTTTCTAAGTCCGGGTTGATTTGCGGCTGATCGATAGACCGAATTGCGAGGGACGATTTGGGGGTTGGTTTTAAGATGGAAGATTTAGGTTTAATTCCGTTCTCGATCTGACCGATTACCGGCCTGATCGATGAAGTAGGCTTGGGGTGTTCGATTCCAACAAACGGTCAGACGGGCTCCAGCCGGCAGACCGTGGAGATGAAGAATACTACCCCGTACTCGATCTGACGGATTACCCGTCTGATCGATGAAATAGGCTTAGGGTGTTCGATTCCAACAAACGGTCAGACGGGCTCCAGCCGTCAGACCGTGGAGGTGGAAAAAGAGCTAAAGCTACCTCCACTACGCTAAAAGAAATCAATGCTCCTTCTCTAGGCTTGCCGGTAATTATAGAACCATGCGGTATGATTTCTTTCTTAACGCTGCATTTCGTCATCTTTTTTACGCTCTTTTTTCTAAGGCCGGGTTGATTTGCGATTGATTGATGGACCGAATTGTGATGGACAGTTTAAAGGATATCCACCGGGCTTTTGATGTAGTTGCCGCCTTTGTTGATGACGTGCGTATATATCATGGTTGTACTAAGCTGCTTATGACCAAGAAGTTCCTGAACGGTTCGGATGTCGTAGCCATTTTTCAAGAGATGAGTTGCAAAAGAATGGCGGAAGGTATGGCAGGTTACTTTTTTATTGACCGTTGCTTTCTTGGAAGCGGCTTTCACTTTTCGCTGAATAAAGGTGTTAGAGATGTGATATCTATGCAGTAAGCCGGAGCGTGGATCTTTAGAAATTTTTCTGGAAGGAAATACATATCGCCACATAAATTCATACTCACTCCCGGGATATTTGACGGCAAGAGCTTTAGGTAATTTGGTAGCACCAAAACCATTTTCTTTATCTTTTAAATGTAATGCCTTTACTTTTTTAATCTGCAGGTCCAGTTTACTTTTCAGCACTTGAGGGAGCAATGTGACTCGATCCTTCCCTCCTTTTCCATTTCGAACGTTCACCTGATTTTCGTCAAAATCAATATCCTGTACTCGTAAACGGAGGACTTCAGAAATCCTCATACCTGAACCATAAAGCAACTGCACAATTACCTTTGCGATGCCCTGAGTATGATCAAGTACGGCCTTAACTTCTTTTGGTGATAATACGACGGGGAGTTTTATCGGTTTCTTGGCTCGTTCTATATTTTTCAGAACCGGCATAGGAATAGATAAAACCTCATTATAAAGAAAGACGATGGCACACAAAGCCTGATTTTGAGTAGAAGCGGCGACATTTCTTACGTTAGCCAGATAATTTAAGTACTTAGAAATTTCATCTTCAGAGATTTTAGAAGGATGTTTTGTATCACAATATTTTATAAAGCGAACTATCCAGTTTGTGTAAGCTTGCTCTGTTCGGTAGCTGTAGTTTCTTCTTCGTATTTCTTCTCTTACTGTTTGTAGTAGTTTTGATTTTGCCATGCCTATGCTTTTTACTTTAGTAAGAGGGAGTTAAAAGCAAAACCTTACAAAAAAACTTATAAACCAGAATCAAGTAGCTTCGTTTTGATAATTATATGTTATAATGCTTGCCAGTAACAAAAATTCTACTCAAAATTTGTTATATTAAAGTGATGGAAAAAAAGAAAAATATCGAAACTATTTCACGAAAAGCCATGAAGTCTCAACGGGCTTCTTTCAAAATTGAAGGGCTTCATATTCCTAAAAAAAGAGCGGATCAAATTCGTCGTGAGGTTGTTCAGGAATTTCAACAAAAATCTACTCTTCCAGCTTCCTGAATAATTCAATCATAGGCTTATAGTTCTTTTCTGCTGCAGCCTGAACAGCTTTAATATAATTTGGCATTCTCTCCTCGGGTATCTCTTCAAAGTTAAATGTATTAAACCCCATTTTTTGGGCCATCAAATCGGCAAAAAGTCGAGCCGTTCTTCCATTGCCTTCCCTAAATGGATGAATAAATAATAGTTCTGCATGTATTGGGGCTATAATCTTAATCAATTCTTCGTAACTATTCACTTGATCAGGTTCACCACCCAAAAACTCTTCTTCAAATTCCTGGACAATATCCGTCAAAAACTTTGCAGTCGGAAAAGTAAATCCGCCCTTCGACATGTTTACCGTTCTAAGCTCTCCGGCAAATCCATACAAATGATCAAATGCTATTTTATGAATAGATGAAATCAGAGGCCAATCAAAGGAGGTGATTTCATCGAGTTCTGATTCAAATTTGATTTCAGCCCGTAAAAATCCTCGATATTCTTCTTCAGCAATCTTATTAGGATCAGTCAAACCAAGTTTATTTGGTAGAATTTCATCTTCTGATTTGGACGTGTAATATTTCATAAACCAAAGATAATCTTAAATTAAGAGAAGCGCATTATAACCATGCGCATCAAGCGGACTGGATTACTATCCGGGCTTTGGCTACATTTTTGGCCAGCCGCTTATGCGCCAAAACGTTATAGGGCTAATACAAAACCATAAACTGAATATTCACTAGGATAAGCTGATGTTCATACTTTGATGCTGACAACTATTTCTTCATTTTATCCTCACTATTTTAAGAATAACATGAACAAAACTTGTGTACGAAGCAAGGATAACCTCAACAGCGTTGGTCATATGCCAATGTTACCTGCAAGCTAAAAAAACCAACGAACACATATGAATCAAAATTTGAAAAATAAAATTGATGCGACTGACATTAGCATCAGTTCAATTCTGAAAGGACAAAAATTTTATATCGACTATTTTCAAAGAGAATATCGTTGGCAAGAAAAACATATAAAACTTCTTGTTGAAGATTTGACTTCAACATTCCTAAAATCTTACAAACCGACTGACAAAAGACCAGCAGTTGCAAATTACCAAAGTTACTATTTGGGACCTGTGGTTTTTAGCGTAAATACTGATGACGCAAAAAAATCAATAATTGACGGTCAACAAAGAATTACTTCAATAACTCTCTTACTAATTTATCTTAACCATTTACAATCGGAATCAAATGATAAGGTTGCAATAAGCGACCTTATATTTTCGGAATCTTATGGCGAGAAGTCGTTTAATATGACCGATGAAGTTCGAGAGCCTTGTTTAAAAGCATTATTTGAGACAGGAAATTATTCTGTCCAAGAAGAAGATGATGAAACTGTTAAAAATATGGTTGAGCGTTATGAAGATATTGCTCAAACATTTCCCGAAGAGTTAAGCAATGGAGCACTTCCTTATTTTATTGATTGGTTCATTAGAAATGTTGTAATAGTTGAGATTACAGCATATTCAGACGAAAACGCTTATACCATTTTCGAGACAATGAATGACAGAGGTCTGAATTTGACACCAACTGAAATGCTAAAAGGTTTTGTCCTTTCAAAAATAACCGACAAAAAAGAAAGAACGGAAATCAACGAAATATGGAAAAACGAAATTCAGAAACTACACGACTATGGCGACACAGTTGACCAATCATTTTTTCAAGCTTGGTTTCGAGGTAAATATGCAACGAGTATTCGACCAGGAAAAGCCGGTTCGGAAAATCAAGATTTTGAATTAATCGGTACTCGTTTTCACAATTGGTTTAAAGACAACCACAAAAAACTTTTCAAACTTAAAACCTCGGACGAATTTTACAACTTCTTTAAATTTCAATTTCCGTTTTTTGTAAAATGGTACACTAAAAGTTGGGATGCTCAAGCGGATTTTGAAAGTGACTTACCACATTTGAACTACATAAATTCTTGGGGAATTGCCGAATCGCTTCAAGACCCACTAATACTTGCATCAATAAAATTTGATGATGATAAAGCAACAATCAAAAAGAAACTTGATTTTGTTGCTCGTTTCATAGAGACTTTTACAGTTAGACGTGCAGTAAATCATAGAAAATTCGGTCAAACTTCCATTAAATACACAATGTTTGGAATTATCAAGTCAATTAGAAATAATGATTTGCAAATTTTGGGACAGAACCTTAAAAAGGAAATTACGGAACTTGACCAAAAGTGGGAGGCAGTTGACGATTTTCGTCTGCACGGAATGAACCGAAAATTTGTCAAACATCTTTTATCACGAGTTTCAAGTTATGTTGATAATTTGGTAGGCAAAGACACGAATTACGTTTCTTATCACCATCCGAAAGGAAGACAATTTGAGATTGAACATATTTGGGGAAATAAATTTGAAGAACATACAGACGAATTTGACCAAAAAGAGGATTTTCAGGATTGGAGAAATTCAGTAGGAGCTTTGATTTTGCTTCCGAATGGAACAAATCAATCTTTTAATAGCGACAAATACGCAGACAAGTTAAAGCATTATATCAAAGAAAATACTTTTGCACAAACCTTACATTCTCATTATTACGAGAAAAATCCTAATTTTTTAAAGTCGCCTATTATAAACGAATTGGACTTTAAATCACACCCAGAATTTAAGAAAGAGGATATTTCGGAACGACAAGAACTTGTGAAACGGATTTGTGAAAAAATATGGGATACGAACTATTTTGAAACCGAAGAATAAAGCCAGCAGGTAACAATGTATATAAAAAATAGGCGAATTAGTGATAAACTCAAGGCTTTTGGCTCGTATCAAACTTTGTGCTTAACCGAAAGTTTAGTGCTTCGAAATCGCCTACTTTTCATATACTAAACGTTGTAAGACAGGCAAAAAAAATAAAGCATTCAATTATGAAAATTCAAAACCTTAGTCAAAAATTGATCAGTGCTCATCTTATTTCAGGTAAGATGAATCCTGGAAACGAAATCGCATTAAAAATCGATCAGGTATTGTTGCAAGACGCCACTGGCACCTTAGTAATGCTAGAATTGGAAGCATTTAATTTAAAAAAGAGCAAAGCAGAGATCGCAGTGCAGTATGTAGACCACAATCTACTCCAAACGGATTATAAGAACATGGATGATCATATCTTTCTCCAGTCAGCCGCTGCTCGCTTTGGTTTTTGGTTTAGTAAGTCTGGAAATGGTATTAGTCATGTTGTACATATGGAACGTTTTGGCGCACCCGGGAAAACGCTATTAGGGTCGGATAGTCATACTCCTGCAGGAGGTGGTATTGGAATGCTTGCTATGGGTACAGGTGGCTTGGATGTAGCACTGGCTTCGGCAGGTGAGCCATATTATATTAAAATGCCAAAAATTATGGGCATCAAGCTCACTGGAAAGCTGCCCGACTGGATAAGCGCTAAAGATATTGTCTTAGAAATGCTTCGAAGGTATGACGTGACTGGAGGGCGCGGATATATCTTAGAATATTATGGCGAGGGCTTGAAATGCTTGAGTGCCTGGGATCGTCATGTTATAACAAATATGGGTACGGAGTTAGGTGCGACTTCTTCCGTTTTTCCTTCCGATGAAATCACCCGTGAATTCCTTCGAAAAGAGGGAAGAGAAGAGGATTGGGTTAAGTTGGAAGCCGATGAAGGAGCATCCTATGATCATTACGAAGAAATAAATTTATCTGAGCTAGAACCTTTAATTGCACTTCCAAGCAGTCCAGGAAAAGTAGTTCCGGTAAGAGAGGTTAGCGGATTAAAAGTAGACCAAGTCGTTATTGGCTCTTCTGCTAATCCCGGACTGCGTGATTTTTGGATTGTATCTCAAATTGTAAAAGGAAATGTGATGTCACCTCATATTTCATTCGATGTCAATCCAACTTCTCGTCAGGTCTTAGAAAATTTAATGGAAATGAAAGCTCTGATGCCATTGGTTGCTGCGGGTGCAAGACTTCATCAATCAGGTTGTATGGGATGTATTGGTATGGGACAGGCACCTGCTACCAATACGATTAGTCTCCGAACAATGCCTCGTAATTTTCCCGGACGTTCAGGCACACTCGAAGATCAGGTCTATCTATGTAGTCCAGAAACCGCTGCTGCTGCTGCACTAATGGGGGAAATTACTGATCCGAGAGAACTCGAAACACTAAAGAATATATCATATCCTAAATGGGAAGAACCCACCTATATTAAGATAAACAATAAAATGCTCATTGCTCCTAATGGGGAATCTACTGAATTAATTAAGGGACCGAACATTAAAACACTTCCCGACTTTGAAGAGCTTCCCGATGAAATGGAAATTCCTATTTTGTTAAAAATGGATGACAATATTTCAACCGATGGAATACTGAAAGCAGGTGCTGATGTGCTGCCTTTACGTTCAAATATTCCGGAGATAAGCAAGTTTGCTTATTATGCCATTGATCAAAGCTTTTATGATCGTGCCATTGAAAATCAAAAAAACTATAAAGGTTTTTGTGTTATAGCAGGTGAAAATTATGCCCAAGGCTCAAGCAGAGAACATGCGGCTTTGGCTCCCAAGTATCTAGGGCAAAAGTTTACTATCGCTAAATCCTATGCACGTATTGGCTGGCAGAACCTAATCAATTTTGGTATTGTTCCTTTTGAGTTTAAAAACACAGATGATTGGGACAAACTGGAACAAGGAGATGTTTTACGAATAGAAAACATTAGGGAAGCTATCAAAAACAATGATTCAATAACTGCCACGGTAGTTGGAAAAGGAACAGAAATCCAGCTAGCATTCAACATCAGTAACAGACAAGTTGAAATCATTTTAAAAGGTGGTATTATTAATTATATAAGGCAAAGATGAATTGCAATTTTGTTTTTTTAAGGATATGTCTTAATAATAAAGTAGCAACCCCGTCCTACAACAAAGTGTATAGTTAATGGCGGTTTTGTGCTGAAATTCAATTTTTTAGCATTTATCAAACCAAGTGCTAAACTGAAAGTTAGTGCTTCCAAATCCGCCACTAACCATACACTAAACGTTAAGTCAGTTTCTAATCCTACCCACAAATCGCCCTATAACCAGCGTTTTAATTCGGACTTGGCCGCTGTCTGTCCTTTTAGAATTTGATTGCTTAAAAAATTTCCGAGTTTTACTACATTACTTTCTAATAAGGCCAAGCCAGTTAAACGCCAAACCGTTAGGTGCATAAACATGAAAGAATCTTCTAACCCGATATTACAAGCTTTCTTAAGGGTAATCATCTGTCTTTTAGTCTATGCACTATCTTGGTTTCCGTGGTTTCACATCGTAGTATATTTTGACATCATTAGTGACAATGGTCTTCCATATCTGGTAGTATGAGCTCTCCCTGTTTTTTTCCCTACAGCTTTAGTTCTAATTATTATTATCGATTTCGTTTTAAGTAGAATTAAATATTTTCAACAAAGATTTAAAATTTTCATAGGAATTGAGCTTTTAATAAGTATGCTCCTATTTTTGCCTGTAATATATCTTGGTTATTTTGTTGCTTCCATAATCGGATCTATAGTATTTATAAGCACCTAACAATGCGTTTTAAATCGGACGCGGACGGGGTTCGATGGAACTTGATTGCCAGGAATTAATTTCGCTACTTCAAAAAAATATTAATCTCCGCGCCGCTGGGTCGTTATACTGCTTTAGTTGCAATAATCGTCTTTTCTTTATAGTTTCATTTTGTAACTAAATTAAATTCATTTGTCATGGCTACAAATATTACAATCAGGGGTATTCCTGATGAAGTGTATGCGAAAATTAAAAAACAGGCCGATCTACATCACCGAAGTATTAACAGTGAAGTGATTGTTTATTTGAAAAAATTAGTCCAGAGTAATCGTCGAGATCCTGATCAAGTTATAACTCGTGCCAAAAAACTTAAACAAAAAGCGAAAGGCTCTCTAACTATGGATGAAATTCAACAAGGCATTGATCAAGGCCGCCCATGATTGTCGTCGATACAAATGTGATTGCCAGCTTGTGGGTACCAAACGATCTGGATGAATGGGTTTATAAGGTACTTAAGAAAGATGATGGTTGGGTTGCCCCTCTTCTCTGGCGATCTGAATTTAGAAATGTATTATCGATATATCTCCGGAAGGATATTTTAGAATTCTCGGTTGTCTTGCAGGCAACAGAAGAAGCCGAACAACTAATGGATGCTAATGAATTCGAAGTAAACTCAACGCAGGTTATGAGTCTTGTTTCAGATTCTTCATGTTCGGCATATGATTGTGAATTTGTAGCATTAGCTGACGATTTAAATGTGCCATTAGTAACATTTGACAAAAAGATTTTGGGTGAATTTCCTAATCTTGCTATCCATCCCGAAGAATTTGCTCCATGAACTAATGCAAGCAGTATAACAAGCGGATTTATGCGATATCTGTTCGTTGGTTATTGTTTTAGTTGTTTTGAAATTTGTGTTCATTAAGTAGTTTTTAGGCGGTAAGTACAAACCGCTTATTTGCCAAACCGTTATACCTCAACCTATTTCAATGAAAATTCTAAAATATCTCATCCTGATTTTATTTCTTAGCGGTTGTGGAGATGGCATTAGAACCATTCACCCTGAATTTGGCTACAACTATAGTTTAAATACTGATTTTATTTCTCCGGAGATTTCAAATGACTCCCTCAAGATCCCGGTTGTCTTTGACGGATGTGATCGCAATCATATATTTGATCTTCAATACAATACTTCAAAACTTTCTTATTCGGAAGTGTGGCTATTTAAGAAAACCCCGACTCAATTTTGTGAAGTATCTCATCTTGAAATTAAAACCTTCAACCTTCCCCCGGAAGTAGCACTAACAAATGAAATTTACCTGCTTGGTCCCAAAGGGAAACGGATATTACTTTCCCGTTGACTGCTATAAACCTTTAAAAAGACAACATCCGGATTGAGCGCCCCGTTGATTTAAGAAGAATTAAAATGCGCATCAAATACACAAAGAACGAGAGGTTATGAAGAGACCTATTCTGTTTTCTATGTTGATTACCTTCCTTACCTCATCAGCAATGGGCTGTGGATTAATAAATTCAGATGAGAAGGCAGAAAGAACCTACCCTGAGGCATTTAGTTTAGAAAGGGTATCGATAGAAGAAGTAGTTGATGAAACTGCGATACCGGACTCCGTTAATATTGATGTATTTGTGACAGATATTTCGAAGTGCCCCAAATCTCACAAATGCTTTCTTCCCGATGGAATATTCGTATCTGAAAGCTTGACTTCTGACGAGAGCATATTAATACCACTCGAAAAACCCAGACAATTCCGAAAACAGAAACGTTATTTAATCTCAGTACTGTCTCATTTTGAAGGCAAGAAACTACGTATGGTGATTCTCCTTGGCTATAGTCGTCTTGAATAGGTTCTCCTTAAGTATTTATAATCCCAAGTGAAGGGATATTGATCCGGTATAATAATTCCAATCTTGAGTATTAATTTTAACGCGGTCGTGACATTGGTTTTCCGGGTTGTTTGTTTTGAGTTCGGAACTTTGATAATATTAGCTAGTTCGCTGTTTTTAACACAGGGGCTTTATACCAACTATTCACATTTAACTAAAAGACGCCATGAAGAAAATTATCCTCCTATTATTACTCATTGGGTCTTTTAGTACATTGCTATTTGCTCAAAGTTCATTTTTAGAGAAAGGTCAATCTGGATTATTGTTAAGCGCTTTGTCATCTGCCAACCAAGACTTATCCGGCTATAGTGGTGAGATCGGATATTCTTTTTCCGGAGTTCTTGATTTAGGGCTTTCAATAGGTCAATATGGATACTATGAACCGTATGTTTCAGATGACTTAAAAGCTACTATTCTCTCCCCTTTTATATCTTACTTAATATTTAAACAAGATGAGTCAACTCCTTTGTCTATCAGTTTAAACAGTTCGTATCAGAAACAGTTTATCACAAATGGTTATTTGGACAATTTTTATACTAATGTGACAGGTGATCATTTTAGAATCGGCACTTCAGTATTTACCGATATTGAATTCTTTAATGCCATAAAAGTTCAACCAAAAGCGGGATTCGGATACAGAGCTGGAAAGATCAAGTTTGAAGACTCCTCCGGCGGTTCCGCAACAACAATTCACGACACAGTTATTTTTGATTTGGGTGCTTCGTTTATGCTAAGTAGGGTATCAAATTATTCGTTTGTGGTGACCCCTGGAATCGGTATTCAAAAAGATCTCACGAATCTTAATTTATCGGTTAGTCTCTTGCTCCCCAATAACTGAAGCAAGGTTTAAATACATTTCACTCGGATAAGCACACAGCTAAATTACAATCATTATGGTTGCACCAACCGGATCATTCTTTGGCTTGATTGGAGGAGCCATCCGAAAATATGTGGGTAAATATTTCATTCCATCTACAACTGCTGATTCAAATAAGGAATAGAATGTTTTTTAACCTTGCTAAATCATAAAAGCCAACGTTTGCAAATCATCTTCTTACAAAAAAAAGATCAGTATAAGTTGTTGCGAATAAGTGTATTAGATAATTCTGAAAAGATTTATTACTATTAAATGTTGTTCTAACACTTAATAAATCATAAGGTACATTTATGAATCGGAATAAAAATATACTTCAATCCGTATTTTGCTTACTTGCATTCACGCTCATCTTCACGGTTACATCCGTGGCGCAGGATGGGACGATCTATGCGCTTGAAACTCCCGATGAGCCAAACGCTATTCTTCTCGGAACTGGTGGCGTAGAAAACCAACCCGCTCCCGAGACCTGGTTTCGTCAGTGGGGAGATCCTATGGCCCGAAATATTTCTACGGCAACGCTGACTCCTTTTCTGCCCGAAGCGGGTAAAGCAAACGGAGCTGCCGTTATTGTAGCGCCCGGAGGTGGTTTCAGATGGCTCTCGATGGGCAATGAAGGATGGGAAGTCGCGGAGGCTCTTGCGGAACAGGGAATTGCAGCTTTTGTGCTTAAATATCGATTACACCCAACTCCGGAATCTCTGGATGGTTTCAGAGCATCGATGAACCGAACTTTTGATGAAGCAGCTGATGATTCTGATGATTCCCAAGACGAGGAACCGCCAAGTCGACCTCGCAGGGACCTTTCTAATCAGCTTGAGGATGCCGAAGCCGCCTATGACATGATCGTTGAGCGGGCTGAAGAATGGGGCGTGGATACCGATCGTTTAGGTATGATTGGATTTTCGGCGGGTGCAGGCCTCACGATGCATTCTACGCTTAACTCTGAGTCTATGAAACTGGCTTTCATTGGCCCGATTTATGGTGGCATGGGATCGGTTGACGTCCCGGATGATGCTCCGCCTATGTTTAATGTAATCGCCTCCGATGATTTCCTTTTTAACGGAGATTTTGGCTTGATCAAATCTTGGTATGATGCGGGCATTCCGGTCGAATTTCATCTTTATCAAAATGGAGGACATGGCTTTGGCCTTGGCAATCCTGACCGAACCAGTAATCAATGGTTTGATGCTTTCATGCATTGGCTGGAAGTGAATGACTTTCTTACCCCCGATTCAGCAGAATAGAAACAGAGGGAACTAACGGTTTCAATATAAATCACCAAGCCTTCATAGATTGGTTGAGCCGTTGGCCGTTAGTAAACCTGCTTCTTTATTCGTTCTAAAATGTATTCACGTTCATTTGATCGCAAGCAGGTTTTCTTTTCAATTTATTTTACTGTGCAAGATAATAAGCTAAGCGTAATAGCTATTCTACATCAACACCCTGTATTTGATTCTTGAAAATCTCCAACGCATAATTTTAACCGGCACGATGCTTCCCGAAAACCCGTTCTTCTCAAAAAAAGAAATAAACTCCCGATCCTGATTTGAGCTCTCATTCCATCCCTTCTGAAACACAAGAAAAACTCCCAAGAAAATTAGGCCTGTGGGGATTATGGCTGCTCATCGTAAATGGGTTTATCGGAGCCGGAATTTTTGGCCTTCCCAGCGGAGCCACCCGACTTGCCGGCGAATACAGCGTCTGGATTTACGTGATTTGTGCCTTGCTCATGCTCCCCGTTATTCTCAGCTTTGCTGAATTGGGAAGCTATTTCAAAGGCACCGGCGGGCCGATTAAATACGGGACTCAGGCTTTTGGGAAATTCATCGGCTTCCAAAGCGGATGGCTTTTCTATGTAGCACGGATTATATCATTTTCTGCAAATTCAGTGCTCCTTGTTGACAGTTTTGGATACTTCTTTGAACCGGCTGCAACCGGTGTCGGTCGGCTCATTTCTCTGGGCATTATTATCGGGGGGCTCACCCTGATCAATGTCATTGGATCGGTTGAATCCATACGGTCATTGGCGTTTTTTACCGTTGTGAAATTTGCGGTGCTATCATGCTCGTTTTCGGGGGACTGATTTTGCTTGGATCAGAAGTCATGCCATCTTTCGAGAATCCCTTACCGCCGGCAACAGATATTGGAGCAGCAGCCCTTTTGTTAATCTATGCTTTTGTTGGGTTTGAAGGTGGGGTCGTTCCGGCAGGTGAAGCCAAAAAACCTGAACGAGATATGCCGCTTGCTCTACTTTTCGGACTCGGCTCTGTTGTTGTTTTATATATGCTGATTCAGCTGGTTTCTCAGGCTGCCGTACCTGACCTTGGTTCTTCATCAGCTCCACTCTTGGATGCCTCTGCCGCTCTGTTTGGTGAGATTGGTGCAATCATACTAATGATCGGAGTTGTCGCCTCTGTGACCGGAAATTTATCGAGTACCATCTTCTCTACTCCCCGACTCACCTATGCCCTTTCGGTGGAGAAGTCACTGCCTAAATGGTTTGGGGAAGTACATCAGAAATTTCAAACCCCGGCTAATTCGATACTCTTTTTTGGGGTGTTTGCCTTTATTGGTGCTGCACTTGGTTCCTTTACCGTTTTAGCCGCAATGACGGTCCTGTCCAGACTATTCTTGTTTATTATTAGCTGTGCGGCCATTCCTGTATTGCGCCCAAGGTTTCGGGGTGAAGGTCGTTTTATTTTGAAAGGCGGTTACTTGATTCCTGTCCTGGGAATTCTGGCTTGTATCTGGCTGATGTTTCAGGTCAGCTTCAACTCCATCTGGCTGACGGCTCTGTTCATCGCCATCGGTAGTGGTTTTTACTGGCTGGGCAAAAGAGAATCCGGAAAAGAGTGATTTGGACTAGCTCATTATCCATTATTTTGCGCTAACTAAATAATTCTGTTACATTCAGAGGAAATTTGTACTGATATCATCAATGAAGGTATTAGCAATATTCATTAAATTATCTTTCCTCATGAAACCAATATCTAAGCTGCTAATATCACTACTCGCACTTTTCATTGTTAGCTGTAGCACAGAAAAGCAGCAAGCAGAACTCGATTACAGTTCTATCCCACTCATCGAATTAACTAAAGAGTTTAGCATCACAGAATCGGAAGACTACCTTCCGAATCAACTGCAAAGTGTTATGGTCGATGAAGATGGCACCATATTGATCTCACAAAGAAATGAAAAATCGATTCATCAGTTTGATAGCTCAGGTAATCATGTAGCCAAAATAGTAGGACCGGGACGCGGACCCGGTGAATTAAGTCAATATGCGAATCCTCATTTCAAGAACGATATACTTTACATGAGTAATAATCATGGATTAATATCTGAGTATCGAAAAAATGAGGATGGTATCTATGAACACATCACAGATCATAACTACAGATTACCCGGTCCCCTCATAGGAATTAAGTCTGAGGATGATTTTAATGAATTCTTTATACAAAAAGACTCAATTGACTATCCATTTGGTGAAGTACCCCCAGAGTTCACCACTGATTTCATCTTGCCGGTAAAAGTTGATGCAGACACTCTTAATGTTGGAGAAAAAGTATTGTCACTTCGTAAACATTCCAGCTTTATTAGATTGACCAACGGGGGTAATACAATGACACATTCCTCTTTACCCTATCGATATTCTGATTATATGACGGAAACACTTCCCGGCGGAAAGATCTTAGTTCAGCGTCCCACTAAATCTGCAATTCAAATCTATGATGAAAATTATGACATAGAACATGAGGTCATTCTTAATGTGAAAGACCGACCCGTTACAGAAGCTGATATGGATTATCATTTTTCGGAACAAAGCCGAACCGAAAAGAGGGATCGAAGAGAATTAATACAAGACATCAAACCTCCATTCACAACTGTTCTTATGGATGATGATAACCGGTTTTGGTTGCAGACGGATGAAACAGAAAAAGGGAAAGAAATAGTAGTGCTAAATTATGACGGAGAGCCGCTTGGCAAGCTTTACATTCCGGCTAATGCAACTATACATGAAGTAAAACATGGAAATGTGTACATCATTCAAGCCCCCTGGGGATTACCTTCTATTGATATTTATTCGGTTGATCTGTAGAATTCTATTTTGAATAGTAAAGCAATCCACCGCCTCGGGTACCCGATAGAAATTCAGCGATTCCGTCTCCATCTAAATCAACAAAGTGTGGTGTTCCTAACTGGATGAAATCGATACTAAACGGGAAAGGTTCTTTAGTGAATGATGGTTGTTCTGCTGAACCGTTGTTTCTGTAGAAAAGATAACCATCAATTTTTGTCCCAAGGAAAAGATCTAAATCACCATCGGAGTCAAAATCATAAAAAGCAGGTGCACTTCTGGAATCTGCTTTTAGACCCATAAAATAGTCGTTTTCAAGCGTGAATTCGGGAGCTGATTCTGAGCCTGTATTTCTAAAGAGTACAACTCCCCCACCCGACTCTCCGGCTATCAAATCCAGATCGCCATCATTGTCAATATCAGCAATGGTAGGCACCGCATTACTTCCCCGTTCGAGTTCAGCAATGTTCTTTTTGACCAGTTCAAAACCATCACCAGTGTTTTTATAGTAATCAATACCTCCTTTCCAGTTACCCAAGAGTAAATCGGCAAGTCCATCGTTATCTAAATCGGCAAGGACGGGAGCCAAATGATATCCTTTAGGCAGATTTAAACTGCCGGTCTTCTGTAACTCAGGAGCAGTTGTAGTTCCTATATTTTCGAATCGGTAAATGATGGATGTGCTTCTATCGGCAGGATCAATTTTATTAGCAAGTAACAAATCGAAATCTCCATCACCGTCTAAATCTCCTGTTGCCGGAATGCTTTCATCTCCAACATCAATCATGCTCAAAAATTGTTTGGACTGAAGACTGAATTTCTCATTCTCCTGTTCCAAAAAATAGAGGTTCTCGGCAGTCGTTTCATTCGCATTATAGGCTCCTCCTAAAACTCCCAAGAACAAATCGGCATCTCCATCCTGCCCCCAGTCGGCAAGCGTAGGCGCATTATAGCCACTGGTTGTCACTGGATTTGAAAGTGGAAAAGACTGTGGCTCAACCTGAAAGTCCGGATTTTTACAGGTTCCCTGATTCTCCAATAACAAAATACCAGGCTCAAAAAAATCACCCCAAAACAAATCCTGATCTCCATCCTGGTCAATATCCATAAAAGCCATGGTGTTGGCGCCGTGCATGGTCCCAAACTGCTTCACAATTTCAATATCCTCGAATTTCTTAGTAACCAGTTCAAACTGTGGAATATCGTTTTCATCTCTGCCTACCGACTCATAACGAGTCAGGTTTCCTTCCAGCTTCCCGATAAATAAATCCAGCTTTTGGTCGCAATCAATGTCGGTGACATTTGGGATGTTCTGTCGGTCAGAAAAAATTGGGGTACCGTTTACATCGCGAAGTGAGTCAGCAGCAAGGGTGAATTTTGGATTCCTGACGGTTCCTTCATTTCGATAATAGCGAATGTAGCTGTAAGGCTGTTCTGTCAGTAGGTCAAAGTCCCCATCCTGATCCATGTCCACAAATCGAAACCACTCCCCGATATCCAGATCTTGGAATTTGTTAGTCTGCCATTTCAGAGGAGAGTCAGAATCAACATCTTGATGCTCATAAAACATAAGGTCATCGGTATGCTCCTGAATAAATAAATCAGGATCTGAATCTCCATCAATATCTACAAACTGTGGTCGAGGGGCATTGAAGCCTCCTAAAAACGGATGGGCAATCTCATTACCCTCTTCATCAAAAACAGAAAAAGGATATACATCCTGACTATAATCAGAGGATGTTTCTTTATCAACGGCAGATTTTGAAGAAGCACAACCCGCAACAAAACCGGTTATTATGGTGATGAATAAAAGTCCTTTTAGCAATCTGTTTTGGTTCATAAATAATTTACCATGCATTAGTACCGATGCCGGATGGATAGTTCCCCACTTCAATGACCTTCTCGATGGTCCGCGTTTCAGTATTGATTACGGTCACTGTTCCCACCGGGCTTTCCGTTTCAGAGCCTTCGGGTTGGTAAGTACCGTCAAGATTATTATTGGTGACGTAGAGATATTTACCATCTGCCGTCAGTGCTGCCCCGTGTGGTTGAGCAAGTCCATTTCCTTCAATAACTGCATCAACTGTTTGAGTATCCATATTTACAACGGTAACCGTATGAGCCCCTTTGTTGCCAAAATATACATACTTTCCATCAGGGGAATAAACAGGATGCCACGGCATTGCGTTGACATCTATAGTGTTTGATAGCTCCGGATTAGCGGGATCGGAAATATCAAAAACCAAAAGTTTGCCGGTTATTTGTCCGGTTGCAACCATCGTATTTCCATCCGGTGAAACTGCGAAATTTACGAATACATTATTGTTTCCCTCAACATTGGTCAAGTTGGTCTCTTCCGATTCTGTATTTACAGAAAGTATTTGATTGGAAGAAAGGCTGGCTATAAAAGTCCAGTTATCCTTAGAGTTGGCTGCGATAGCGTGAGGTCTTGAGAAGAATACATCTACCTCTTTTTTTAGGCTCATGCTTGAGCGCTCTATCATTCCAAAGCTTTGCGGTGGATTTACGGCACTCATGGAGCGGCCAACAAAAAGCTCATCTTTATTTGGGTGTATGGCCATAAGTCCGGGAACTTCAAGGCTCACTTCATCCACCAGTTCATTTTCCCTGTTGAATTTTAGCACCTTGTTTTCACCGATCAGAGTGACATACCAAAATGAACCATCCGGCTCTGCAATAGCATGATGTGGTTTTGCATTCGCAGAATAGCCCAGCTCTTGGAGATCAATAGTCTCGGTTATTTCATGAGTCTGAGTATCGATCACCATTAAGGTTGCTGAACCCTGATTACAAACGTACATATTTTGGGTTGATTGAGCCTCCGCCACTCCGGATATCAATCCAAGACCAATCGTTAAAACCGTGATAAAGAAAGTTCGCAGAAAAGTCATAATTCGAGCTTCCATGAAATTGAAGGTTTGTTGAATAGAAAAAAGGCAACTTCAGAAAGACCTCTTTTGAAGGTCATCTAAAGTTGCCTTAAATAAATCATTTACTGATTTATAGCTTGTTCGTTTGTCTCCAGCACAAAAAGACCTTCACGACCGCTGGTCATGATAACAATGCCACTTTTAAAGTAAGGATAGTTACTCCACGTTCCGGAGAAACCGGGTGCATCTTCTGTAAATGGATGCGTATCAAAACTTCCAACTTTTTGTGGATTTGCAGGGTCGCTTACATCAATAACCTGAAGTCCACTCACGTAATTAGACTGATACATCAAGTCATCTTTGATATACAAGTTGTGATCAGATGAGGCATTTTCAAGGAAATATTCTCTCACAAACTGTGGATCATCCAGATCGCTTACATCCCAAACAATAGTTCGGGTTTTGTCCACATTCCCCATCAATTCATCAAGCTCATCATTCTGGAAGAAGTACCGATGATCTTCTGTCAACCATCCCTGATGAACGTATCCGTAATCAGGATAAGAACCTGTAGAAAGAGCTACCGGATTTTCTTTGTCAGTTACATCTGCAATACTGATGGCTGTTTCGTTAGCGCCAAAGCAGATTTCACTTCCCTTATGTTCTTCATCCGGACCGTCATAAATAACGCACTGTGCATCATGAGAATAACCGGTTCCGCTTCTTCCTGTTGAAGGATCAGCAAAACAACCTGCAAACGTTGGGTTGGCCGGATCTTGAATGTTTACCATATGCAAACCACCACCACATGTTTGTCCACCGCCGCTGCTTCCTACAATAAATGCAAAGCCTGATTCTTCATTAATAACCACGTTATGTGCGCTGTGAATATTCTCGTACATCGCTGTAGCTTCCAGCTCCATAGGGTCGCCGTCAAACTTACGAAGTTGAGTCAGGTCAAGAACCTGCATACCGTGCTCGCCGGCACCATCTGCTACAATATAAGCATGGTTTTTATACACTTTGATATCTCGCCAAACATTAGCTCTTGAGCCTTCTGTTTTAGGAAGGTTGGCTACATAAATGGGATTACCTGGATCGCTAAGATCTACAAAAGAAGTTCCTTCATTTCTACCAACCAACGCATATTCTTTGCCGGTCACAGGATCCGTCCAGCCCCAAAGGTCATTCAAACGAACACCACGATCGCTACTAATAGAACCTACGGGCATAAATGAGATTAAGTCAACGTTGCTACATCCAAAACGGTCGGCTTTACCATCACTACAGTCAATTCTGCCATTGGTGATTGGTTTTAGTGCGTTACCACCTTCGCCAAATACAACGCTTTGGGTTGTCCAGCTTCCCATGTCATTTTTCTCAAGGATGGCTGCAGAACCTGCTCCATAATCGGCTCCCGTCATTCCAGCAATGGCAACGTCACCTTCTACGGCAAGTGTTCCTGAAAAATAATCTCCAGCTTCTTGTGAGCTCATTGGCATCTTAGAAGATCCGGTCCACATTCCATCTTCATCAGACTGAAATTGATAAATGGTACCTTTCCCACCTTCGGCATTTGGTGCCCCGATCCATACTCCGGATTCAACTACAGAAATCGAAGTTCCAAATAAGTAAGGTGACTGACCGTCAAAAGCTGATAAACGTCCACTTTCGCTCCACTCGCCATCTTCGTTGCGAAATACAAATACGGCTCCGGCAGCTCCATCATTTCGGGGAGCACCAACTAAAATTTGGTTGCCATGAATTCCAATTGAATTCCCAAACTGACTTCTATCTGCTGCCTGGTCACTGGTCAAAGTAGCACTGTGCATCCATTCTGAACCTTGATTGGTAAACACATGCACGGCTCCGCCACCTCGCTGAGGTGCACCGATTACCAAATTCATTCCGTCCATTGCCAGGCTTGAACCAAAGCTAGATCCCGCTGTATCAGGATTCATAATACTTGCTGTTTCTGTCCAATTTCCTGAGTTGGATCGACTATAAACTAAAACAGCACCCAATCCATCCGCATGGTCAGGTGCTCCGATAAAAGCATAATTACCACTAAGCATTACGCTTGAACCTAATGCACTTTCAACAGAATCTTCGGGGAGCATAAACTCTGCAATTTGACTCCAGTTTCCGGAACCGGATTTCTCAAATAGAAAAGCAGCGCCCTGCTCATCATTTAATTCAGGAGCACCGACAAGCAATAAATTATCGTTTGCAGCTACTGCTGATCCAAAGCCATCACCTATTTTACCATTGCTTGCCATCAATTGATGTTGCTGAGTCCATTCGTCTCCTGACTTAGCAAAAACATAGACTGCACCAGGCTGGTGTACATTCGAAGGCTCTCCGATAAATACAGCACCGTCCGCTACAGAAACAGCCCGAGCAAATCCTTGCATCGCTTCTGATTGCCCATCAGGTGTTGTTTGTGCCTGAATGATAGCCATGGGCACAATTAAAAGTAATAGTGAGAATAAGTATGATAATCTTTTCATAGATCCTGATAGTTAGTAAGGGTGGTTTTTTAAATAAATACAGCCTTTAATATAGGGCGTGAGTTTCAGAAATCAATGAAATCCACCGTTAAATATCGTTACAACCTGCTGTATTAGATTTATAAGTTGTTATTTATTAAGTGATGTTATTCGTCGCTTGAGCTGAATAATGTCCAAGCTGTAACACCAACCAATGCAGCTGCCCCACCCAGAATCAGAGCAAGATTAAGATCCCGTTGAATCCGTTCTGCTTTTGATAAGTAATCAGAACCAATTCCTTTCTTCGCTATAACACTTTCCAATTCATTAATTCTATTTTCTAATTCTTTCTTCGTCTTATTCTTCAAACTCATAATTGAAATAAATTAATTTTGTCTTGATTTAACTACTTAACATAGAGTCCGTTTATTGAGTTTCATGAATTATTGAAGCAACAACATGAAGAATCTAGTCAGATTCCCGGTTCTGAAACTTTCCTTAACAATTTAGCATTTCAATTCGCATGCAGAGATGCTATATTCTCAATCCCGAATTTGAACTTCAAAAAAGACAAAATGAGTGTATTAGTTGGAAATGATACCCGCCTGATTGTTCAGGGATTTACCGGAAGCGAGGGTAGCTTCCATGCCGGACAAATGATTGAATATGGTACCAATGTAGTTGGTGGTGTTACTCCCGGAAAAGGTGGACAAACCCATTTAGACCGACCTGTTTTTAACACGGTTGCTGAAGCAGTTAAAGAAGTAAATGCTAACACTTCTGTGATTTTTGTGCCCCCTGCTTTCGCTGGTGATGCCATTACTGAAGCAGCTTTTGCCGGAATTGAAGTTATTATCTGTATTACAGAAGGTATTCCTGTTAAAGACATGATTGTAGCCAAGCAAATTGTAAGCAGCCATGGCGCAACTTTGATTGGTCCAAACTGTCCGGGGGTTATTACTCCGGGTGAAGCTAAAGTCGGAATTATGCCAGGCAGTATTTTTACTCTGGGCAAGGTTGGGCTTATATCCCGCTCAGGTACACTTACTTATGAAGCTGTCGATCAGCTTACTAAAGAAGGTCTTGGTCAGAGTACAGCAATTGGTATTGGTGGTGATCCGGTTATTGGAACCACTCACCTTGATGCGGTAAAAATGCTTAATGATGATCCCGGCACCGATTCTATCGTTTTGATTGGTGAAATTGGCGGAACTGCAGAAGAAGAAGCAGCTGCCTGGATCAAAGACAATTGCCAGAAACCAGTTGTTGCATTTATCGCTGGCTCAACGGCTCCTCCCGGACGTCGAATGGGGCACGCAGGTGCTATCATCTCCGGTGGTAAAGGAACCGCTCAAGAGAAAAAGAAAGCTCTTGCTGCAGCAGGAATAACTGTAGTTGAAAGTCCTGCCGAGATTGGTGTTACACTTAAGAAAATGCTGGAAACTGCTTAAGCAGAGTTTCTTCATTTAAGAAAATTCAAAGCCTCTTCCCTTTTGGGTTGAGGCTTTTATTTTACAAAAATGCCTTAAGACACATATGTCGCTAAAATGTCGGGCAGATGTCGTACTATCAAAAGGCAGAAGCATTTATGTTTTGCGTGAATACTAACGCATCAAAATACTATGAGTACCGATTTAGCAAATCAGATAAAAAACATTCGAAATCAAAAAGGATTTTCGCAGGAACTCCTTGCTGAAAAAACGGAACTAAGTTTGCGGACTATTCAGCGCGTAGAAAATGCAGAGACTGAACCTAGAGGCGATACCCTCCTTCGAATTACGAAGGCTTTGGAGGTCACTCCCGATCAGCTATTGGAATGGAATCAGGTTGAAGATCAATCCACCTTAGTAGTAATGAGTCTTTCTGCACTTGGGTTTCTATTCACTCCTATACTAGGTGTTATACTCCCTCTCGTTATATGGATTTCAAGAAAAGATAGAGTCAAAAATGCTGACATGATTGGCCGAAAGGTGATCAATTTCCAGCTCACATTCACGGCATTCATTTATCTGCTTCAAGGATTACTCTTTATGATACCCATAATCCAACTTGATATTGGTTTCTGGCTGGAAGGGTTGTTTGACTACCTAAACATCTCACCTATTTTGTTTCAGCCAATTATTTATGGGATTCCCTATCTATACAATCTTGGAAATATCATCCTAAATACTTTAAGAATACGAGCCGGTGATGAAGTGAGTTTTTCACCATCTATAAAGTTGCTAAAATAATTTAGATGATTGTGCCATCCGGGATTACAGTATTCTTCTTCACAATCACGATACCATCACGTACGTAGTGATATTTATGGTCTCCATCTTCAAGATGGCTACCACCAACTATTCTCACATCATTCCCAATACAAACATTTCTATCGATGATGCAGTTACTGATATAACACCGCTGACCAATTCCCATTGCAGGTTTATCCAGTTTCGCCTCTTCAATCACTTTTCGATCCTGGAAAATGTCGTTACCCATAATAATGGAATATTCTATTGTTGAACCTTTTCCAATCCTGGATCTAATCCCAACTACCGACCTAACAATTCGGCTGGCTTCAATAATGCAACCTTCCGCCATCAGGGCATGCTCAAGCGTTGTACCCATTAGTTTTGAAGCAGGAAGTAACCGGGCACGAGTGTAAATGAAATTCTCGTTGTCATATAGATTGAAATCCGGAATAGTATCGGCTAAAGCTAAATTAGCTTCAAAGAAAGATTGTATGGTTCCGATATCAGTCCAATATCCACCAAATTCATAGCTACAAACTTTTTTTCCACCCTCAACACATTTCGGGATTAGTTCTTTTCCGAAATCCGTAGCATCGGGATTATCATCAAATAGCTTTTTAAGCATTTCACTATTAAAGATGTATATCCCCATGGAGGCCAAATAATCTTTACCCTGTTCTATATAGACGTCCGGTACTTTCGATTTCCATTTGTCTAATTCTGAGGTCTCGGGCTTTTCAATAAAATCTTCGATAGTACCCTCCGCATTAGTCTTCATAATCCCAAAACCGGTAGCGTCTTCTGCTGTTACAGGAATCGTTGCTACAGTGAGGTCAGCACCGTTCTCTTTATGGCGTTCCAGCATTTTTGAATAATCCATTTGGTATAGCTGGTCACCGGAAAGAATCAGCACATGCTCGTGCTCATGGTTTTCCATATGGTGAATAGATTGACGAACTGCATCGGCTGTTCCCTGAAACCAGTCAGTGCTGTCCGGGGTTTGTTCAGCAGCGAGAATGTCCACAAAGCCACTGCTGAAGACATCAAAGTTATAGGTATTTTTGATGTGACGGTTTAGCGAAGCAGAGTTGAACTGAGTCAACACATAGATTCTTCGAATATCTGAATTCAAGCAGTTTGAAATCGGTATATCAACCAAGCGATATTTACCGCCTATAGGAACTGCGGGTTTAGATCTCTGATCGGTTAGCGGAAACAATCGTGTTCCTCTTCCTCCTCCTAAAATAACTGCGATAACGGACGACCTTTTCATAAATAACCTATTTTCTAGTTAGTGCTTTGTACATTTTAATATATTCCTGAGCCGAGTTTTTCCAGGAAAAATCGAGCTTCATGATTCTACTCAAGACTTCAGAATATTGTTTTGAATCCTTATATAAATCAACAGCTCTGCTGATGGCATTTGAAGCAGCCTCAAGTCTAAAATCTTCAAATGTAATTCCGTATCCATCTTTCTCAGAGATGTCTTTGACCGAATCTTTTAATCCTCCTACGGCTCGAACTATTGGAACCGTTCCGTAACGCATAGCAAACATTTGATTTAAGCCACAAGGCTCAACCCTTGAAGGCATTAATATAAAATCAGATCCGGCGTAAATCTGATGCGCCAGCTTCTCATTATACTCCAACGTAGCATCAAAATATCCAACATGATCACTTTCCATCCGGGCAAAAATTTGGTGTAATTGAGGATCACCAGTCCCTAATAATACAAAATTAACTTCCTGATCCGAATACATTACCTGCTTAAATAAATCGGGTAATAAATCTGCCCCTTTTTCACGAACCAACCGCCCGATAAAAGCAATAGTGGGTAAGCTGGGATTTAGATCAAATTCCTTACACAGATAGGCTTTGTTCTCACTTTTCCCCTTCTTACGATTTCGAAAACTGAAATTATACTCAATAAGATCGTCTGTGTTAGGATCCCAGACTTCGGTATCAATTCCGTTAATAATACCCGTTGATTTTCCCTGCTCTTGCTCAAACAAAAGCTCCAAGCCGCTGCTATTTTCGGCCAGTTCACTCATATAGTTTTTAGAGACTGTCGTGATCTGCCAGGATGATTTCAATCCGGCCGCCAGAGAATTCAGTCTTCCATCCCAATCTAACAACCCAAGGTTATCAATATTGAATGCCGGCAATAGCTTATAGCTATCCAAGTCGTGTTCACCGTGATACTCTGCATTATGAACCGTTACTACAGTTGGAATATCCGACATATCACGGTAGCGGTTGCATTCCGATAGCATAAAAGGCACCAAGCCGGTGTGGTGATCATGGCAATGAACTAGCTCGGGGTTTTCGTCCCGACTTTTAATCCACTCCAAGCTGGCAATCTGAAAGCTGACAAAGCGTTCCAGCTCATCCCAATAACCGCGGCCTGACCATGGGTCTATATAAATACCCGGGCGATCAAATCTTCCCGGTATATCAATCACATAAAAAGGAAAACCAAGTTTATCTTCCTTCATTTTCAAAACTGAAAAACGCACCTGTTCAGAAGACATCGAAAAAGCACTTTCAAATACCGTATCATATTCTTGGGAGCCTATCCAATGGTTGTCGTATTTTGGAATTACGACTTCACAATTATGGCCAAGCTGATTTAAATACTTAGGAAGTGAGCCAACAACATCAGCCAAACCTCCCGCTTTTGCTGCCGGATAACATTCAGCACTTAAATGAATAATGTGCATCTCTTTGTAACCTATTTCCTTATTCAACGTTAATATTTATTAATATGGGAAATAAGAAATCTTTGGGCATCTTGCAAAATAATCGGGCACTTTATTCAAAGTATTAGAACAATTTATAAAGCACTTCAACCTAATCTTTAAATTTCAATTTAATTACTAGTTATGGCAGTCATTGAGGTAAAAGACATCCGCAAGTCTTTTGGGAAAACAAAGGCAGTTAACGGGGTAAGTTTTGATGTAACTAAGGGCAGAATATTTGGGCTTCTTGGTCCAAATGGTGCCGGCAAAACAACTACTATCAGGATGATCAATTACATCCTCACCCCCGACACCGGTGAAATCACAATAAACGGACTGATTGCAAGTCCCGAAACCCAGCGCATGATTGGCTATATGCCTGAAGAGCGCGGGTTATATAAAAAAATGAAAGTTTTTGATCAGCTGATGTATCTCACTCAGTTAAAAGGAATGAATGCTGATGAAGCCAAGAAATCTATAGAATATTGGTTAGAACGATTCGAAGCTTTGGACTGGAAAAAGCGGGAAATCAGTGAATTATCAAAGGGGCAGTCACAAAAGATTCAGTTTATAGCAACCATTGCCCACGACCCGGATATCTATATTTTTGATGAGCCTTTCAGCGGGCTCGACCCCATCAACAGCGAGACGTTGAAAGAGATTATTATTGAACTTCGTGAAAAAGGAAAAACGATTCTATTTTCAACCCACCGGATGGAGCAAGTAGAGCAAATGTGTGATGACATCTGCCTCTTTAACCAAGGTGAAGCCGTTCTGACCGGTAAACTGCGGGAGATAAAATCTTCTTTTGGGGAGAACACTATTAATCTGGAGTTTGAAGGAGACAGTTCCTTCCTCGATAAGCTTGAAGGTGTACGCATCAATAACCGTTCAACTAACTTTGCCGAAATCAGAGTACTGAATGACCAAAGCATGCAGGAAATTCTAAAACTTGCTATGGAGCATGCTGAGATTCACAAGTTTGAGCGCATTGAACCTTCACTAAACGAAATTTTCATCTCTACTGTCGGAGATGACAACATCAAAAAAGCGGAGATCAAGTAATTATGAGTTTGCATAAAGTTTGGCTGGTATTAAAAAGAGAATACCTCACTCGCGTTAAAAGTAAATCATTTATCATCATCACCGCTCTTACTCCCCTGGCTTTTGTTGCCTTCATCGGAATAGTGGTATTTATTAGTATTTCTGAGTCTGAAGTGGAAAAACGCATCGGCATTTTAGATCAAACCGATGTCCTTATCGAGCGACTTGCTGAAATCAATGAAACCCGGTACTTCGATGTCAGTGACGTCCCTGAGGATACCTTGAGAAGTCAGGTATTGGATGGAGATTTAGATGGATTTATCGTGTTAACCGATTCAGTGATTATGCATGGCAAAAGTCCTACGCTGGTACATGGTGGAAGCGGAGGAATTGCTTTTCTTTCCGGCGTTCGGTCTGATTTGCGTGATGCCGTTCGGGAAGAGCGTCTTTCCAGAGAAAATGTATCTGCTGAAATTCGCGATATTTTTGAAACAAGAACCGGTTTAGAAGCTGTTAAACTCACCGAAGAAGGCGAGTCTGAAGATAATACCTTGTTTGCTTCGGCATTAGGTTTCATCTTAGGGTTGATGATTTTCTTTGGGATTTTCTTCTACGGTGCATTACTGATGAGAAGTGTTATCGAAGAGAAAACCAACCGCGTAATTGAAGTGATTGCCTCTTCTGTAAAACCCATCGAACTTATGTTTGGTAAGCTGTTCGGTGTTTTATCAATGGCACTCACTCAGTTTGGCATCTGGATTGTATTCTATATTGGGATTTCAATTGCGGCAGCACCCATTGCTGGCATGATTATGGAAGCACAGATGAGCAATCTGCCTGAAGGCGCAACCGAAGCAGCCGCTGCTTCCTTCGATCCTTCCACACTCGACAATATGGTAATTGATCCTTCTATTTTCGCGTACTTCATTTTATTCTTCTTTTTAGGATTTATGATCTACAGTGCCCTTTTTGCAGCCATCGGGGCCGCAGTAGAAAACGAACAAGATTCCCAACAATTTATGCCCATCGTTGGTCTGCCAATTTTTGTCGCCTATTTCCTAAACACGAAAGTAATGCAAGCCCCCGATTCCGGACTCTCTACCTTTATATCAATTTTTCCGCTGACCTCTCCTATCAATATGATCTCGAGAATTGCCTCTACCTCTGTTCCGGCCTGGCAGATCATTACTTCTATCCTGCTCATGATCTTAACCTTCTTTGGCATCATGTGGCTGGCTGCTAAAATTTACCGGGTAGGAATTTTGATGTATGGCAAAAAAGCTACTTTCAAAGATCTTGCCAAGTGGATTAGGCAGGGATAATTTAGCAATAAAAATATCTTTTTATTTCCAAGGGACGGGCTTGCTCGTCCCTTTTTTATTAGTCATTCCTGCGAAGGCAGGAATCCGGATGGTTGAATTGAATTTGTCCTCATGCTAAACGGGATCAACATCTCTAAAAGCCAGTTGCCGGACTTAATACGTGCCCTTCTACAAACACCTCACCTTTTACCACCTCAGGATCCCGGCTTTCGCTGCGGGATGACCCCAACCTAATCAACTATAACAATCATGAGCTTCTCTTTAATCCCTTAAAAACAGTTGTTTAATAGATCAGAATAAAGTAGCTTCGTTTTGATAATTATATTTTATACTCATAAAATCATCTCATGTATATTTTTGAGTTAACTTATACTGGTTCTTTTCTAGATTTCCCAGAGAAAGAAGTTGGTTTTGAAATTCAACAATTGTTGTATGGTTTGGAGGGCATTTTAACCGAAGCAGCTATCTCTTTATCGATGTTCGAATCATTTGAAGAAAAAAAATCAATTGATAAGAATAAATGGAAAAAAGATGCTGAACTTAGAAGTAGAATCAGTAATGAAATTCGAGAAGACGCAGGCGAGGATTATTTTGAAAATTTTGAGAAATATCACTTTTTAGCTGAAAAAAAGTTAAGAGAAGAGAAAATACGCTTAGGAGATTTACCACAATCTTATAAACACAAAATCCCTTTTATTCATGCTCATACATTTGTTTATGCAGTTGATTCCTTTGGGAAATTTATTGAAGAGCTTTCAGATTATGAAGGCGCTTCCAAATCAATCCAAAATTGTGTAGATAAATTCAATGAAGAATTGCCTTCAGTAAGGAAAATTAGGAATTCAGCCCTTCATATTGAAGACAGATCTAGGGGATATGGTCCACCATGGGATAAAAAAAAGGGTAAAAAAATGAATCTAAGTGGCTTCCTTGGACTTAGTAATCTTGAAAACAACTTTCTTTGCTATACAATTGATGACGGTAGCTATCAAAGAGTTGAGATAAGTATTGGTGTCTTTGAACTAATTTTAGATTTAGCTCAAAAAACAATTGATAGTTTTAATTGGCAAGGGCACCCAAGAATTGTTCCTACTTTTTAATGCGCATCACAAAGCGTTTTAAAGCGGACACGGACGAGATTCGTTCAAGCTTGTTTGTAAGGAATTAATTTCGCTACTTCTGCAAAATCATAATACCCGCTCCGCCTAAACGCAGGGTACTTATACTCTAATCTGAGCCCAATAAACTTACTATGATTATTCATATCTAACATTTAATATAAGTGTTAGACTATTGACTGCATCTACCCTATGGCGCCATCACTGATCTTTACATACACAGCTTGTGGAATTTTCTTACTCACCGGTTTAATAACCGGCGTTTGGAAGTACTACCACATCCATGCATCGAAGGAAGCACAAGCGCCTGTCTATGTAGATATCGCGCATCGGACCTCGCTGATGTATAGTTTTGCCACACTGGTTCTGGCTAAATTTGTGGAACTTAGTCCCTATTCCGAAACAGTGACTTTCTGGTCGGCAGCAGCGCCCATCGTGTTTTTTGCTCTGGCGATTTCAACATATGTGATTCATGGAGTTCTGAAAGACACCGATAATCAGATGAAAAAGCCCCACAAACTGGGGGAATTCACACTTCCTAATTGGGTGATTATCACATTTATGGTGGCTCTGATCATAGCTGAGATCGGAGGATTTGGAATTTTATTTGTGGGATTCTTAAGCACGCTTTAGCTCACCTTTTCCGTTCTTTGGTAGCGTAAATTGCAAAAAATAAAATAATCGAAACTGGCAGACTTACATAAAAAGTTACATAACACCGGCTCACTTCTTTCTATACCCCGGAGTCTGGATAAAATGTTCAGGCTCATAAAGCGGCTTATCTTTATCATCTATCTGAGAAACAGAGTAAGCTCCGCTATCAAGATTGAAACCAAGCATTCGCCCCGATGTTGCTTTGATCATCACTGCCGATGAATTCCTGTCAAAGTCATACTGTTTGATCTCAAAGCGTTGTTGTTGGATATCTGATTTCAATAAATGTTCGACAAAATCATCTTTCTCGTTGGTGTAAAGGGTGAATTGCTTGTCGCTGGTGTATAGGTGAAAGCAGTGGTAGTTCTCTGAAACGTATTCGTCAAAATATAAATCAGAAAACGAATACCTATACTCCCCTTTCACTATTATGGATGTACCCGACAATGCAATTTTTGATTTTAACTCCTTTCCGCCATTCATTTTACGAAAGAAGGAAAAGAACATCATGGCTCCCATCACGATCACAAAAATGGTTTCAACAGCGTGGGTTTCCCAGAAATCACCAATATTGAACAGGATGTAGGTGAATGCGATCAAGAATAAGACAACAAAAAATCCGCTTGTAAATCCCAGCAGTCTCTGCTTGTTTGTATACCTGAATTCAATTTGCTCCATCTAACGTCATTTATTTAAAAGATGGCGAGAAACTACTCTAAAAAAAACAAAGTACAAACCCATCACATAATACGCCTGATCTTGGCTATCACCCTGGGATCCATCTCTTCGTTCAGTGCGTCCTTAATCAAATCAACCGTTTGCTTTGCGGACAGAAATTGTACAGCATCAAGTGACTGATATCGGATTCTGGCATCCCGGTCTTCCAGAAGCATCGGAAGAGTCTGTGCCCAGTAATCTTGATTTTGTTCGTTTTTCAGCAAGATTTCAAGTGCTTGTTTCCGGATTGGGTATGGAAATGAACCTAACGCAAAGCGATCTGCAATCGTGATAGACTGCTGGGTTGTGTCGCTTTGTGCGGTTATCTGAAGTACCTGAATGGCTCTGCGCTGCCCCTCTTCACTCCTTTCTAAGCTTTGTGTGACTGAGAGAAGATCATCTGTACCCGTAATCTGTCGGTAGGTTTCTAAGGCCGTACTGAATACTGTATCAGATTCAGCCCGGACCAAAGTATTTCGAATAGAAAATGCTACCTCATCATTATCAGGATAATTTGCCAGTGCCTTAATTGCTGAAAGCTTAGTAGCAAGGTTATCAGAATTAAGTTGTTCCAGGAAGTTCTGCTCTGTTCCTGAGGCTCCCTGTGTAATCATTGACAATGTTTCAAGCAACGCCGCTCTGACTTTCGGTTCTGAAACGGTATTCAGCACATCCTGCAAAGCAAGTTGAAGGTCTGGGTTTTCAGTGAAATTTTGAAGTTGTTTTGCAGCTTGAACTTGGAGCTCAGCATCGGAGCTGCGTAACTGTCGAATCAAAAATAGAAATGGCTTCTTCTCATTAAGCTCTATATCAAAATCTGAAACAGGATTCAGAGTGACGTAATCAACGCCGGATGTCATCTCAACAGAAACAGAGTCCCGATCGCCGGTAAAACTAATTTCAGACCGGGTAGTATCCATAAAACCAAACTGCATTACTTCTACACCTGCCAAGGTTTCGATCGAACTGCCTTGTGCCTCAAAAACAAGTGCGAGTGAATTATTCATTTCATCATAAAGGTAATTCACGTTATAAGAATACCGTTCTTCACCTTTCGTATTCAGTCCAGATGGAACAGAAAGTTCACTCCATAAAGCACCGCTTCTATCATACCAAAAATCAGCATAGTCATTCCAGCCGGTTACTCCCTCAAACTCTTGCATCAGTTCCGGTAAAGATTCCTGGATAGTATTGCTCTGGAATTCATTTTCTATGTTTCCTATACCTGCTTGCCAGCGATTCCAAAAACTAATGGATTGCAAATCGTCAGGATTTAGCAACTGTTGTGTATCTGTATTTCCTGTAACCAGAGCCTTTAAGAATTCAAACTTATGATTGGGTGCATCCAGGTAGCGATGATAATTTCCAAACCATTGCTCAGCTATACCTCTTCTCAATTGGGTAGAAAGTGACCCTAAATTCTGGTACAAATAAATAACCCCGGCTCCGGACTGTATTTCTTCCCATCTATTGTCCGGCAGCACTATAACATTCAAGGCGTCATATGGAAATTCGAAGGAGAATTTTTCTTCATAAGCCTTTACACTTTCGACAGCGATAGAGAGTAACCCTGACTGAACCTCTTCCACTAAAGCATTTTCAGAAGCGTAAACCGAAACTTGTTTGACACCGGCTCGTGCACTTTCACTTTCAAAATCACCGGTAGCAAAAGTTAGTCCTGAAACCGGAATTGGCGTTTCAGAAGTCCACCTCACTTTTTTCTTTTCTGCTGAAATGACTTCATCATCTACATAGGATCCATTAAAAATCACTGTTTGATTAGCCGGAATTGAAAAAGAAGCATCTAAAGTAGCTGTCACCTCCGGGTGATCCGGAATCGGCAACCAATGATGCCTCGCTTTTGGATTCAAGGATGTCCAGATATTACCATAGGTATCCTTGTGAATTCCATATGGTGAATTGCTTTCCCAGGTAATTAAGAATTGTGCATTTCCGCCGTTAGATAAGGTGTCGGCCAGATTTATAATGAGGGAATCATTCCTAACTTCAAAATTCAAAGGATTCCCCTCTGATGAAACTTCTTTTATATCCAGATCAGAGGTATTAAATATAATTCCTGATAGAGCAGGTCTCCTGGAAGTGATCTCATAGGTTCCTACTCCCTTAATCAGGGCTGACTCAGCCTCAATATTAATGTCCAGCTGTATGTGAGTTATTTGAAATGGCAGTGAAGGATACTCTTCATATTGCCAATCCCCCTCGTTTTGAGCAAAAGTAAGGGTAGAAAAAAGAAACAAAAAAAGTGCAGTCAGTAGTTTATTCATTATTTGCTGTGTGCTTCAAATATTTTCTTTATTTCCGGGAATAATGCTTTATTAGTCGAAAATCCATTTCCGGAATGGATGGTTTCATTTCCTTCAATATCACTGAATACGCCACCGGCTTCTTGCATCACGGGTAGTAACGCGGCTGCATCCCAAATATTAAGAATGGGATCGTACATAACATCAGCCCTACCGGTTGCAACCATCATGTGTCCATAAGCATCCCCCCATGTTCTATGTAGTTTAGTTTTGGACATGAGTTCCTCAAAAATTTCCTGCTGATCCATTTCCTTAAAGCGGTATATCTCTGTCACCAAAAGCGTGGCATCCTCGAGTTGCTCCGTATCACGTACTTTGCATGGCTCGCCATTTAAGGTAGCTCCCTCACCAATGGCTGCGGCACAAAGTTCTTCAAGTGCCGGGGCGTAAATGATACCAACCTGTGGCTCGTTATCTATCAATATGCCAATCAGAGTTGTATAAAAAGGTATTCCATGGATAAAAGACTTTGTCCCATCAATAGGATCAAGCACCCATTGTATGTTACTGTCTTCGTTAGTCCTCCCAAATTCTTCTCCAATAATTCCATGGTCAGGATATCTTTTCTGGATTTCTTTTCGGATTATCTGCTCTGTTTCTTTATCCGCAATAGTTACGGGTGAATCATCTGCTTTACTTATTACCTCTACATTTTTTTTAAAGTATTTTAAAGTGTGATGTCCACCAATTTTGGCTATTTCGGTTGCTGCTTGTAATAATTCTTGGTTCATTAAACTTGTAAGTTCATCAAATATTTAAAATAGTATGTTACTTTTCGCTTAAACTATGAGAATGAAAAAAATTCTTCAAAAAATACTAATTCCGGCAATCTGCGCCCTTCCTGCTTATACCCTCGCACAAACCGGACAGGTTCAGTTTACTAATCAGAGTAAGTTAAGCATTAATGGAAAATCAAATGTGAATGATTTCCGGTGCCTTTCTGAGCATGAGCTGCAAAGGGATTCACTCAACTTCACCTATCAGTACATTGGCGAAACTATCGATGTGAGGGGTGTCTCCTTATTTTTAGAAGTGAATAAGTTTGATTGTGGGAAAAAAGCAATCAACAGAGATTTCCGTAGTACTCTCAAATATGAAGAACATCCTTTTATACAAATCACTTTGAACGAATTAGTACTGAAAGACTCGCTGGACCTTGTTCCACAAACTGCAAAAGTCACCATTACTATCGCAGGAGTTGAACGCAAATATGACATACCCTTGAACGCTTTTTCAAGTATGGAGGACCAGGTAATTGTTGGAGGAAATAAAATTTTATATATGACTGACTTTGGTCTTACCCCACCATCTCCCCTTTTTGGTCTTGTCCAGGTTAGCGATGAACTCGACATCGTTTTTGATTTGGCGATCCGCTTGGATTCCTAATATTACTCTTCTTTCTAATTACCTCTTATAGAAATTTCACCCAACTAAACCACCCTGCACTGAAAGTCCCGTTCTCTTCATCCATTTAAGTCATGCAGAATACTACTCTTCACGGACATAATTCCAGCACTTCATTCCAGACTATGCATACCTTTGAAGATTCCTCGTGTTCTGTCTTCCAAGCCTATATCCGCAAGTTACACTCGGAATGACGAGGTGTTGAAATCTAAACTAAGTCATGCTGAGGGTACTCCCGAAGCATCTTCACAGGGTCTTTTCGTTTCTTAGTTTTGCAGATCCTTCGAGGGTGCTCTCTGGATGACTCTGCTATAACAAATATGGCACCTCTTCAATGGTGTTGCCCAAATACGGATAAAATTAATAGCTCGGAATTGTAGATGTTAGATAATTCGATGACAAAAAGTTGAGCAAGCCAAGACCAAAAGCTAAATCCCACCCATAACTTTGTCATTTCGACCAGAATGGATGAACCCAACAGGGTGAAGGAATGGAGCGGAGAAATCTGCGGAAATTGAATACAGCAACACGGACTTTTCCACCTTCTGTAGATTTCTCAGCTTCGTTCGTTCATATTCATTCACTCATTACGTTCGAGGTGACAAACAGAAGGGACCCTAAAGCTATAAAACTAAAAACGGTCAACGAATTAAGTAACATCTACAGTTATGACAGGGTGGGCGAAATATTTAACCCAAGTCATGCAGATCCCAAATTACTCGGAACGAAGCATCTTCACAGGGTTTATCGGGCTTTGTATACGCGACGGATAGATTTTTTCGAAATACTAACGTGCTGCACTAAAAGTGCGGGTTTTAAACCCTAGTCTGGGACCAAATAAAAAACCGTCAGCTGCTTTAATCAACTGACGGTTTGGTTTAGAAAAAACTCATTGACGCAGAAAGGGCGAGCCTTTCACAGCGCGCCCTTTTCCTATGAGGTCGGTATATCAGAAGCTAATCACAGCTTCTAACATGATTCCGCTAAATTCTGCACCTGCATAGTCACCACCAAAGCCGTCGTATGATTGAGTTACATACTCGAGTTTGGTAAGTACGTTTTCAGTCATGAACCAGCCACCACCGATGTTGATTCTAGAGATGTCAATTTCATCACCATTTGGCTCTTCACCGGATACAGTATTGTATCGGGTGCCTACGTAGAAGGACTCATCCATTCCGAATCTGTACAGAAGTTCTGCACCTAATTGTGTGTAAGAACGAGTGTCTTCGCCGTTGTCAATAGCACCTGATGTATTTTCGAATACACCGTAGAACTCAAGACCTTGGAACTTCACGAATGGGTTGATCATAATAGCTGTCATTTCACCAGCAATTGGGCCACCAGGAGCTCGTCCTGATACAGCAAATGATGGAGCAAATCGGCCTGAACGGAAGTTACCTGGCTCAATTACGTTGTAGTAACGGCTACCGGCACGGTCACCAGAATACAGGTAGATAGAAGCATTCTGAGAAACTCGGAACATTGAACCGGTCAAACGAATTCTAAGGTCATCATTTACTTGGCTGTCGTATCCTAATTTTGCTAAGAAAGAAGGCTTGGTTTCAATAGCACCTTCAACAGTACTTTGATTCAGTTTACCATTTGTTAAACCAACCATTCCAAAAAGGTTGCCGGTGTAGTAGTAAACTTCAGCACCTACTTCAGTAGTGAAGGAATCCATGATATAATTTCCAACGAAAGGATTGAGTAGTGTTGAACCGTTGTCACTACGTCGGAAGTGGTTGTCACCATAGTTATTTTCCATGTGACCTACTTTGATTCGGATATTATCGCTTATACTTGAAAGGAATCCTTCCTCGATAAAGTCGAAACTGTCAATCTGTAGATATCCACCTTTCACATAAGTTTCTGTGTGGTGTTGAGATGACAAGTAAGTACGGAGGTGCATTCTCATGCCTGGAGCAAGAGCTACATCAAGATCTAAGTTAGATGTGGCGAGGTTAAAGTTATTCTCCAGACTTGGAAGGTTTCCGGCATCATTGTCATGGCTTATACCCTGAAATTGGAGGGCATTTGATCCACCGATTCGAACTTGAAAACCTGCAAATTCTTTGTCTGTGGTAAATGGTGATTCAAATACATTTAACCCGGCTTTTGTTGGGGGTGTGTAGTATTGAATGTCATTGCGCTCTTGAGCTAACAGGTTTGTAGCCGAGAAGACGACTAAAACTAAAGCAAGAAGCGAGGTAGTGATATATTTAGCTTGTAATTTCATGACCTTAGGGTTTGTTTTTTGAGTATTATTGTTGGTTGGTTTGTTGTTTTTAAATTTATTGAGCGAATTTAGCATTGAACTCCACGTCTACCTTTTCACCGGCTTTAATTGTACCGAATACGGCAGTTGGCGGGTCAATATTAAATTCAGTCATGTCAATATTCTGCTTTCCATTAAAAAGTATAGTACCGTCTGCTTGAAGCTGATACTCAACTTTCATTTGTACGCTCTTAGTAACACCCGCAATGGATAATTCTCCATTTGCAATAAGTGTAGAAGACTCTATGTCTGTGATGTCAGTTAATACAAACGTGATATTTTTGTGCTTTTTAACATTAAGCGCATCGTCTATACGTTTGTCCATTCCGCCTTTGCCACTGTTTATTTGTTCGGCTACAACGCTGAATTGCAGGCTTGTAATTGAAACCAGTGAATCGTCAGCTACTTCTAAAGTTGCAGAACCGGAGAACTCCTCAGCTGGAGCTTCCCAATCGTGAACATTTGAAGTTCCCCAAACGATTATCTCGCTTTCATCAGGAACAATGGTGTAGGTTTGAGCAAAAACTGCTGTACTTAGAAAGAGTGTTAAAATTAGTGCGGAAATTGATTTATACATTAAGACCTCATTTTGTTTATAGGAGCATTTGATTAACTCGCTTTAAAGAAACCAATTATTCATGAAGGGAATATGAAGAAAAAAATAATTTTTCTCTCTTTCAAGTTGTTGTCTATTAATAGGTTGTGAATTTTAAAAACCAGTGTTTATGAAGATATTGTGAAGAAGATCACACGAATTTTACAGGCCATAACAAAACTGATCTTTTTTTGGAAACTTTTAGCCTCATCGGATCTAATTCTCCGATGTTTGCTGCGTGCCTCGCTCCGATGCTCTGCGTCGGAGCGCCTTTGCCAGCACCGTTCCGACGCAGAGCGTACGGAACGAGAAGTAGTTTCTTGAATGAGGTAGGAATATTCACATCGAGATTGCTTCGCTTTCTTCGAATCTTATATCGATATAATAGCTTGGCAACGCTCGCAAATGGATGCTTTAGTTATGTTAAGTTGTAAAGCAGCGTTAGCTCTTTTGATTCACTGATTTTCCGCAGCTTATTTAATCGGCAGCCCTTCCATCTCCATAATCTTCAGAGCATTGGTTGTTGGGCACGGACCTGATTTGAGCTTGTACTCAAAACTCATTTTTCCGTCTTCTATAGTTTCGGCAAAGTGCCAGTTACTCAGCTCCGGTATTTCCCTCTCCAGTGAAGCTAGCTCCAAATCATGAGTTGAAACCATTCCAACTCCATTCTTTCCGGCTATTTCTTTAAGGAATGCTGTACTCCCCTGAAATCGCTCTCTGTTGTTAGTGCCTTTAAAAATCTCATCCACAAAAAAGAAAAGCGGTAGTTCATCTTTCTGGTCAAGCTTATTAAGTAACGTCCGTAATCGTCTTACTTCCGCATAAAAATGAGAAAGGCCGCCCTCTAATGAGTCCTTCACGTTGATGCTTGTGAAGATCCTAAATAAGTTAGTTTTTAGAGACTCTGCATTCACCGGAGCTCCTGCAAAAGCCAAACAAAGATTGATACCTATAGTTCTTAGAAAAGTACTCTTACCCGCCATATTTGATCCGGTAATAAGAAAGAGATCTTTTCCCTCTTGCACTTCAAAATCATTAGTCACTTTCTGTGATGAAGGAATAAGGGGGTGACCAAGATCTTTACCTTCAAATAGAACTTCTTCATGCTCTATTAATTCCGGAAAATTGTATTCAGTGTGAAGAGCGCCGAAATTAGCCAGGCCATTCAGTGCTTCCAGTTCATAAAAGACATCCAGCCATTGACTGAGCTTTGGCTCCATTTCCTTCTTTAGGCTTTCCATTTTCATGGAGAAATACATATCCCATGGCATCATTAAATTGACAACAGGCCATACAATCTGATTGGCTTTTAGCGAAGCTGGGCCTGTTAATTTTTTTGCCTTCTCTATATATTTAGAAGGTTTAGTATTAGTATTTTGGAATGAAGCCAGCAAGCCATGTAGGCCAGAGGCTTCTTTCACTTTGAATCTTTCCACTTCTAACAGCAATGAGCGGAATCTATCTAAGAGCTTATCTATCTGATAGGCAGCCTCGAAAAGCCCGGTAACCTTTTTTTCATGATGATTATAATAGGTCAAATAGGTAATCAGGGTAGCTACAGGAATCAAAGTTGAAACCAGTCCTATCCATGCAAGTATTCCGAGCGTAATATTACAGACACTTAATACAGATAACACCACTAAAGGAATCTTAAAGCCCGAGATAGGGGGATTACCAAGCCACTGTAGCATTTTTTCCATACTCCAGTCCGTATCTGAGGTTTTCCCCTTCGTAAATTCGCCTATCACAGTTAGCTTATCACGGAACACCTGTAATGGAATCAATTCTTTTACCAGCTTCTGCCGACGGCTTATTTCTTCTTTTTCGGGAGATTCCTTCAATAACCAGTTTACCAGTTTCTCTGAACTTCCCTCATATATAGAAGTATCTATTAGCTGATGGAGAGAGTATTCTCCTACTATATCTAAGTCATTCGCAAAAGCATGATCCTTTATATCAACTTCTGCCTGCCTTTGTGGAATTTCAACCCAATTCAGTTCAAGCCTTGCAATATGCCGTTGCTTGATTTTCTTTAAGTGCTCAAACTTATCAATAGACTCATGGACTTTCTGATGGCGGTCTACCAAAACGATAAACCCCGTTATAAAAACAACAAGTCCGAGGAAATAAGTGAAATCATTCAAAATACCAGTTGTTGAAAGAGCGAATCCTAAACCGGCAAAGAAAACGATGGACCTGGCCCAGGTATATTTTTTACTGAAACCCTTAAATTTTGCAATATTATTTTCAATGCGCACACAATGGCGTTCAAGTAATTCCTTCAATGTATCTTGACTCATATTTTGATACGTCCTGCTACTTTCTAAAGTCTCTAAGTTATTTTTGAGTATTGAGGATAAAAAAAGAATCAACCAAAAGCTTACTTCCCTTTCAGTCCACCCAAACTATTGCTAATATCCACCGAACTAAATATTAGGATATGGATTACTTCGCACACGAAACAGCTGTTATTGATGATGGAGCCAAAATCGGAAAGGGAACTAAAATCTGGCACTTCACCCACGTTATGCCTGAATCTGAACTTGGTGAAAACTGTAACCTTGGGCAGAACGTGGTGATTTCTCCAAAGGTAAAGCTCGGTAATAATGTCAAAGTTCAGAATAATGTATCCATATATACGGGGGTTATTTGCGAAGATGATGTATTTCTGGGACCAAGCATGGTATTCACCAATATTGTAAACCCAAGGAGTGCCGTGGTGCGGCGTGACGAATATGTAGAAACCCAGGTCCGACAAGGTGCTTCAATTGGAGCAAATGCTACCATCATTTGTGGTAATGAAATAGGCAAGTATTGTTTGATTGGTGCAGGAGCAGTTATTACCAAACCTGTGCCTCCTTATGCTTTGATGGTTGGCAATCCCGCGAAACAAATTGGCTGGGTTAGCGAATATGGCCACCGTCTCGATTTTGGACAAGATGGAAAAGCAACCTGCCCTGAATCTAAAGATGATTATAAGCTTTTGAATGGTGTTGTTAAGAAGTTGTAGAATTGAAATACTTTAATCATTTTCTATTAAACAAATTGCTTTCAATATGTTGACTAAAAAAGATCTAAATAAAGTTATTAATGACCTACCGGATACCTTCACTTTTGATGATGTCTTAGATAGAATTCTACTTCTTCAAAAAATTGAAATTGGATTAGAGCAGTCCACAAAAAATGAAGTTATTACTGATGATGATTTGAGTAAAAAACTTCCTGAGTGGCTACATTAAATTGGACAAATCAAGCTACCTCGGATTTAGTATCTATTGCTGATATATTGCTATAGACTCAAGAAAGTATGCCCGAATTCAAATTCAAAGAATCAGGGAAATAGCTAATCAATTAAAAACCCTGCCCACTTCAGGTCGAATTGTCCCAGAGTATGGGAATGAACCAATAAGAGAATTAATTAATGGAAACTATCGTATTATCTATCATCTGGTAAATAAAAATCGTGTTGATATTCTTACAGTTCACCACTCACGCCGTAGATTAGGTGTAGTATTACCTGAAAATGTTTAAATCAATGAGCTAACTCCACCACAGTTGCTCCCCATCCACTTCGGTCGCTGGCCAGGCTATATGATTTTACGTGCTCGTTTCTGTCCAACAAGCTATGAACGGTTCTTCGCAACACCCCTTTTCCCTTTCCGTGAATAATCCGGATAGAGTAAATTTCTTTCTCCATACAGGCTTCAATATAATCCGGAATCAAATCACCTAATTCTTTGGGATTGAATAGATGTAAATCCAGGATTCCATTAATTGGGATTTCTATGGGATCGGGTTCGTGCATTTGTTAATCGGTATTCGTCGTTATTTATTAATCAGCAAATGTAATCAACTACTCTGCGTTCACTTACTACTTTCTTGATGAACTTAACCACTTTCTGATGATCCGGATGAACAGCGTATGCTTTTAGGTCTTCTTCGGAAGCACATTCCGTTGTTAGAACAACGTCGCAAATAGCACCTTCATCCCCTTCCAGAATATTAATTCCTACTTCAGCACTGGTTAATTCTTCAATTTTATTAGGAAGGTCTTCCAGCAATTCTTTCATGACCTCAGCATTTTCAGCTTTGGTTTTGCCTTCAGCTATATCCTTCAATTTCCACATTACCACATGTTTGATCATTTTGATCCTTCGTTAGTCGTTAGTCAAATATCTATTATAAACATCCCAATTCCCAAAATACCACCCTTCAAAATTCAATGTTCTTTGTTCAATGTTCGATATTCTATTGCTGTCAATTAATAGTAGGAACCCTTAACTTTGGGGTTCTGTTTGAAAGGCACAGGAAACGTCCTGTAACCCTCTATTTATAATTCAGAAATTTTGAAAACATTGGATTTAGAAAAAATCACTGCCGAAGAAATAGGTGAAGATCATCTCAGCACCGGAGTACAAACTCCATTACGTGAAGATGCATTTGAAAAAACGGACGACGAAAAAATTGAAATTATTCAGAAGCATTTTGCTGAAATCATGCATACGCTGGGTCTGGATTTAAACGATGATAGCCTGAAAGGCACACCTTATCGTGTTGCCAAGATGTATGTGAAAGAGATTTTTGAAGGGCTGAATCCTAAAAACAAGCCGGTAGCTCGTCAGTTCAATAACGACTATGACTATAATGGAATGGTTGTTGAGAAGAACATTCAGGTGACTTCATTTTGTGAGCACCACTTCCTCCCTTTCATAGGTAAGGCTCATGTTGGATATATTTCTTCCGGAAAGAAAGTGATTGGGCTATCAAAAATTAATCGCATTGTAGATTATTATTCCCGGCGACCTCAGGTTCAGGAAAGACTTACCCTGCAAATTGCTGATGAACTCAGTGCCGCTTTAGAGACCGATGACATAGCTGTATTTATTGACAGTAAGCATCTTTGTGTTTCAACCCGCGGAATTAAAGATATTACTTCTACGACTATTACATCTGAGTATCGCGGTGCTTTTAAGGAAGAGGCAACTCAGCAGAAATTCATTGATTACATCAAAACAAACACTGACATCTAATAATCGCTGTGGCTGATAAAGGCAATAAAGAACTTCACGTTTATAATACCCTCACCCGCAAAAAAGAACAGTTTGAACCACTGAATGCTCCTCATGTGGGCATGTATGTTTGTGGTCCTACCGTTTATGGTGATGCCCATCTGGGTCATGCTAAAAGCTATGTTTCTTTTGATGTAGTGTTGCGCTACCTCCGCTATTTAGGATATAAAGTTCGGTATGTTCAAAACATTACCGACGTTGGCCATTTAGTTGATGATGCCGAAGAAGGTGAAGATAAGCTGAGCAAGCAGGCTCGTATCGAGAAAGTACAGCCGATGGAAATTGCTGAGAAATACACCTATACCTATTTCCGGGATATGGATGCTTTAAATGTACTCCGCCCCGATATTGCTCCTCGTGCCTCGGGACATATACCCGAGCAAATTGCCATGGTTAAGAAATTGATCAAAAATGGCCATGCCTATAACGCTGATGGCAATGTCTACTTTGATGTTTCTTCTGATGAAGAATACGGCAAGCTAAGTGGCCGTAAATTAGAAGATGCAGAGGCCGGAACTCGTGTTGAAACTGCTTCCGATAAACGAAGCCCTGAAGATTTTGCCTTATGGAAAAAGGCCGACGACGGACACATTATGAAATGGGATTCGCCATGGAGTGTCGGTTATCCTGGTTGGCATGTGGAATGTTCCGCTATGAGCACCAAATATCTCGGTGAAAGTTTTGATATCCATGGCGGCGGACTCGATAATCAGTTTCCTCATCATGAATGTGAGATTGCTCAGTCTGAATGTGCCCATGATAAAGAATTCGTAAAATACTGGCTCCATAACAACATGGTGACTTTGGAAGGCCAGAAAATGGGTAAATCATTAGGCAATGCTATTAGCCTGCATGAATTTATTTCCGGAGATCACAAACTGTTAACCAGATCTTGGCCGGCAGAAGTCATCCGCTTCTTCCTGCTACAAAGCCATTACCGCAGTACTACTGATTTTTCTGAAGATGCTCTTTCAGGAGCGGAAACCGGATTGAAAAACCTTCAATCCATGATTTTGACGATTGATAAATCAGAGCCAGGAAATGGCGAAGAATATAATCTTAAAAGCTTTAAAGAAGCCTTTGAGTCATCCATGAATGATGATTTCAATTCAGCCCAAGGCATTGCAGTGCTTTTTGAGAAGTTAAAGGAAATTCGAAAGCTGATTAATGATAAAAAGGCTCCTTCAAATCTGGATACTATTAAAGTCTTTCTACATAGCGTAGTTGAGGAAGTGTTAGGTATCTGGCCAAAAGAGCAATCCGGCGGAAATGAGCAAGTAACCGAAGGATTGGTTGAGCTTTTGATTGAGATCAGAAAAGACGCTCGTGCAAACAAAAACTTCGAGCTTTCTGATAAAATCAGAGACGACTTGGAAGACCTGGGCATTCAGCTGATGGATGGAAAAGAAGGCACTGACTTCGAAATTAAGTAATGGATCTGCTGAAAAAAATATTCAGCCTATTGATTATCGGTTTAGTGAAGTTTTACCAAGCAGCAATTTCTCCCTGGTTGGGTAGAAGCTGCCGATACACCCCTACTTGTTCACATTACATGATTGAAGCCGTGGACGAATGGGGACCTTTAAAAGGCTTTTGGATGGGCATCAAACGAATCGGGCGATGTCACCCTTGGGGCGGAGATGGATATGATCCCGTTCCTAAAAAAACATTGAATAATAAACATTCAGAACAGAATTCTTCGTCCGACGGCTCAAAGTCCGCCTGACGAATTCCCTGATTCAACTCATTCGCTACAACGCGGAGCATAGGAGCGAGTTAGAAGAATATCGAATGCTGAACCTTGAACAACGAATATCGAAGTACATGAGCGACATTAAATTCAAAGAAAGAAAGACCATAGAACAAGTTGAAGAAGGAAACGATCTGGCTCCTAAATTTCAGGAAAATGGATTAATTCCGGTTGTTACCACTGATTTTGGATCCGGCGAATTGCTAATGCACGGATACATGAACGAAGAAGCTTTCAAAAAAACCATCGAGCTGGGTGAAGCTGTCTATTACAGTCGAAGCCGCGAAACGCTATGGCATAAAGGAGCTACCTCCGGGCTGACTCAACTCGTTAAGGAAATGCGTATAGATGATGACCAAGACTGTGTTTGGTTGCGCGTAGAAGTTCAAGGTAACGGCGCTAGTTGCCACGTAGGCTATCGCTCTTGTTTTTACCGAAGTGTTCCTACCGGTGAAGAGTTTGACAAGCAAGAAGGTGAATTACACTACGAAGAAGACGAAAAAGTCTTTGATCCTAAGGAAGTGTATGGCGATGCTCCAAATCCAACCAAGCTATGATCACAGATTTTTAAGATTAATGGATTGCACTGATTTTTTAGTGTAATCTTAAAAAGTTGATTCATATCTATTCATATACCTTGCTCCTACGCTCTGCGTCGGAGCATTTTTTTTGATCCAAATTCCCAATTCATTCACATAAAAAAAGCACAAACCCATTGCTGGATTTGTGCTTGAATTTTTTTATAAAGTCTTTCTGCTTATGAGTAAGACCTGCTTTTGCGTTGTCTCTTATTACGGCCTTTCTTTTTAAAGCCACCATCGCCTTTGCTATTTGATCCGCCTCTGTTACTTGATCCATTAGAATTTGATGAACCGCCTGAGCCGTTACCACTTGTATCCGGCTTTGCTAACTCTACTCCGATTTCTCGGCCTTCAAATTGCGTTCCGTTCATAGCGTCAAACAGTTTGGAATCAAATCCCTCTTCTACTTCAAAGAAAGAGAAGTTATTCTGGATATCGATTTTACCAAAGTCAGGCTTTTTGCCATTCATTTGTTCGTTCACAACACCCATCAGTCTTGCAGGATTTAATCCATCGCGGTTACCGATGTTTAGGAAATAGCGTGTGAAGCCTTCTTCTGCAAGTCGGTTACTATTAACACCGCCACCTGAATTACTTCTGCCATTACTCTTACGAGAGTTGTTCTTACGGTTGTTATTATTTTTAGAGCGCCCCGGAGTTGCGTTGATATCACCGGCTTGTTCGTAGTACTCTAGAATTTCGTTGAATTCCATGGATACGAAATGCTGGATAAGTTCCTGCCAGCCTAAATCAGAAAGCTTTTCATACACTTCAGGCAAATACTTATCGATTTGCTTGTTGTTGACTTCTGTAGCTCTGAGCTTCTCGACCATATCCATCATACGGACGCCGCAAATTTCTGCACCTACAGGCACTTCCTGCTTGATAAATTGTTTGCCGGACATTTTCTCCAGCGCACGAACTCTACCCATTTCTCTGGTGTGAATAATAGAAACAGCTATACCGCTATTTCCTGCACGACCGGTTCGGCCGCTACGGTGAATATATACTTCCAGATCATCCGGAAGATTGTAGTTGATTACATGGGTAAGGTTTTCAACATCAAGCCCACGAGCAGCAACATCAGTGGCTACAAGCAATTGTAGCTCTTTGTTACGAAAACGATTCATAACCTCATCACGCTGTGATTGAGACAAATCTCCGTTCAACAGATCAGCGTTATATCCTTCTTTTGATAGCTTTGAAGCTACTTCTGAAGTTTCCCGGCGTGTTCTACAGAAAATAATTCCATATACATCAGGATTTACATCAGCAATACGCTTTAATGCGTCATAGCGATCTTTTGCATTCACCATATAATAATGATGCTCTACATTCAGCGCGCCGGAGTTACGAGCATTCACTTGAATCTCTTCCGGATTATTCATGTACTTGTGCGCCATTTTGGAAATCTGCTTAGGCATGGTAGCCGAAAATAGCAGGGTTTGTTTGTCCTTAGGCGTATCGTGAAGAATAGCATCCAGGTCATCCTGAAATCCCATATTCAGCATTTCATCCGCTTCATCTAAAATAAGAGAGCGAACGTTAGTTACATCCAGTTTACGGCGACGAATCAGATCCAGCATACGGCCGGGAGTTCCAATCACTACCTGAGTTCCTTTATTCAGTGCGCGTATTTGTGTAGAAATATTTGCTCCGCCATAAACTGCTACGGTACTAATACCTTTCAGATGTTTGGCAAAAGACTTCAAATCCTTTTCTATCTGTATAGCTAATTCACGAGTGGGTGAAAGTACTAACACTTGCACATTTTTTGAATTAGCATCCACTTGTTGAAGCACAGGCATTCCAAATGCACCTGTTTTTCCCGTCCCGGTTTGAGCCAGCGCAATCAGATCACGCTGAGAAGCTAAAATAGTAGGAATAGCTCTCTCTTGTACTTCAGTTGGGGTTTCGAAGCCAAGATCTTCAACGGCTTGGCATATTTCGGGCGACAGGCCCAGTTCTTTGAACGATGACATATATGTTTTTTTAAACGTTGTTATCCCGTACAAAGAAATTTGTGCTGCGCGTAAATCTTGCCCGGAATCATTAATTATGAGGTGAGCTAATGACAAGAGGCAAGCACGACTGCTTGATTCATAAAGGCCAGCAAGGTTCTATAAACCTGAAAAGTTTCCTTTCGGAAATGTATTGTTCCAGTCTTATCGTGAACTCACAAATTCAATAAGCCCTAAATATACGTATTAATCCTGCCAATTCTCTTTCTTAATTAAAATTAAAAACCACAGTAATCTTCTTCTCAATTACTGTGGCCAAAATTTGTTGTTCGATAATTATTGACCTTTTGGTTCAAGAATCGTAGCCGTCTCTCCCAGATATGCCAACATATTTTTGACGGTCAGGTTACTGAAATCATTTTCACCTTTTTCGGAATAGACTTTTATGTTATCCGTTCTCCCCCGCAGGGTGATTTTTCCGTCTTGGTTATAGATCTTCAGATTGTCTTCGTCCAGCCTTATAAAGTAATATTGTCCACTGCCTGAAGTGACCGCTCGATTTAGTGTTTTATATTCAACGACTATCCGAACTACTTTCTCACTTTGATCTTTATCCAGATCGAAAGCAAGCTTGTTGTCGCTGTTTTCTACTTCAAAGTCACTAATAAAAGTTGAGTCACCTGAAATAGAAATTTGATTCCGGGTACTTTTAATTAGTATTACTTCGGCTTCAGAATTAAAAACAACTTCATTAAATGTGTTTAATTCAAAAGTTCTGAGGTGAGTTGCCTGAGCAACAGCATTCGTTGCAAAGATTGTCGTCAGTAATAGTGCAGTTAATATGTTAGTAGCTTTCTTCATGAGTCTTTATGTTTATTTGAGTGAGTGAGTTGTAAACAACAAATCAAGTCCATCTGAGTACTACTTTGTCTCTCTTTTAAGTTTACGTCTGTGTTGATGTCTTTTGATTTTTACTACATCCACAATCTATCCCACTTTGCAACAGAAGTCATGCTAATAGCGATAGATGAAATCTATGACCCACCACAGAATCCCCTATAACCTCCAGGACAGCTTGAAAAGCGGTACCATAAGGACAAATTAAACAGCTGTTTACTTAAAATTAATATTGAAAATTTCATGGAAGCGTTTTGAGAAGCGGTTCCAGAAATAATCTTTAGTGGCTCTTAAGGTGCTTTTTGAGAGTGAAACATGAAATACAGATTTCATTATATTCATTCAAATCATCTAAAAAATTAAGCATGGATCATATAGCTCAGCATTACCCCAAAGCTCAATCTCTTTCAACCCTTGAGAAAACCATACATGAGGAATTAGGCAAGAATAACATGAACCCGGAACAGTGTATTTGGGGGACATCAATTTGCAGTGATGAGGTAAACAATTCTTTTAATGCCATAAGCAAAGTATTTGCAGGACCGGGACCTTTTCGGTTTGGTGGTATTTCAGGAATTCCTTTTACCGGAAAAACCGGCTTTGGGGCTTTTGCCAGCCACATCCCGGAAAACGGAGGAGCTTTTATTTTATATGGTCCTCATATTGGTATATCAGCAGATGGCAAAACAGGGGAATTAAACCGGGAAGGACAGTCCCAAAATAGCACCTGTTGTGGCTCATTGATTGCAGGACTTCAAAATGTTAAAGAAGGCAATGTACTTATGATTTCCCATAATGATTACCAACAAGGACAGGTAAATAAGTTGTTGATTGAAAACTATGGGGAAATCAAAGAAGCTGAAGACCCTATCAAAACGATAACGGATATAGCTTACAACCAGATTAAACGAGAGTTGACTGATATAACGTCAGCCAGTGCAGAAATCTTGGGCGAAAGTCCCCTCCTGTTGATTGGCGGAATTGTAATTAATACCGATTGGGATAAAGAAGATTATTTCGCTGTTCGAGATATCTCCCTATTCAACGCTTGAAAGTCGTATTCTATACGGAAATAATCTTCTGATTTATTGATAGCTTATTATTTTCTCCATTTACATTAATACCAAACTAAAGCTAAACTCATGCTTAAATATCTTCCAGTAATAATAGCCCTACTTGTTGTCTCTTGTACATCCCAAGAATCTAAAACCGCGAATATAGATTGGGAAACTGTACAAGATTCATCTCATATCGCATTCACTATTACTGATCTGGATGGCCCGGAAGCTGTCCGCTATGATCCTGACCAAGACATCTATTTCATCTCAAATTTCACAGGCGGTGGAAACACTCAGGATTCTACCGGATTTATAACCAAGACTGATGCTGAAGGAAATATATTAGATCGTGAATTTATGACCGGCACTACTGAATATCCCCTTCATGCTCCCCGCGGAATGTTTATTGTGAATGAAACACTCTGGGCTGCTGATGTCTTGGGAGTTCACGGCTTTAACAAAGCAACCGGAGAGCAAACTGATTTCATAGATTTTACTGATTTTGAAATTGGCTTTTTGAATGATGTCTCAGCTGATAATGAAGGTACACTTTATGTGACCGATACCGGAAACCCAAGAGTCTATCAGGTGATGAACGGTACAGCTTCGGTCTTCCTTGATTCTTTACCTGAAGCCCCAAACGGTATTACCTTAAACCCGGAAAATAATGAGTTTATATTAGCCCCTTGGGGTGGTGACCAAATGTTCCGATCATTCGATGGTGATAAAACACTGAGTGAATATGGATCTTTAGATGGAGGCTTTTTTGATGGGCTGGAATTCTTGTCACAAAATCTTTTAGTTGCCAGTCAACAAGATTCAAGCATTCGTTTTTATAACGGAACTGTTAGTAAAATTCTAATTAAAACTCCCGGAAGACCTGCCGATATTGGAATCAACACCAATCTCAACCATGTTGCTGTTCCGTATATAGCGTTAGATCGCGTAGATATCTGGAATCTTAACAAAAAATAAATCTTTACCTAATTTACATGTCTAAGCATATAGCTCCCATCCCTGATAACGAATTTGAGCGAGCTCTTAAACTTTCAGAATATGATATCGATTATTCTGAAATACATGGCAAACTTGACGATTTAACTCGTCTTGCTTCTTATGTTGCAGGCACTCCCATTTCTTTAATCAACCTTTTGGATGCGAACACTCAATGGACCGTATCTAAAGTTGGGATGGATATTCATCAAATGCCTCGTGAAGATTCCGCATGTCAATACACAATTTTGGAAGATGATCCTTTGGAAGTGGAAGACATGGCCAATGATGAACGCTTCAATGACAAAGACTATGTTAAACAGGGTCCCCAGATTCGCTACTACTATGGAGTTCCTTTGCAGACTCCGGCGGGACACCGTATTGGGGCTTTGTGTGTCATGGATACCCATAGACACAGCCTTACCCCCGAAAAAGAGGCTTTTCTAAAGATTATTGCCAGTGAGGTTATCACCCGCATTGAGTACGAGCACAAGCTGAAACTTATGCGGCATAATGTTGAAGAACTGAAAGAAATTCAGCGTAAAGTCAGCCATGACATACGTGGCCCAATTGGTGGAATTATAGGAATTGCTGAAATTTTACGAGATCAGGCTGAAGAAAGTAAAATGGATGAGTTCATGGAAATGCTTGAACTTATCAACAAAGGGGGCCGATCAGTTCTAGACCTTGCTGATGAAATTTTAAGCAATTATAAGGATGAGATCGATTCAAAGAAAAATCCCCAAGACCAGCTATCACTTAAGCTTCTACAGAAAAAACTCAAAGACCTTTATCAGCCTCAAGCAGTAAGAAAGTCGATTAATTATGCGGTGAATTTAAAGAGTAATCATGAGGCTCTCTATTTTCCTAAATACAAAATACTCCAAATTCTTGGAAACCTGATTTCAAACTCTATTAAATTCACACCCGAAAGTGGCACTGTTGAAGTAGTTTTGGATATTACGAAACCCGATCTCAAATTAGTTGCCTCGGTAAAAGACAGCGGTGTTGGCATGACCGATGTACAGATTAGTGATGTGTTAGCAGATACAGCAGAATCTACGGAGGGAACAGGTTATGAGCGTGGATTTGGGTTTGGTTTTAAACTGGCCCGCCATCTGGTTGAAACTATGAAGGGAACTCTTCAAATAGAACCTGAAAAAGGAAAAGGAACACATATCACCATTTCTGTTCCTCTGGAATTATAGAAAGGATATTTAATGCGAGCTTTGAAGCTTTTCTTTCTTTCAATCGCTATCGCATTATCGATAAATTATAGTGTTCGGGCTCAAATTGAGAATTATTCTCTCCGGGGATTCCCCGTCGCCTTTTATACCGAGGAAACCAGCTTTGCCTTTGGTGGCCTAGGAATTTTAACCTTTGATTTCGAGAGCAATCTAGCTTCACTAAAACCTTCCCAAATCAATTTTGGAGCTGCATACACTCTGGAGAATCAGCTTCTGATCTACTTTCCCTACGAACTTTATCTTTATGATAATAACTGGCGATTTGAGGGTGAAATTGGTTACTACCGATATACCTACAAGTACTATGGAATTGGTAACAACACACCCAAAAGTAATGAAGAAACCTACCGAGTAAATTTTCCGCGAGTTCAAATTTCTGCTTTACGGAAAGTAAGTGATGATATATATGCCGGTCTTAGTTATTGGTACGACGGATATGACATCACAAGCATAAAACAGAATGGATTGCTCGATTCCAACGAACCTGATGGCGTAACCGGAGGGATTAATTCAGGCTTTGGCATCACCTCCATCTATGATAGCAGAGATAATATCTTTTACACAAATGATGGAGAATTTCTTGAGTTCAGAGCTCAAATGGACAGAAGATGGATGGGAAGTGATTTTAAATTTCATCAAATAACTCTGGATGCCAGCACTTTTCATACCAATAAATTTGATCATACGGTTGGCATCAACCTTTTTGCCGAGACTACAGGTGGCGAGGTTCCCTTCCAGCGGGTTGCACTGCTTGGCGGACCTAAACAGATGCGCGGTTACCTCGAAGGGCGTTATCGGGATAATAACTATCTTACCCTTCAAACAGAATACCGCATTCCAATTTACAAACGCTTTGGATTCGTAGCCTTTAGTTCCATAGGTGATGTAGCCCCTTCCCTTTCAGAATTCACCCTATCCGAATTTAAATGGACCGTTGGGCCCGGTCTTCGCTATATGATCGATACTGAACGGAAAGTCAATATTCGTCTGGATGCGGGATTCGGAAAAGAAGTCAGTGGTTTTGCCTTAACTATCGGCGAAGCTTTTTAGCTTGCCTAAATCTCTTTATAGTTGCCTAATTCAAGGGTCCAGTCATACTCTTTGTAGTCAACAGAAGGATCAGCATCCTGAGGAATAATTCCATATTCCTTAAGCATTTTTATTGATCCGTCTTTTCCATCGAAATCAGCACGAAACCAGCTCATCAATTTGTTTACGACCACACGGTTTTCTTCCGGGTAATAATCCGTTGTTTCTTCCAGATACTGCTTAGAGCTGATATCCAATTGCTCATTTACCCGATCAGGATAATAAGCTGCGATAAACGGACAAGCTGCCGCTCCACAATTCAGGGCAAAATGTACACGTGGATCCACACTATCCCAGCGGAATTTCTTCTCGAAACCTCCTACAAATATTTTATTGGCGTAACCTCCGGAAAGCTTGTTCTTAGACCGACGAATGATACCGTGTTCGATATCATCAAAACTCAATTCATTTCCAGCGATGGTTACTTGCGGTGATGAGAAGAAATTGTAGCCAAAAACAGAATCACGGTCTTTAAATAAATCCGGATTTTCTATCAGTAATATCTGCACATACGCATTGTAGACATTCAGCCAAAAAGCTTTTCGCTTTCCTTCCGTATCCAATGCATCCTTTAGTTCAGACTCTGAGATATTAGCCAGTTCTACCTCAATTTCTTTGGTTGAATTTCCAGCCTGCAGGTTCTCAATCAACTGAACTGATAATTCTGAAATTGTCAGTTCTTCTATACTCACTGAATCTTCCATTACTTCCCCTTGGGCTTGAACATCACTAAATGATAGCACAGCAGCCATTAAAATTGTCAGTCCAAAAATTAAATTCTTCATTTTGCTTTTCTTTTTTGAATATTCTTAGGGACATCTAAGTTCCTTAACATATCGTATAGACCTACTGAACCTCTTTAGTCTTACTAAGTATTTGAATGCTAAGCATCATTGTCCCTACATACAACGAAGAAAAAACCATTTTGGATTTATTGGTCCATTTAAAAAAGTCGTTAGCCACCTCTGATGAGTTATTTGTTGTTGATGGCGGTAGTTCTGACCGTACAGTAAACTTAGTAAGAGAAAATGGTTTCACATGCCTCGAATCACCACACAAAGGCCGGGCAGCTCAAATGAATTATGGAGCTCAGCAAGCCCAAGGTGACATTCTTTATTTTGTACATGCCGATACTGTTCCTCCTTCCTCGTTTCCCGATGATATTGCCGATGCCACTTCTCAGGGATATGAGTCGGGCTGCTACCGATATAAATTTAATATCGATCATCCCCTGCTAAACATTAATGCCCACTGTACGCGATATGACCGTTTGATGTGCAGGGGCGGCGACCAAACACTTTTTATCACCCGCTCTTTGTTTAATGAACTGGGTGGCTTCCGGGAAGATTATATGATTATGGAAGACTACGATCTGATTGAGAAAATCCAGTCATGCAGCCCATTTAAAATCATTCCCAAAAATGCTACTGTCTCTGCAAGGAAGTATGATGTAAACGGCTATTTCCAGGTCAACATCGCAAACCTGATTGTTTTTATGATGTACTTTGCGGGAGCTTCCCAACAAACCATGGTTCACGCCTACAAGAATCTGATTGTTCACCCGAAGTTTGATTAGTTCGGCGACTCTGCCTACCTGCTGTTACTTGTACCTTTTCTTCTTCTCTTCTTGTTATTGCTTTTAGGATTACCGCCATTACTTGTCTTCCTTTTTTCACTTTTGTGTTTTCTGGCCGGCCGGCGTTTTTGTTTTTCGGGAGGAGCCGGATTATGATCCGTCATTGGGTATTTATGATCATCTATAACCGGAATGTTCTGACCAATTAATTTTTCAATATCTCTTATATATGCTATTTCATCAGCATCAGAAAAAGATAGTGCCGTTCCTTCTGCTCCAGCTCGTCCGGTTCGCCCTATCCGGTGAACGTAGGTTTCCGAAACGTTGGGAATCTCATAATTGATGACATACTGTAATTCATCCACATCAATTCCGCGAGCGGCGATATCAGTAGCTACAAGAACTCTGGTTGCCTGATCTTTGAAATTACCGAGAGCCCGTTGCCTTGCCTTCTGAGATTTGTTGCCATGAATAGCTTCAGCCTGAATATTATTGCTATTCAGTAATTTCACAACTTTATTAGCTCGGTGTTTTGTGCGTGTAAATACCAGTGCAGATTTTGAACCAGCCTCATTCAACACGTCCACAAGTAACTTATTCTTATTTCCTTTATCTACATAGTAGACGCCTTGCTCAATAATATCTACCGTAGAAGATTCCGGGGTTACTTCTACTTTGATAGGATTGTTGAGCATCGATTTCGAAAGCTTCACAATCTCATTGGGCATCGTAGCAGAGAAAAACAAGGTCTGGCGCTTAGCGGGAATTACTTTCAGCAGTTTCTTAATATCGTGGATAAAACCCATATCCAGCATACGGTCAGCCTCATCCAATACAAATATTTCGATATCCGCAAGAGATATAAATCCCTGATTCATAAGATCTAACAGTCTGCCCGGGGTGGCGGTAAGTATATCTACACCTCTTTTCAGCTTCTTTACTTGTCCTTTCTGGCTTACACCGCCAAAAACTACTGTAGTTTCTAAATTTGTATATCGTCCGTAGCTTCTGAAACTTTCATCAATTTGGATAGCAAGTTCACGTGTCGGAGTAACAATTAAGCTCCGAATTTTTCGGTTCTGACCACGGGATTTACTTTTGCTTAGTAACTGTAATATGGGAATGGCAAATGCGGCCGTTTTCCCGGTTCCCGTTTGTGCACAGCCCAGCACATCGGTGCCTTTAAGTGCGATGGGAATAGCTTGTGATTGAATAGGTGTGGGGTGAGTGTATCCTTCTTCTTCCAGAGATTTCAGGATGGGGGTACTGAGGTTCAGCGATTTAAAAGACATATGGGGTATTAAATGAAAAAGCCCGGATCTAAGCCGGGCTAAGAAAAGTGAAATTAAAGATAGTCATTTTATTACTGAAGTATATTAACGTGAGTTCGATAAATAATTAGCCCTTGATTGTCACAACCCTGAGCGTATTCGACTATAAATTGGTTTAAATCGTATTCCACGAAGGATCTCGATGTTCGAAATACCCTGTTGTATTCTACGCTGAGATCCTTCGCATTCAACAAATGTGTTTAGTATAGCTTTCTAAGCGCTCAAGGATGACAACTTCAGATACCTTGTCTCGAACTCACGTTATATCAGGTGGACTCAAAACACTTCAACTCGTTGTTTTCTTATAGCGATTAATAGAAATCAACAATAACCCACTTCCCATTGCTGCCAACGCGTAAACCATAAACTGTATCTCTTTCCAGCCTGCCCCTTTCAGCAGCACCATCCGCATGATCTTGATGAAGTAGGCTATTGGATTAGCAAGCGTCAGGTTTTGCGCCCACTGAGGCATACTTTCGATGGGGGTAAACAATCCACCCATCAAGATGAAAATCACCATAATAAACCAGGCGATGAACATGGCTTGCTGCTGAGTATGGGTTAGGGTTGATATGAGTAGGCCCAGTGATTGCAGCACGATTAAATAAATACCTGCCACCACTAAAATGGTTGTTAAACTTCCAAGAAAAGGAATTTGAAAACCAAAGCGGGCTAATGCCAATCCGATGAGTAAATCAAACATGCCGATCACCCAGAATGGAAGCAGCTTTCCGATCATAAATTGATACTTCTGAATAGGCGTAACGTTCAACTGTTCGATGGTTCCTATTTCATACTCACGTACAATGTTCATCCCCGATAAAAACACTCCAATCATTGACACCAGTACAACCAAAATTCCGGGTACCATGTAAGTAATATAATCAAGATCAGGATTGTACCAATTTTGGGGAATTACGTTGATCGTCTTAGCCTGTTGAATCTGTGGACTAGGTGTTTCAATGTTTAATTCAGCCAGCTTTGAAGCATTCAGATCATTTAAAATAGATGAACTATAGGATTGGATAAGTCCAGCCGTACTTCCATCTACGGCATCAATAATAAGCTGAAGATCAGCCTGCTTTCCTGATGACAAATTATTCTCAAAATCGGGCGGAATGCGAAGTATCATCTTGACATTCCCGGCATTCATGGACTCTTGAGCTTCACTTGGATCAAAAGTCTCCAGCTCTAATTTAAAATATCCTGAGGCCTGAAATTTGGCTGTCAGCTCTCTGGAGAGATGGGATTGATCCATATCAATAAGTGCAAAATCTACTTCTTTTAACTCATATGTCGCAGCGAAAGAAAGCACCAGTAGCTGGATGATGGGCATTACAAAAAGAATAGGCAGCATGGCCCGATTTCTGAAAATCTGCAGAAACTCTTTTCGCAGTAAAAACTTAATGGTTCTCATTGCAGCCTCACTTTAAAGTTCTTGAGACTCAGTGCTATGAAGAAAAACGTTATTCCAGCTAAGATGGCTGTCTCTTTCCAGATCAGTATAAACTCAGAGCCTTTGAGCATAATGCTACGGACAATAATCAAGAACCATTTAGCCGGAATAGCGTGAGAAACTATTTGCAATGGTACCGGCATGCTGTCTACAGGGAAGATAAATCCCGATAGCAGAACCGTCGGTAGTAAGAGTCCTGCTAAGGATACCATCATCGCCGTTTGCTGGTTGTTTGCGGCTGAAGAAATAAATACGCCTAAAGCCAGTGCGGTTAAAATGAAGAGGATGGCTTCCGTGAAAAAAAGAAAATAAGATCCCTGAAAAGGCACCTGGAATACAAATCTCGCTAGAACCAGAATCGTAACCACATTTACCACCGAAAGCACCAGATAGGGCAACACTTTTCCTATGATAATATGGTAGGGTTTAAGCGGAGAAACGAGCAGAATTTCCATATTCCCCAACTCTTTTTCCCGGGTGATGGAGATGGAAGTCATGAGGGCTGATATCAGCATCAAGATCACAGCAATGAGGCCGGGCACAAATAGATTCACGCTCCGAAGTTCGGGATTGTACATCATCCTTACTTGTGGATTTAATCCGGCCTTTTGAACTTCACCGGTCTCATTCAATTCCTTCACGTAATCCCTGATGATATTTGATGTATAAGACTGAACCAGGTTTGCCAGATTAGGATCCGTGGCATCGGTGATGATCTGAATATCAGCTTTATTATCCCGAATCAGCTTCTCTTTGAAATCAGATTCAAAAACTACCACCTCTTTTATATTTCCTTGCCTGAATAAACCTTCCACCTCTTCATAACTTTCCAAGTAAGCCTGTATTTGAAATGAAGAAGAAGCTTCGAGTTTTTGGATAAGGGTCCGGGTGACTTCATCTTTCGATAAATCCAAAATCCCAATTTGAGCATTCGTCACTTCATTTCGAATGGCAAAACCGAACAAAACCAGCATGATGATGGGCATCCCAAAAAGTACAGTTAATGTCCGCTTATCGCGATAAATTTGCTTAAACTCCTTGATCACAAAGCCCGCAAATGAGTTCATTCATCCCCCCTTTCTGCAGATCTGGCGAGCTGAATAAATACGTCTTCAATAGAATCAGCATTCATGTTTTGTTTCAACTCTTTCGGGGTGCCGATTGCGTCCATTCTTCCATCGACCATAATTGAAATACGATCACAATATTCAGCCTCATCCATGTAGTGCGTTGTCACAAACACTGTGATTCCCTGATCTGAAACTTCATAGATTTTCTCCCAAAATTGCCGCCGGGTGACCGGGTCGACGCCGCCGGTCGGCTCATCCAGAAAAACGATCTTTGGGTTATGAAGAATGGAAATTGAAAAGGCGAGTTTTTGCTTCCATCCTAATGGTAAAGACCGCACTAATTGCTTTCGGACATCACCCAAACCAACGGATTCAATCACTTCGTCAATCTTCTTGCCAAGTTCTTTATCCGGAATGCCGTAAATCCCACCATAAAACCGGATATTTTCTTCGGAAGTGAGGTCATCATAGAGCGAAAACTTTTGGCTCATATAGCCAATATTCTTTTTGATGGCTTCGGCCTCTGAATACACGTCCTTGCCTGATACTAACGCTTTCCCCGAACTCGGTGTTAGTAATCCTGTAAGCATCCGCATAGCCGTGGTCTTCCCCGCTCCGTTGGCTCCCAGAAAGCCAAATATCTCACCCTGCTTCACTTCAAAGGTGATGTTATCTACAGCGGTGAAATCACCAAAGGTACGGGTTAGATTTTCGGTTTGTATGGCTAACTCAGGCATGATTGGCTTCCCTCTGAGTGTTCATTAATTCCATGAAGCTATCTTCGATATCAGGCTTGATATTTTTGATCTCTATGTCTTGTACATCTTGATCAGTCAAATAGGCTTTCAACGCAACTGTATCTACGGAATCCCCCTTTTCTGTATAGTGAATGTATTCCCCAAAAGGATGAACTGAATAGGCCTGATCATAACTCTGCAGTGCTTTCAGGAGCTTGTACTTGTTGCTTGCTTTTACTCCCAACAGGGTTTTCTTGAAAGACTCCACAATAGCATCTGGAGTATCAATTTGCATGATTTCTCCTTCCTGAATTAACGCCACCCGATCGCATAAATCCGCTTCATCCATGTAAGGGGTAGAAACGATAATGGTAATTCCTTCCGATTTAAGCATCTTCAGCATTTCCCAGAATTCTTTACGGGAAACAGCATCAACTCCGGTGGTAGGTTCATCTAACAACAACAATTTAGGTTTATGAATGAGCGCACAACTCAAGGCAAGTTTCTGCTTCATCCCCCCAGACAGTGCCCCCGCCAACCTGTTTTTAAACTTTTCCAACTGACTGTAAATCGGCTTTACCAATTCATAATTCGCTTCAATGGTCGTCCCAAAAACAGAGGCGAAGAAATTCATATTCTCTTCTACCGTTAAGTCTTGATAAAGTGAAAACTTTCCGGGCATGTACCCAAGCTGTGGCCTGATTTTTTTGTAGTTATCAACCACATCCAATCCTAATACCGTGGCTTTCCCCGAGTCCGGTACCAGCAAGGTGTTTAGTATTCTGAACAAAGTTGTCTTTCCGGCACCATCGGGACCGATCACTCCAAAGAGCTCTCCTTTTTGAACTTCAAAAGAGATTTCTTTGAGCGCTTCTACTTTCCCAAAAACCTTATGGACTGACGATATGGAAACTACACTATTCAATTTATTTCGTTCTGATATACCTCTTCAATCTCATTTATAATTGTCTGGATTTTTTCGTCAATACTTTCATCCCATTCCTTGATGTTATGCCTCAGCCAATGGGTGAAGGACTTATTGCTATGTGTATTTGGGCAGATCATTAAGGAAATGTTTGCATTAAAAATTTACTTCGCCAGGCATACCCATTTTCAATTTCCCATCAAGGTTGGGAACCGCTATCTCAACGGCGTACACCTGGGTTACCCGTTCTTCTTTGGTTTGAATCATTCGTGGGGTGAATTCAGCCTCAGAGGCAATCCACCGAACCTGACCTTCCAGCGATTCATTTTCTTCTGCATTCTTATCAATAAGCACCTCCACATCTTGCCCTAAACTAACACTTGGGAGTTGGGCTCCCGATACATACACTCGCAAAATCATCTCCTCTAAATTCGCTAGTTCGTACAGCGGCTTACCGGTTGATACTAACTCGTTGGGCTCAGCATAACTCGAAAGCACCGTTCCGGCCACCGGATTAATAACCTGAGTCTTTTCCAACTGATCCTGGATTTGGGCTATACGTGTTCCCATTGTTTCCAGCTCAGCATACACCGATTGCTTCTGTACATTTACTGATGAAATCTGCTTCTGCAGCACATTTACTTGTCCCTGAGCCTGATCAATTTGCTGCTGTGTAGCTGCATTACTTTGCTTGAGGTTGGTGAAGCGCTGAAGATCCTTCTTCGCTGTTTTAAGCTGTTCCTGATAAACTGCAGCCTGCGCATCCAGCTTAGATACATTCGTTCGGATAGATTTTACGGATGCTTCGAGTTCTAACTTCCTTAGATAAATTTGAGTAGAATCAATCTGCCCTACTTTTTCTCCGGCCTTCAATCTTATTCCCTCTTTCACCGTGAAGCTTTTTAGAATACCGGATGCCTCAGCTGAAATAGTGACTTCATCAGCCTCAAATTGACCGTAAGCGTCAGACTTTTGTTCACTCCCACAACCGATCATTAAAATCAGCAGACCTAAAAGCAGGGTTGATTTAAAGTAATATGTTCGTGTATTCATAACCTTAGTTCTTTTGTTGATGTCCTTTACTGAATTTCTAATCCCATTGCTGTTCGATAATCAGCCTGAGCTTGTATCAATTTTATTCGATTGGTAAAAAGTGAAAGACGAGCTCTGTTCGCATTGGTAAGTTCAGCTACATATTCTCTAGCCGTTATCACCCCGTTTTCAAGCTGTAAAACACTTTCTGCTACTATCGCCTCCCTGATTTCAATGATTTCTTCATCCCGGATAATCTTCTCTTCTATGACGGAAATACGCTCACTAATCTTAGCCAAGCTTGCATCCAGTTGAAGGCTAAATGAAGCTTCATTTTGAGTGATGGTCCTTTGCCTGATGTTTAGCAATTCATCCTGCTCATTGGAATTCAGGAAATCTATGAAGTTCCAATTCACCCGCAATCCAATCATATAGTAGTCATGAAAATCATCATTCAGAAAATTGAATCCGGGTCGGCCATAACCGGCAGTCCCAAATGCAGAAATGTTTGGTAATTTTTTGGTTTGGGCTAATTTTTTTTGCTCCTCAATAGCATTTCTACTGCTTTCAAATAAAGCTAATTCCGGGCGGGCAGGTTGAGCCATCCCCATTTCAAAAGACGGTTTCGGGAGCATTAGCTTTCTGTCCTCGCCTATCGTCTCCCCAATAAGTTGACCAAGCACCATATACCCCGCTTTTACATTAGATGCTATTTCGATAGAATCTTGTTCGGCTTTCAAAAGCTCAGCTTCTAAAATCAATTGCTGACTCTTTAGCAAAACCCCGTTTTCAACTTTCGAGCGAACATCATTAATACGCTCAGTTATATCTTTGGCAAATAACCTTACAGCTTCTTGTTGTTGTTTTGAAAGTAAAATCCCAAAATAAACCTGATCTATTTGCGCTCGAATTTGATGAAGTTCAATCTTGGCTGACTGTATTTCCTGCTCTCCTTTCATTCGTTCTAACTCTTTCTGTATTCCTACAGCACCGCCATTAAATATATTCTGATTTACCTGTAACGAGGCCTCATATTGATCTTTACTGACTGCGGGTTGCCCGCTACCTCCTGGTAACCCAAATTCAGTTACTTCAGACTGATAGCTTGCACGCCCATTTATAGAAAGCTGTGGGTAGTTCCTCGTATTAACAATCCGAACATTCAAATCTGCAATCTGTTGCTCCAGTTCAATATTTTCAGCCTTTGGGTAGTTATCCTCAGCTTGTTGGTAACAATACTTCAGCGTTATAGAGTCTGCAGGAGCTGCCTGATAGTTGACCGTAAATAAAAGCAAAGCAGTGATTAGTGCGCTCATGACTTTTTATAGTTTATGGCATTTAAAATGAAGTCGGTGAGAAACTCTTTACGATTCTTTAGAAATTCCAGGTAGTCCTGCTCTTCCAAATCAAAAACCGTTTTAATCATGACCTGAGCTATAAAAGGGAATAAAATCAGCCCTACTATGCTTATGAACAGCTGACGAGGCTCTACGGGATCCATGTTCCCATCTTCTATCTCTTTCTTAATTTGAACTCCAAAACTGGCGGGCGGATGGATGTTATTTTCCTTCATGAAATTCTGAAATTCCTTAGGATGATTATTCATCTCCTGAATCACAAATTGCACTATGTTGGGGTTGTCCTGAAGGAATTCGTAATAGGCTTCGATAAGCTTAGGTAACTTCTTATCCAGATTATCATCTGATGCCAAAACTTTAAAAATGCTAGGGAAGAAACGCATCATTTCTTTCTGAAATACTTCCCGGAAAAGCTGGTCCTTACTTCGAAAATAATAATGCAGCATCGACTTGTTGATGCTAGCCTCATCTGCTATCTCCTGCATCCTTGCACCCGCATAGCCATCTCGCTGAAATACTCTTGCTGCCGCTTCAAAAATTTGATCTTCCGTTGCTTTCTGTTTGTCTGTCATAATCTTTGTTCTTTGATTCTGAGAACAAATTATAAAAGCTAACCAACTGATTCAACCATATGGTTGAACTTTATAGTTAATAAACTCAATGACACACCTTTCCATAGAAAACAATGAGATAGAATAGATTATATCAGATCAGCTAATCCAATTTCAGGATATAGAAATTTAAGATTGACCTGAAAGCAGCGCGTCTATAACTTTCATATTTGCCACGGCATCTTCCAAAGGAGTAGGTACCGGAGTATTATTTAGAATAGCTTTGGAAAAGGCATCTCCTTGTAGGGTATAGTGATTTGCCTGAGTGTCTTCTTGTTTAATGATTTTTCCATTTTTTTTAAGCGTTACTTGGGAGATATCTTCAAGTGGATTAAAAGGAATTTCCATATCGATCAGTCCTTCTGTTCCAAATACGGTGAGCTGTTGCTCCGGACTCGCCTGTGTTGAGCAAGTAAATGTAGCCGTTCCGCTGGGAAACTTTAAGATTCCTGAGGCAAGCACATCTACCCCAAAATCCGGATCCAATTTTACTTCGCCAATTATATCAACGGGCTCTTCTTCAAACAAATATCGGGACGCAGAAATATTATAACAGCCAATATCCATTAACCCTCCACCGCCGATATCTGCTTTATTTCTGATGTTATCCGGGTCATCGTTGTAGTAGGTGAATATGGAATGAATGGTCTGAATCTCTCCTATTTGTCCGTCTTTTATCCATGATTTTACTAGCTCCCATTGCGGATGAAACCGATACATAAAGGCTTCCATTACTTTGAGATCAGGATACTTTTTAGTGGCCTCAAGCAATTCCTCTGCTTCTTTAACGTCCATAGCAATCGGCTTCTCACAAAGAACATGTTTACCAGCTTCCAACGCTTTCAAAGTCATTGGCACATGCAGATGATTGGGTAAGGGATTATAAATAGCATCGATTTCTTCATCAGCTAATAATTCTTCATAGGAGCCATAATATTTAGAGATACCAAGCTTATCAGCTACTTCTTTAGCTCTACCCTCACTTCTTGAAGCTATCGCTTCTATACTCGAAAACGCCCCTTTTTGCATAGCCGGGATCACATGTTTAACTCCAATATTAGCCGTGCTCAATACACCCCATTTCACCTTATCCATCTACCTAATATTTTATAGTTCCAGATTGTACTTACAGTAAAAACTTTTCTGTTTAACTTCACAAAAAATTCATATTAAAAGGATAGTTTAAATCCAACGAATAAAACAGGTCGGAGGCCAAAAAATATGGCGCCGCAAATTTCAAATACATATATCACTATGAGAACTATATTTTCTTTACTGGCTATTTTTGCTCTTGCTTTCACCAACCTGGCGCAAGCTCAGGATAAGGTCGAAATCACTATCGAAGGTAACGACCGGATGCAATTCAATATGGATGAAATCAAAGTAGAGGCTGGCCAAACAGTCGTACTAACCCTTAAGCATGTTGGAAAATTACCGGCAGCTGCTATGGGACATAACTGGGTACTTCTAACTGAAGGCACTGACATTCAAAAATTTGGTGCTGCAGCAGCTAAAGCAGCTGATAACGGATATGTTCCTGAAGGCTCAGATCAGGTTATTACTACTACCGAACTAATTGGTGGTGGTCAGGAAACTACTATAGAATTTACAGCACCTGAAGCCGGAACTTACGATTTCATTTGTAGCTTTCCGGGACACTATGCCCTTATGAAAGGTAAATTTATCGTAGAATAAATTTTAGCTAACCGCTTATTCTATTTAAAGCCCCGAATATTGATCTTTATTCGGGGTTATTTTTATATCCCAACTTTTCGATAGCCTTTTCAATTTTGTCATCTCCTTGAAGAAGTTCTAAGCTCTTGCTAAAGGTATCCTTCTCTTCCAATATCTCAGTAATTACAGAAGCTACATCTGAACGAGTAATGGTTTCATCCTGAATAGGATCAATTCTTTCCTTTAATATTATTTTTGAAGTTCCTTCGTCATTTGTTAGCCGACCGGGCATCAGTACAGTATAGTTGAGGTCTGTATTTCTGAGGTACTCGTCTGCTTTGGCTTTAGCCTCATAATAATGTTCCATTGGCTCGGACCATGTATTTTCATCTCGATTGGCTTTGAGTGCACTAACCATTATGAACCGATCAGCTTCTGATTTTTCAGTTTCATCTATCGCTTTGATTGCACCATCCCGGTCTATCACATTTGTTTGTGATTTCGGGGTATTCCCTCCGGAACCTGCTGTAAATACGACGGCATCCACATCTTCAAAAGCATGACTGATATCTTCTTCTAAATCAGCCAAAACTGTATCAATTCCTGCCTTTTCAAACTGATTGATTTGCTCTTCTTTACGGACCATCGCCTTGGGCTTATGACCCTTTTCTTTCAGCTGATGAACCAATTTTGTCCCAATTTGTCCATTAGCTCCAATTACTAATACGTCCATTATCTCTTTCCTTTGATTTAAATTCAGTAAAGAAAAAAGATCTAAGTCAGTAATCGTTCAGCTTGTAAATTGAGCCTACTCTATGCCTTTTCCGGTAGCTGCCCAGTAAATTCCGCCATAGATATGTTCTAGAAACATCTCATCAGAAAAGGTTTCCGGCATATGACCAAAGGCGGTGTAAAAAGAACGCCCCCCATCAAATTCGTGGTACCACGATACCGGATGAAAGTCCCCCATTCCTTCAGTCTTCTTGTCTCCCCAAGGTGGTTGCACATCATAATAAGATTCATCAATAGTCATTAGGTAGTTCAAGCCTTCTACTTTCTCTTCCCCGAATTCATAGAGCTCGTCGGTCCATAGGTAAGACTCAGGCATCCGCTCCATCCCGGGAAAACCAGAATCTAATACCGTAACTCTTGTCGTTTGGTTAACGGGATGAATTTCAAACATCCGCCCAACCAATTGTGTGTACCAGTCCCAGTCATATTCGGTATCCGATGCTGCATGAATCCCTACAAATCCTTTTCCACTTTGAATGAATTCCTCCATCGCTTTTTGCTGCTCCTCATTCAAAATATCACCTGTAGTACTTAGAAAAATAATCACATCATACTGTTCTAGATTTTGACTATTAAACCGATTTGCCTGCTCTTGCCAGTCTACCTGAAACTGATGCCGTTGAGCTAGTTTTCGAATTCCATCCACCCCTTCATTAATAGATTCGTGATGCCAACCGGCCGTTTTAGTAAACAAAAGTGCTTTAAATTGCGGTTGTGCAGATACCAGAGTAGGTATAGCTATTGCTATTAATAAAAAAGACAGAATTAATTTTCGCATGACTCCAATTTTAATCTAAGATTGATGGAGTGTAGGTAAAAAATTGGTTTTTATCTCTTCAAATTGTTAATTCAAAAATATCAGCTTTTTTTGAGCCTGACTTTTTTAACACCTTAACCATCTTTTAATGAAATACCTGCTTGTTACTTTTTTTCTATTATTCTCTTTGGCACAACTTTCAGCACAAGATGCTGTCATTGACAGTTCACAATATCCTCCTCTAACTACCTTTAGTTCTCAGGAAGATCATGAGAATATGATGGGACAGCTCGGAATAACCGAAGTACGGCATGGTAAAAGTGGAGATCCCGATAGTCCCAATTCCGCTAACTATGATCAAGATTTGGCAACCCCATGCCCAGACTTACCGGAATTAATGACAATGATGAATGGCGAAAAAGTATCCTCCACAAACATGTGGTGGAATCAAAGACGTCCTGAAATTAAGAATTTGTTTGCACGTGAGGTATATGGGCGTGTTCCCGAAAATGTACCTGATGTAAAATGGGAAGCCGAGATCACCGATAATGAATGGATCGGCCGCATACCCGTTGTTGCTAAGAAGGTTATTGGTTATGTCGATAATAGCTCTTACCCGCTGGTAGATGTTGAAATTGAGATGATGGTTGTTTTGCCTGCTAATACAGAAGGTCCTGTTCCGGTACTTATGATGTTTGGGTTCCCTGAATTCCCAGCACCGGCTCAACCCAACCGAGATGATCTGGAAAAAATTAATAACTCTTTCAAAGACTTGATGATTAAAAATGATCCGGAAATGAAAGAGCTATTTGAGAAATATCCGGCCTATCAGCCCATTAAAGCCGGGCAAAGTGGACCAAACTGGTGGGCTCCACCGATTAACGGTGAATCTGCCGGTACTGAACAGCTACTGGCCAGTGGCTGGGGCTATGCCACCATCTCAACTTCAAGTATTCAAGCAGATAATGCAGCAGGACTTACACGCGGTATTATAGGATTGACCAACAAAGGACAACCACGTACCCCGGAACAATGGGGAGCTCTAAGAGCTTGGGCGTGGGGAGCATCCCGTGGCCTCGACTACCTGGAAACAGATCCAGCGGTTGATGCTGATAAAGTTGGGATTGAGGGTGTTTCTCGATATGGCAAAGCAGCCTTAGTAGCTCTTGCTTTCGATGAACGATTTGCTGTAGGCTTAATTGGCTCTTCGGGTAAAGGAGGAGTTACTCTGCACAGAAGAAATTATGGCGAGACGGTAGAAAATCTTGCAGGCTCGGGTGCCCATCACTGGATGGCGGGAAATTATATTAAATATGCTGCCGAGAAAGGTCAACATGGCAAAATGAACGGATGTGATCTGCCCGTAGATTCTCACCAACTCATAGCCATGGCTGCTCCGCGGCTAACCTTTGTGAGCTATGGAATCCCTGAAGAAGGTGATGCCCATTGGCTTGACCAGAAAGGAAGTTATATGGCAACAATCGCTGCCCAACCTGCCTATATCCTCTTGGGAGCTAAGGGCCTTGGTAGGTCCTCAAATTATATGGTTGAGGAAATGCCGGAACCACAAACCAACCTGACAGAAGGCGAACTTTCTTGGAGGCAGCATACAGGTGGGCATACCGATCAACCAAATTTTCAATACTTTATTCCATGGGCGAGTGAAAGGCTTGGATATGAAATGAAATAGAAAGGCTGGAGAAATGAATAACTTTTCATTTGTTATTATTAACCGAACTAACATCATTTAGGACTTAAATAGAAATTCACTATGAAGAAGGTATTGGTTACAACAGGCGGCGGAGACTGCCCCGGATTAAACGCAGTTATCAGAGCTATTGTAAAGCGTGCAGGAAGAACTAAAGATTGGGAAGTTTATGGAAGTAAAGAAGCCTTCAATGGTGTCCTAAGAACTCCAAAAGAGATAATAAAGCTTGATAACGAACGTGTAGCCGGTATTCATGCCAAAGGTGGGACCATCCTTCAAACCACAAATAAGGGCGGACCTTTTAGCTGGCCGGTTGAAAAAAACGACGGCTCTTGGACAACCGAAGATCGTTCTGATGAAATGATCTCCTATCTAAAGGATGAGGGATTTGAAGCCGTAATTAATATTGGCGGAGATGGTTCTCAAAAAATCAGTCAGGCTTTATATGAAAAAGGCCTCAATGTAATTGGTGTACCTAAAACGATCGACAATGATCTTGCTTGCACGGACTACACCTTCGGCTTCCAGACTGCGGTAGATATTGCTACTGATGCCGTTGATAAATTGGTTACCACAGCTGAAAGTCACCACCGGCTTATGATACTCGAAGTAATGGGACGCAATGCCGGCTGGATTGCTTTGCATGCAGCTTTAGGCGGTGGAGCTGAAGTATGCCTTATCCCTGAAATCCCCTACGATATCAACAAAGTTCTGGAGAGATTAGACAGTCGTTACAGTGCAGGCGGTAAAGGTTTTGCCATTATAGTGATTGCTGAAGGTGCCAAACCAAAAGAAGGAACTATTGTTTCAAGGGATAGTGAAGAAGTGGGTTATAAAAATGTTCGGTTAGGTGGTGTAGCCTATCAACTTTCTGAACAGCTAAAAGATGCAGGTTTTGAACATGACATCCGTGAAATGGTCCTTGGTCATTTACAGCGTGGAGGCACCCCTATTGCTTTCGACCGGGTGCTTGCCACCCTGTTTGGTGTAAAAGCTATGGAGATGGCTATCGATGGGGAGTTTGGAAGAATGGTTGCCCTTCAGGATCACGAAATCGTGACCGTTTCCTTGGAAGAAGCTACCAAAGGACAGAATCTGGTTGATCCCCAAGGATACATGGTTCAAGCTGCTAAAGGAATTGGTATTTCTTTTGGTGGTTGATGTACTCGGAACCAGTAACCCTGAATTACCCCACTCTAAATTTCAACTCATCAATTCTAGAAAGAATTTCATCCCGGTCCATTTCACGGTATCGTTCAGGAAGTAGCTCTTTTGAAGTACACTCTATAACCGCACTTAAAGTCTGCAACTCTACTTCTTCCGGGTAAGTCGGTGGGATGAAATCTTCTAAGGCGGCGTCCAGAATTTCAGGAGTAACTTTCTTCCTTCCTTCGGCTGCAGCTCTGAACTTAGCCCGTGTTAAAGCGGCTTCCATATCAGCACCTGAGAATGTTTTAAAACCCTCTTCAATAACTGCAGGAATATACTTTTCTGTCATTTGAAGACCCGTCTTTTTACGCATGGCTTCAAAAAGCTCTACGCGTTCTTCGTTGGTATAGGGTGGAAACAGTGCCAAATGTTCTTCGGCCCTGCCCTGACGTTTTAAATCAATAGGCATAAGATCCGGGCGGGCTGTCATCAGGAACCAGACAATGCGACCACGGTTGGCCGTATCACTCATAAATGTTGCGATCTGTGAAAACACCCGACTGGAAACACCACTATCACCGCTGGCATCACGATCTCCGAGATAGGCGTCAGCTTCATCAATCATAACGGCTACAGGCGACATCGCCTTAAGCAGTGATAAAATCTTTTCAAGATTCCCTTCCGTCACCCCTTGCCACTGGCTCCTAAAGTTCTTCAGTTTCACCATAGGGATACCAACTTCACTGGCAAAACAAGTCACTAGAAAAGTCTTTCCTGTTCCAACAGGTCCACAAACTAAATAACCCATTGGCATTACATCTTGACGACCAGACTTCAAAGCTTTTACAGCCTGTCTGAGATGCTTTTTGACATGCTTGTGGCCGGCTACATTGTCCAAAGAATATTCCGTTTCAACAAACTCTAGCAATCCATAGGCTTCTGCTTCAATGAGTTCTTTTTTGGTTTCTGAAAGCCCTTCAAACGTAATTTTCTCCTTATTCTCACGAGCGTTTGAAAGCACACTTCGAATGTTTACGAAGTTCAGTCCGGCAGTTTGCTGTGCGATGATGTCAGCAGTAACAGCAGATATCTCTTTCCATTCATCCTCTTTTGTTTCAAACTGAATGAAATCTTTGCGCTCTTTTTCGCCGGGGATATTTATTTTAATATCTGTGGCATATGGATTCTGAGTTATTGTCTTATTCAGATCAGCCAAGTTTTCAGTGATCATCACGGTGGTAAAGTCAGAAGCCAAAAACATAGGATCGTGCGCCCAACGAGATAAATAGACCATGGAAGTTCGGTCTTCATTCCCTGTAGAAGCCGCATCGCTCATAGGAATGATGGTCTCAGCGTAATCAATAATAAGGGCTACACTTTTCTTTTGATCGAGTCTGAGTCGGAAATACTGTTCCAATAAAGACATCACCCTCACCGGGTCTTTCGGCATTTTCTTGGCAAAATCAGTGCCCACCAAGCTATCCCGGCCGGCTATCGCCTGATTAAAATCAGCCTGCGATTCTTTATCCCTGAAATAGATACCCGAAGCACGATCGTAGAAAATCACATAATCGCGGGCACCAAAAAATTCATCTGACAGAAACGATTTAAGACGGTGAAATTCAGTCCCTTTATCAGTTTTTAGCGAAACCAAATCGTGCACATTACCATGCAAAATAAATTGATTGATGGTTCTGCTAAGATATTTTCTAGCAAATTCCTGAGACCATTTCGGATAGTGATCAAACATATTTCAAAGTTTCAAAGTGAAAAAGCAGCATAGTTACAGAGTGCCTAAACTTTGACACTCTGTAACTATGCTACTCGATTATTATAAGCTTAACCGTTTCAATGCGGCTTGGTGTGGCTTTGCTGATAATGAATTTTTTACCCTCAATCACCACTTCCTCATTTACTTTTGGAATACGCCCTAAATGATTAATTATGAATCCCGCTACGGTATCATATTCAGAAGGTTCCAGCGGAAGTTCAATTTCATTAAATTTATCGATTAGCTCCTGAATCTCTACATTACCGCTAACCACGTATGTGTTCTCGGAGAGCTTCTTCATGATCTCATCTTCCACATCGTATTCATCCTGAATATCTCCAACCACCTCTTCCAGTAAATCTTCGATAGTCACCATCCCAGCCGTTCCTCCGTATTCATCCAGAACAATAGCTACAGACATGTTAGACTGACGAAATTCGGTCAACAAGCCCTTGGATTTCTTACTGGATGGCACCAATTTTACAGGACGAATAATTTCATTCAATGACTTGGGAACATGGAAAAAATCATGTGCAAACACGACGCCAATTACATCATCAATTGATTCGCGATATACCGGAAGTTTTGAATGCCCCGACTGAATAAAAATGCTAAGCACCTCATCAATTGCTGTATCCTTTTCCACAGCTTCAATTTCAATACGTGGAATCATTGAATCCTTCACTCTCTTATTGGACAGCTCCAAAACATTGTGCAGAATTTCTGAATCATCTTCGTCAATATCTTCACTCCCTCCGCCATCGCGAAGCTCTTTAAAGATCATCTCCACATCCTGACGGCGATAATAATTTTCAACAACCTCAGCATCTTTAACCAACCACTTAATCAACACATTTGAAGATCCTTTCGAAATTTCAATGAGTGGCCTGAATATATAGTAGGCAAACCGGAGCGGTATGGATATCACTGAAATCATATTATCAGCGAGCGCTCTGAAAATAGCTTTGGGCAAAATCTCCCCGAACAACATAATAACAACCGATGCTATCACAGTCTGTATAAGCAAAACCTGTAGATCTGACGGTATAAAACCAAACCAGGCATCTGAATAAACCTGTATCGGTTCAACTAAAAATATAGCCATGAACGTAGCGTAGAGTACGTTTACAATGTTATTCCCAACTAAAGTGGTGGTCAGAAAAGTTTCCGGCTTTCTGGTAAAGAACTCAATGGAATTGGAAAGAAAGTTATTCTTTCTGGAAGCTACTTCAAGCTTAAGTTTATTAGCTGTTACAAAAGCTATTTCGGAACCGGAAAAGAATCCACTCAATAAAACAGTTACGATGATGAGGCCTAGTTCAAACATTCCCTCATCCCCGTTGTATTAAGTGACAGTAAAAATAAAGATGTGCTACCCGATGGAGGTTCGTCTTTCATTCAACAAAAATTAATTTCTATTTACCCGAGAAGTTAGCTTTTCTTTTTTCAAGAAATGCGCTGGTTCCTTCTTTAAAATCAGCAGTACCGCACAATTCTCCAAATAGTTTTGCTTCTTCTTCGTAACCGGATTTTGAACCTGCTTCTTTAACAGCTAGCAGTGCATTTTTAATAGCTACAGGCCCCTGCTTCATGATTTTACCCAGCATGGCTTTGGCTTCATCAACCGGAGAGTGCTCCGTAACCTGATTAACCAGTCCAATTTCATAGGCTTCGTCAGCCTTAACCTGTCGCCCGGTCATTATAAGCTCCAGAGCTTTACCGCGGCCTACAAGTCGTGTGAGTCTTTGTGTTCCACCATATCCGGGAATCAATCCTAAACTAACTTCCGGCAAACCAAAAGCTGCTTTCTCAAATGCAATGCGGAGATGACAAGCCATAGCCAATTCACATCCCCCTCCTAAAGCATAACCATTTACAGCTGCAATAACGGGAATCGTGAGATCCTCAATTTTTTGGAATACGGTTTGGCCTTTTTTGGATGACTTTTCTCCGGATGAAGGATCGAGGGAACTCAATTCTTTAATATCGGCTCCGGCTACAAATCCCTTTTCTCCAGCGCCGGTAATAATCAAAGACTTTATTTTGAAGTTTTCTTTGATCGAGTCAACTGCATCTCCAAGTTCTTCTAAAACCTGATTATTAAGAGCATTCAGTTTATCCGGGCGATTTATGGTAAGCGTGCAAATTCCTGTTTCATCAACATCTAAAAGAAGCGTTTCGTAAGTCGAATCCATAGTTTATTCTTTGACTTTCTTAGCAGGTTTAATTTCCGTTTCCACTTCACCGGTCAGGTCATCCAGTATGGAATCAAAATCCAAGTCTTTTTCCCATTCGGTTGTGTACTCAGGTAAAATATCCTGATCTAAGTCGTCAATCAATTGTGAAGTTTCTTCTACTTCGGTCAGCAAGTTATCCAATTGGAAGCCAATTTCTTCCGGGTTGCTCATGGTCATAGACTGCTCATAGATGTATCTGACCGCATCTTCAATGGTTTCAAGATGTGTTTCACAAACCAGGTATTTCTCTTTTGCCACGTTAAATTTCTTGAGTCGCTTTTGCATGATGGCTACACGACGTGCTTTTGTGCGTTTCAGCTTCTCAGACTCAAGTGTTTTAATTTCTTCAATCTGACGTACCACTTCCTCTTTCAAGTTGCTTTCGAGCGAAGTATTCAGATAAACTTCATAACGTTTAATCAAGTCAAGAAGAGTCAGATAATTACCAAGCAACTCATCAATTTTCTTCCCGATGTTGTCTAATAATCCCTGTGAACTGTAAGGAAGCTTCTCGAAATTTTCCTGAACAAGTTTGGCAAGATGTTTAAGTACCAGAAACCGCTTTTGAGACTTGGTATCCAGTGACTGAAATAACTCTTTTTCATTATTCGCAGCATGGCGTTCCTTAATTTTCTTAAGCTCCAATTTTTTGCGGAAACGGGGCAGTTTTGGGACGATACCAAGATACATCAGCTCGAGACCGAATACCGATGTTAAAAGTAAACTGGACGCATCTCCTAACCCTGACATAAAAAAGGCAGTCAATGTAGAAACCAGAAGAACACCTAAGTTAATAGGGTTCATAAAAGCTTCGCGGGTATAGTTGATATTTAGCTCGTCATTACTCATTTGTTGGGCTCTGATGAATTATCGGTGCTTTCGGAATCGGTGCTGTCTGAAGGTGACTTTTTATTACCAATGGTTTTCTCTGTACGAATTTCATCGGCATGTTTCTCAATCTCGTTGTACAACATACCCATTTCAGCTTTTACCTGTTTCAGGGTTTGTTTAGCCTTCTGCTTTTTGAGTTCTTCATCCAGCTCTTCCTGCTTCACTTTATTGCTGATTTCAGAATCATCATCATCAAGACTGTCCATGGCAACGTCAAGGCGGGCTTCAACGTGAGTAACTTTATCACGAACTTTACCCAAGAACTCATCAACCGATTCAAGAAGGTTATCAGAATTCATATTCTCAACTGCTTTCGCAATTTTTCCTTTCTGCTCTGTCCTTTTAAGACGTTCCTTCGCCTCTTTAATACGCCGATAATGCTCTTTGTATTCTTCTTTTAGGCGTTCGCGTTCTTGTTCACTTTTGCTGCTCATGGCGATATCCTATGAACTGCTTTTTTCTTTATTGCCAACTGTCTTAGAGCTGTCTTTCTCTTTGGCCGGTTCTTCTTCATCGATATTGATAGAACCACCTTTATCACCCATTTCCATTTTGAACTGCTCTACCAAAGACTTAGCTCTGATTTTCTCAGCATTTGCTTCAATTTCCATGGTTTCCGTATCAATGCTATCCAAAGCAATTTCCATACGGGCTTCATTCTTGGCAGACTGCTCGTTAATACGATTGATCATTTCGTCATGGGTTTGATCAATACCGCCCACTTCGAATTGTTCCAGCGTATCCGCAATCTTGGCTTGCCATTCTGAGCGCTCGCTTGCACGAAGAGCTTCTTTGGCTTCCTGGATCTTGCGATCTTTTTCGCGCATAAATACTTTTTTCACCTTAATCGCTTTCTCATATGCTCTATCTGCAAATTGAAGCTGATCTTTGGTGTGAGCGTAATTCTCTTTGGCTTTTTCAAGTTGAAGAGCGTAACCCTCAGCGATATCGTCACGGTCGGCCTGAATGGCTGACTTAACCTTAGCTGTTAATTCCTGTATCGCTTTTTCATTGCGATTCATCTCCTTTTGGAGCATTAACAGATTAGCTTTTACCGTCGCAATGTTTTCATTCATTTGAGGAATTTGATCGTTCAAATCCCGAATGTTTTGCTCAAGAATGAGTTTTGGATCTTCCATTGAGCTTATCAAACCACCGAACATAGATTTTATAGCACGGATAAATCGTTGAAACATAATACTTTCCTTTATTTTAAATGCCCTGTTTAAACTACCAACTAAATTAACCGATTATTGGTGTATTTCAAGCAACTTAAAGCTCAAATGCTCTACTGCCCTTTTTGTCAATTATATGACTGACCAAATGCACCGCCTCGGGTTTAGTGTTCGCAATAGTTACTGCCCCGAATAATTGATCGCTTGCAGCTTCTATTGCTGATGGCTTGTTCGTATAACCAGCCAAAATTGTTTCACCTTTACTGATTTTATCCCCGATTTTCTTTTTGAGGATAATTCCTGCCTGTGGATCTACATCATCTTCTTTGGTTTTTCGTCCGGCTCCCATTTCTACGGATGCCATTCCAATTTCAAAAGAATCCATCTCTGATACATAGCCATCTTTGTCAGACTTAATCTCAAACTCGTATTTGGCAATAGGGTACTTTTTGGGTGATTTAATCATTTCCACATCGCCCCCTTGCTCTTCTACTATATCCAACCATTTCTGAAAAGCAGCGCCACTTTCAATTTGTCTTTTGCTGATTTCAATACCCTCAGAAACATCTTTTGCTTTTCCACCCAGGTAAATCATCGTCCCTGAAAGCAGATGGGTTATCTCCATAATGTCATCAGGGCCGTCCCCATGCATGGCATCAATACATTCTTCCACTTCCAGCCAATTTCCGATTTTATATCCCAGAGGCTGATTCATGTTCGTAACATAAGCGATGGTTTCCTTCTCAAACTGAGTTCCAATCCCTACTAAAGCTTCACCAAGTTTAATGGCGTCTTCTGTTGTTTTCATAAAGGCGCCGGAGCCTGCTTTCACGTCCAGAACCAAAGCATCAATTCCTTCAGCCAGCTTCTTACTCATAATGCTTCCGGCAATAAGCGGAATAGATTCTACCGTGGCTGTAACATCCCGAAGTGCGTACAGGCGTTTATCGGCAGGAGCTATTTCTTTAGTCTGACCTGCCAGCACCAAATTATGTTTACCGATGATTTCCTTATATCTGGCTAAATCCATATCTACGGTAAAACCGGGAATGGATTCCAGCTTATCAAGTGTGCCGCCCGTATGCCCTAAACCTCTTCCTGAAATCATAGGAACCGGAACACCGGCCGAAGCAACAACAGGAGCTAAAATGAGCGACAGTTTATCTCCAACTCCCCCGGTTGAGTGCTTATCTACTTTCTTTCCCTTAACGTGCGATAAATCTACAATTTCACCGGAATGAAGCATAGCTTCCGTAAAAGCTGCTGACTCCTCATCATTCATCCCATTCAGAAAAGCCGCCATTAAAAAGGCACTGATCTGGTAATCAGGGATTTTATCAGCGGTGTATAAGTTAATGAGATGCTGAATTTCTTCTTTTTCCAGCGTTTTCCCATCTCGCTTTTTGCGTATAAGTGATACTATATTATATTTCGTGTCCATGGTTCAAGTATAGACACTATAAAACTTTATTTCTCACTCAAACCGGACTTTTTGATATACGTCGCAGCTGACCAAAATCTGTATAAAATTAAGGAACTCATTCCTTCAGAATGTACACTCTCTACTTATAATCCTTCCGAAGGAATTCCTGACCTAAATCAAGCAGATGCCTTAATTGTTCGAACCGTTTCTCATCTGAATAAAAACACTTTCCCAAAACCACCCGACCAATTGAAATTTATAGGTACTGGTTCTTCCGGCACCGATCACCTGGATAATGAGTACCTGGAGGAGAAAGGAATTACCCTTGCCAGCGCTAATGGCTGTAATGCCAGAGCTGTTGCTGAGTATGTGATGACTGCGCTTTTACTCTGGAAAGAAAAACATCAACCGAATACATCTTTTGGAAAAGTTGGGGTGATTGGGGTTGGTAAAGCCGGTTCTGCAGTATCTGAGCTGCTGCAAGATTTTGGGATTGAATGTGTTGAGTATGATCCGCCCCGTGAAGAAAGAGACGCTGAATTTACATCTGCCTCCCTTGACAAAGTTTTGGGAGCTGATATCCTGACATTTCACGTACCGTTCAATAAAAAAGGAAAGTACTCTACCTTCCATTGGTTGAATGAAGAAAAATTAGCGAACCGCTCATACAAATTAATCATCAACGCAGCACGCGGTGGTGTAATTAACGAAATGGCTTTAATGAAGGCTTATGTGGAAGGCAGGGTTGAAAACTACGTACTGGATGTTTGGGAAGGCGAGCCAGATTTTAACACAGAAGTAGCCAAACACGCATTTATAGCAACGCCACATATTGCCGGATATTCAGAACAGGCTAAAGTAAATGCCACTAGAATGATCTGTGATCAACTGGCTGATTTTTTTGAATTAGCCTCCGGTTCAGTGGACTATCAAATACCTCCGCGATCTGAAAATCTGGCCCATATCCAGTACGATCTCACCAAAATCATAACCCGCCTCCATCCTATCTTAGGATATGACAAAGCACTTAGAGATTTAATTGGCCGGCCGGATAAAAATGTCTTGTTTCGGAATCTTCGGAATGAATGGCCCTATCGGTTTGAATATGGTTCCCTTAAAGTCAGAAAAAAATTGCTGAATGAATTTCCGGAATTGCAAAAATTAGGAGTTCAGCCCCTGTCTTAAAGTTTCATAATTCTATTGACTAATCGGGTGAATCATATCTCGCTAACATTAACTCCTTTAAATGAATAAGAAAATCCCTTTCCTATTTTAATGAGATCATAAATCTTAAAATCATCAAATTACTTTTTAGATTGAAAGCTACATCTCAGTATATTAGCGACCGAGCATTTTTAATAACTAAGCCTGAACCAACCCGCACTTATGACCTACACTTTCTTCGACTTTTTCCAACTGATAGGTGCTCTCGGGATTTTCATTTATGGCATGAAGGTGTTCAGCGATGGCCTTCAAAAAGTAGCCGGAAATAGACTTCGTGGTATTTTAAAAGGGATGACAACCACCCGCTTTCGTGGTGTTTTTACTGGCTTTGCTGCTACTACTATAACTCAATCTTCCAGTACAACTACCGTAATGGTGGTGAGTTTTGTAAACGCCGGGCTTCTTACTTTTCTTGAGTCTACCGGAGTGGTGATGGGCGCTAACATTGGTACAACGGTCACAGCTTGGATGGTCTCTATCTTTGGCTTCAAGATGCAAATCACCCCTATCGCAATCATGCTCATCGGTATTTTCTTTCCCTTTATGTTTGCAGGTAAAGAGCGGCTAAAAAACCTTGCCGAGGCAATGATTGGTTTTGGCATTCTTTTTATCGGACTCGATTTCATTAAAAATGCGGTCCCAAACATTCAGAATAATCCTGAGATGTTCATGTTTGTGAATCAGTTTACAGAGTTCGGGTTTTTATCTATTATCATTTTCGTATTTGCAGGTACTCTTCTCACACTTGTTACGCAGTCTTCATCGGCCTCAACAGCTATTACTCTGGTTATGTTATTCCAGGGCTGGATCGATTTTCCAATTGCTGCAGCCATGGTTTTAGGGGAGAATATCGGGACTACGGTTACCGCGAATATTGCCGCTGTAGTTGGTAACGTTTACGCAAAAAGAGCAGCTCGCTTTCACTTCGTTTTCAATGTTTTTGGGGTGATATGGATGCTAATACTTATGCAGCCCTTCCTGATGGGCATTGATAGTGTCATGAGTTACTTCACCCCCGAGGCAGGCTCCATTTTTAATACCACTGATGAGATAGGAAGAGCCAATGCCACCCTCGCGCTCTCGTTGTTCCACTCTACCTTTAATGTGCTTAATGTATTACTGATGGTTGGATTTGTCCCTCGAATTGTACGGCTGATTGAACGATATCAAAAAGAAAAAGACGGTGCTGACGGAACCTTTCGACTTCAATATATATCTGCCGGTATGATGTCTTCTCCGGAATTATCTATTTCTCAGGCGCATAAAGAGATTGAGATTTTCGCCAAACTTCTTGAAAAGATGCACTACAGCTTTCAGGGCTTACTCTTTAATAAACAGGGGAAACGTGAAAAATTCCTCAAGAAGATAATGAAAAGGGAAGAAATCACGGACACCATCGAGCTGGAAGTTGCCGAATACCTCACCAAGATTTCGAGTGTCAATCTTACCGAAGAATCAACGCGGCGAATCCGAGGCATGCACAGTATGATTAATGACATGGAACGAGTCGGTGATATTTATTATCAAATGTCCAAAACATTTGAGCGAATGGAATCGGAAGGCACTGAACTGCTTGAACCTGTTATGATTCGTCTTCGGGAAATGCTTGACCTAATTCACGAAAATATCCGGCTGGTTCGTAAAAACCTCGAAAAAGACTATGGCACGGTTGAGCTTGATGAAGCCATAGAGATTGAAGGATATGTGAACTCCTACAGAGACGAGCTTCTTGAATTTCACTACTCTCAGTTAGAGAATAAAGCCTATAGCAACCAAGCCGGATTTATCTTCCTGGATTATGTAAATAGAATGGAAAAAATCGGAGACCATTTATTTAACGTAAATGAAGCACTGGTAGGCGTTAAAGTGAAAGCTGCTTACGAGAAAGTGATGGAAGAGCGCGGGTAACGACCCAGCGTTTAAGGTGCGAGGGTTATCGATTTTTGTTGAAGTAACAGAATTAATGAATTAGCTGAAAGTTAAATTGCGAAGCCTGTACCCGAGTCCGCCTTGAAACGCCTTGTTAGTTTTCAGTTTTAATTGGCGGTCATGGTGTGTCTGGAGGTGGTCCTTGTTTTATCCTCAAATACAACCAACTGAAAAATGGAACCAATCTTCTGAAAGGGATTACTTGTGACTGATTTTGAGGAATACTGTTTTCAAAATCTTTTGGGTCATTAACCTCGACATATGAAGTAATCACTAAATTACCATCCCTCATCTCATAATTTGCTATAAAACTTCCATCGTAAAATGGTGGAAGTGATTTTAAATGAAGAATTGAAGATTTATCCACTTCAATTTCAGTTGTGTCAGAATCTATGTATTCTTTTTTATCATAAGGCAAAAGTGAACTCCATGTATACAAGTCAGAACTTTCAACACCAAACATCTTTTCTTTATATCTCCGATAAGTCGCAAGCCCAGTACTGTCAGTGGTTAAAATGTATTCAGTGATATGAAGCTCATCTATTACATTGTAATGAGTCTCAAGTTCAAAACGCCACCTTTGCTTTTCAGTATCACCAACAGATTCAAAGACAATTTCTTTTTGATCTGTGTAATGGTTGTAAGTGAAATATAAAAGCAGATTTCTTAACAGAAAGAGCAAAAAAACTGAAAATAGAATTGCGGAAAGTATTTTCAGGATCTTCATTTGGGTTCAATTTTCTACTAAGGTTAAAACTGGCAAACTAACGACCCTGCGTTTAAGGGGCGAGGGTTTTCGATTGAATGGAAAGTAACAGAATTAATTAGTTAGCTGAAAGTTAAAATGCGGAGCCTGTACCCGAGTCCACCTTGAAACGCCTTGTAAGGCAACCGAAACATTATGAGACTCCACCTCCAAGATCTTTAACACAGAACCATTTAAAAAACCAGAAGTAAAGATGTTCCCTACTAGTTCCAAAACCTGGCGCCCAAATTAGTTTATAAACTCTCGAAATTAGAGGGAATGTGTTAACAACTTGAACATCGTAGGAGAAAGCATCTGAACCAGAGGTATTTATTAATTCTTCACCATCATGGCTTTCAATGTACAAGGGTAAAGGTCTCTCATCAATAATTGCTGTGCGGCCTGTTTTATTTATCTTAGTCACCAGCTTTTCAATTGTAGACCGATTAAAGTCCGAAAACTGTTTATAGTTGTCGGAATCGACTTCACCTATAAATAGATAAAGCGTGTCTGTTTTATCTATATAACTCTCGACTTGCATATTATTAGCTCCAACAAGAAGGATTTGTTCTTGACCATAAAAAAACCAGGAGAGCATGTTCAATACGAAAACCCCAACAAGTACTAAGAGAAAGTTTTTAAGAAGTCTTTTCAAGATTTGAAACTAGGTTGCCTAACGGTTTGGCGTTTAACCGGCTTGGCCTTTTTGATTAGGAATGTAATTAAAACTCAAGATTTCTATAAGCCAATAAATTTTGAATTTGCAAACAGTGGCCAAGTCCGAGTTGAAACGCTGGTTATACCTTCATCAATCTACGAGTTCGACTCTAAGTTTTTTCCCAAACGCTTTGGCATACTTCTCAAGAGTGGAAAGGCGAATATCTTCTGCATGATTTTCAATGCGAGATACGGCTGTCTTTTTAGTATTTAATTGTTGGGCCACTTCATCCTGAGTAAGCCCCGCTTTTTCCCGGGCCTGTTTCAGAAGCACACCAATTTTAAAGTTTCGGAATCCTTCTTCATATCCTTCTGCAAAATCGGGATCTGATTTTTTTCTTTCACTGATATAAGCTTGAAGATCACTCATGTTATGTTCCTCCTTTACGAGATAGATAATCGGCTTTTCGCTGTTCAGCTACCTCGATTTCCTGTTTAGGTGTTTTCTGTGATTTTTTGGAAAATCCATTCGTTAGTATGACAAACTCATCATCATCTATAAAACCAAGCAAACGAAAACTATTTGATCCAATTCGTGCCCGAACTTCCCAAATATCATTGGTACTTTTGAGTTTTTTAAAATATTGAACGGGAACCTGGTCTAATTTTTCCACCAACTCAAGAACCCAGGTAACCTTTTGAGCGTGCTTGGATGGCAAAGAGTCCAAAAACTCTTTAACCGGAATTTTACCTGACCGGGTTTTATAAAACTTGATTTCTTTCACAGAAGCAATGTTAACAATTATGTTAACTTAGTCAAGTGCTATTTATTGTAAGGAGGGAAGTATAACGGTTTGGCGTTTAACCGGCTTGGCCTTTTTAGATAGTGATGTAATTAAATCCCAAAATTTCTTTTTGGTACAAACATTTGAACTGACAAACAACGGCCAATTCCGCTTTGAAACGCTTGTTAACTGGCCGGTTTTAGTAGTGCACCTGAATTTCTTCTTCGTTGATTTCGATCACCGAATTCTCTACAAACAGCGATTTTAAAGTTTTCAGGTTTTTATCAAATAATTCAATCAGGTTCCGATTATTGATGTTTCCAGTTGAAACAATTAACAATTTTTTGGGTCTTCCATCCAAAATATAATTATCGAGAAAATCACTGTCCTTTGAAATCACAATTCGATTTTCATCATCTGCAAACCGGATGATTTCTGAATCAGGAGTTGCATTCTTTTTAGGCAAATCCAGCGTATGCTTCGACTCAATGTCATGAGCCGACAGAAAATCAGAAAGGCGTTTGGGGAGATGAGCATCAACAAGAACTCTCAATGGATAACTTTTTGTGATTTCTTAGTTCGCGATAATTGAGCAGCATATTCAAGACAAGCCAACAAATCCTCTCTCTCCAAATCCGGGTAATCGGCCAATATTTCATCAATACTCATATCCGAGGCCAGCAAATCCAACATTGTGTCAACCGGGTAACGTAGCCCACGTATCGTTGGTTTTCCGTGACAAATATCCGACTTTCTTGTAATTCTATGTAATAAATTTTGGCTCATAATTCATTTGTTTGATTATGAAAATGTACACAATCGGTAAACGATCAACAACTATTGAAGGTATTTCGTGGCTATGAGTCACTAATACTATTCATTTACCAAAATACGTGTTGAACAACTCTTCAGCCCGTTTCTTGCCTTCTTCGGTTACGATCACAGATTTGTTTTTGCTTCTCGGATTGTCAATATACCCTTTTTCATGAAGTCGGTTCATGTGTTCCCAATCGTAACCTTTCCATGCTCTCGTACCGGGACCTTCATCAAACATCGTTAGCCACAGCAATGCAAGCATCATTTCATCTACTTTTTCTTTGTCATAGTCCATTTCATTAAAACTGTTTGAATTGTTCAAATTTGTATTAGGACAGCTAACGACCCAGCGCATAACGGGCGCGGAGATTATGAGTTAATAAACGGTGAATATTTTTAAACAAGCAACATTGAAAACCGAAACCCCGTCCGCGTCCCGTTAATGCGATTGTTAGGTAACCGGAATCTGTTAACTATTCAAAACATGTTGATGATAGTACTGTATTATTCCCATATTTGGTTGAATATGAAGGATGGTAACTATCTACTATATCGGACTTCAAAGTTTGAGCTTTACCAATTTTAAAACTTCTATGAGCGACTTTTGATATTGAATAAAGTTTGTTTTGATTAGTTAATTCGATGTATTTCTTAAGCTCATTTTTTAAGAGTTGATTTCTTTTATATGCTTTTCCACATGCAATGATAACAGGCTTATTCTTGAATTCTATTTCATCTTTTTTAGTAAAAATAAATGGATGAGTTGTATAGCTCTTGAATTCCTTAATAGCATTAGCAGATTTCGGATTTTTTAAATTAAACAAATTGTACAATTTCAAAACACCACCAGAAGGATATTTTTCTCGCAGTAACTTTATTAAACTGGTCATTAAAGGGTCAATTGAAAACTCAAAATAATTATCACTGTTTGTGAATTTTAAATAAGGAAGATTTTTTGATTGTAAATAAGAGTTTTCAGATTGTTCTTTTATTGGTGATGAACTTCCTGGATTAAGGAGTACAAAATTAGCAATTAGCTCCCAACTGTCACCAAATTGAAGAATAGTTTGGTCTCGAAAGAACAGTTCTTTTTTATTGTCTTCGCGCCACCTCGCAAAACATTTAGAACAGTACATAATCAATTTGAATCTTCAGTTACAAAAATAGTTTTTACGAATTCATCAATTTTCCTTTCTGCAATGGAAAGAGCTAATTGATCCCCCATGTCAATATTTAGACCTTTTGCTAAAGCAGTATCGAGAACATCAGAGATAGTTTGAGCTTCTTCAAATCTGGTAGAGTCTATTTTTCCTTCTAATTTTTTTAGATTGTTTTCAGCGTATTTCAAATGTTGGCGTGCACTTCCGTATAATTCAGAATTTTTATTCTCATATGCTTGAGTGAATAAAAGTTTAGTAGCGTATGCCATTTTGGAAAATTGCCAAGAAGTAGCTTCCACATCAATTTCTTGTTCCTGTCCCTGAGCCATTGAAATGCTTTGAAAGAAGAATAAAGCCAATCCAAGAATTAGTAATGATTTTAACTTCATATGAGTACTCCGAATTTTGTTGAGGTTACCTAACGGCCCCGCGCGTAACCGGCAGGCGGACCAACGTTGAAATTTTATAAAATGTACTGTTGAAATACTGAACTTCAAAGCAGCAACCCAACGGCGAGGCCTGTCCGCGTTGACGCGCTTGTTATGTGTTTTATATGGAAAAGGCCCCAACTTTAATTGAGGCCTAAACACTTGATAAGTTATTTATTTCGCGGTTTTAATTTTTGCCCATTCTTCTTTGGTCAGCATGATAACTGTAATTCCATTTTTATTATTTTCAGGAATTTTATCAATAAGACCCGCATTTTCCATTTGGTTTAGGTTAGCCTGAACATCGGCCGGTTCTAAAGAATATGCTGCTCCTGTCGCAACGTCTACCACTATTCCGATCAACGCAAATGAGACAATATTTCCCAAAATTGTAGTTGCGCCATCAAACTTTTTTTTGACTTCAACTACAACGTCCTCATATCCATCTTTTTGAAATGTTAATACATGATCTTCATCTCGACCTAAAGATAAAGATTGAGGAGTAGATCCTTTATCTATTCCATTAATATAAACAGATGCACCTGATGGCTGTGAATTTACCCGAATATCAGCGCTAGACCCTTTAAATATTGTAGCACATCCAATCATTGAGGTTGAAATAAAAAAAATACAAATACCAACGAAATATTTATTTTTTAGTTTAAACATATATAGGCTTGATTAATTATTGGTTAATGAGATAAAATAAATGATTTTTGCAGAAAGAATGCAAAAGTGACTTCGATTTTTAAAACACATAACATAATATTATCCGAACGAAGGTA